>Ga0123353_10008700_pt1 | contig 13892 bp, 6 predicted proteins | sample TergutLab28metaG_3_FD_92763 | JGI IMG/M metagenome (GOLD analysis project Ga0123353, IMG submission 92763) | Labiotermes labralis P3 segment gut microbial communities from Petit-Saut dam, French Guiana - Lab288 P3 | ecosystem: Host-associated > Arthropoda: Insects > Digestive system > Gut ... | reverse complement strand
GGTGATGGTCTCCTCCGCGTTTTCGGAGAACAAAACGCCGTTTTCCGTCCATTTCACGAACTTGTAACAATGGTTGGGAATTGCTTTTATGACTACTTCATCGCCGCACTCGTAAACGTTGGCGCCTTCGACCGTACCACCGCCATCGGGGAGGGGAACCAAAATGACGTTGAAGGTTTTAATCTCGAAGATGGCGGTTAAAATGGTGTCGCTCATCACGGGGAATGTGAAGATGGCTTTGGTGGAAATGATGTTTCCGCTGGGGTCTTCCCAGTGTTTGAAAGTATAACAATCGTCGGGAGTGGCGGTGATGGTTCTGAGTTCGCCGCAGGGGATGTCATCCTCCGCGCCCTCGACTGTGCCGCCTGCGGGGGGGTAGGCGTGGAGGATGATTTCGTGGTAGGTAGTTACAAAAATAACGTGAATGGTGTGGTCGTCGCGTATATCGGTGAAGGTGTATTCGCCTGTTTCTAAGGCATCGGGGTCTTCGATGCCGTCCACCAGCACCTGAACAATTTGATGGCATTCGGTGTCTTTAAAGGTGAAGGTTTGGTCTTCACCACATTTTGCGACAACTGCTCCGCTCGGCGAAATGTTGCCGCCCGCGCTTGTCGTTGCGGTGATGGTGTAGGGGATTTTTTCAAAAATAACCTCAACGGTATGACTGCCGGTGATATAATCAAAGAAATATTTTTCCGCGTCCACCGCGTCAGGGTCGTTTACGCCATCTATCAATACTTGGGCTATTTGATAGCAATCGGCTGCTTCAAAGGTGATCATCAGTTCATCACCACATTCTACATCAACATCGCCTTCGGGGAAAATGCTGCCGCCTTCGGGCGGAGTTGCCGAGATGGTGATGGCGTATTCACCCGTGCCCAATGTAACGACTTCGCTGAGGTTTCCCACCCAGTCAACTGCCTGTATATGAACATATTTTGTTGGGTCTTGAACGGGATAGATTATTATTTCATTGTCTGTTGCCGCCATAAATACGGTAGATGGGTTTAAGGGGTCGGGTGTGCCGACAGGGTTGTCGTCTTCCAAAATATAGAAGCCTTTCAATCCCGATTTATTGACAACGTCCAAGATATTTGATTTGCAGGTGTCGGCATAGTTGGTGGTATTGGTTGCCTTGACGTAGAAACTGTAAGGGCTGCCGTTGTCTTGGGAAAATATCTCTATTTGGGTGCAGTCGTAGCGGTTTGCCGTAGGCGCGTCGGGTGCGGCAAAGTCGAGGGCGGAGCATATTTTGGCGGTCATATCGGTGGTGAATTGGGATACATACCACAACACATTGGCGATGACTTTTCTTTCATCAATCGTGGAGCCTCCGCCGGTATGTCCGGTTTGTATCACAGCGGTGTTATTCCAAGTGGTGAGATAGAAATTATTGGTGCCTTCCGGTGTCGTTAGTTCCGGCGCGCCATAATAACACGGCGCCGGTGATGTATAGGGAAAATTCATCCAAACGATGCCACAGGCAAATTGATGCGTCGTATGCGTACAAGGAATGGTTAAAATGCTTTCGTAGGGAATGATATGCGGATATTTCAACAGAAAACCATCGTTAACTACTTTTATGTCCGTACCGCCCTTTATACCATAATTGGAATAGTTGTTTGTAATGAGATTTGTTTTATCGCACAATGTTGAAAAGAATGGCTTGAGATAGTATTGTGTATCGTGTCCGAAAATCACGCCTCTGCCCGAATCAAGAAAAGTTCTGATTGCCAACGCAGAAGTGGAATTAAGGTCTTTGCCGGGGGCATCTCCATAATAATCCCACGACCCAAACATAATCGCATCATAGATATACTCGCCACTTCCGTTTTTAAGATATAAATCGGGATTGGCGTTAAATTCTGTGATGGTAACAGGGGTAACGATGATCTTCCCCAATCCAATGGCGGGGTCATCCATCCATGTTTTTAGCGTATTTGAAGCGAGCAAATCGGGATAGACATTCAAAACGTAAATGGTTTTATCGTAGTTGGTAGATGCTGTTTGCCAGTCGCCCAGCGTTTCGTCCCATTGGTAGAGGGTGAAGCCGTAGGTTCCGGTGGGTGGCGGCGGTATCCATTCCCATTCCAACTCTACGCATCCTTCGGACGAGATTCCCGTCATGGATAGTTCCAAACATTCGTCGAGTTTTACGTTACATTCTTCTATTCGCGGTTCTTGGATTGCATTGGGGAAAGCAGAAGGGGTGAAGGCAGAAAGGATGGGCAAGTTGGTTTGGGGTTTCGTGTTTAAAGTTCCGTAGGGTTGCATTTTCCATACGGGCGATGTGCCGCTGAGCCATGCCGGTGTTGGGAATTGGCTTTCGGTGGTGGCTTGTTCAATCGAAACGTCGGTGCCGTCTTTGCCGTTGGGTGCCGGTGTTGGGGCGATTTGGACGCCATTTGCCCATAGTTCCATTTGTTCGTAGCCGTAGTTGTTAGTTAAAGTGCCTGCGCTATTACCGGCAATACGTCCGACATTTGTTCCGATTGTAGTTTCTACTTTGCAATTAAAGGCGTAGCAGTTTGAGATGATACCATTCTGACTATTACCTCCCACCAAGCCGCCGATACTGTTACTTCCGCTCACATTGCCGGTGGCGTAGCAATTTGAGATAGTTGAAGAATAACAATCTCCCACCAATCCGCCAATATTATTGCCGGTTACGGTTCCGGTGGTATAGCAATTTTCAATGGTTGAAGAAAAACACGCTCCCGCCAATCCGCCAAGAAAGACACCTCCGCTTACATTTACTGCGGTGTGGCAGTTTTGGATATGAGTAGTAACGATGAATCCTGCCAATCCGCCGACACTGCCGTTTCCGCTTACATTTCCCGTGGCGTAACAGTTTTCGATGGTAATAGCAAAAGCGCTGAATCCTACCAAACTGCCGACATTTTCGTTTCCGCTTACATTACAGTTCTCTATGCCAAGATTTTTGATCGTTGCGCCCTGATGAATATCACCAAACAAACCTTGACTGTATGCCGCGGGGCGGTTGATAACAAGGTTGGTGATCACTTTGCCGTTGCCGTTGAAATTACCTTTAAATTCATAGTTACCCCCACTCATGGTTCCTATCGGTATCCATCCTTCGCCTGCGGTGTAGTCTATCAAATCGAGGTCATTCACTACAATATAATAGATGCCCTGACTGACGTTTTCGATGGCGTTTACCATTTCGGCTAAATCAGCCAAGTCTTTGGCGGTGCAGATTTGATAGGGGTCTATCTCTGTGCCTGAGCCGCCGCAAAAGAGCGTTTCTACGTTACATTCTTCCATTCGCGGTTCTTGCACTGCGTTGGGGAAGGCAGAAGGGGTGAAGGCAGAAAGGATGGGGAGGTTGGTTCCGGGTTTCGTGTTTAAAGTTCCGTAGGGTTGCATTTTCCATGCGGGTGATGTGCCGCTGAGCCATGCCGGTGTCGGGAATTTGCTTGCGGTGATAACTTGTTCGCACGAAACGTTGGCGCCGTCCTTATCGTTGAGATTTGGTGTTGGGGTGATTGGAACGCCGTTTACCAACAGTTCCATTTCATCGTAGGCGTAGTTGTTGGAATAAGCGGCGGATATGTGACTATATGCAACACGTCCAACGTTTGTGCCTAAGGCTTCTACTTTGGTGTTCAGGGCGTAGCAGTTTGAGATGGTGCTCCATCCGTGGCTTCCTACCAATCCGCCAACATAGTCTGTTCCGGTTACATTGCCGTTGGCATAACTGTTTTCAACAAGACTCGTATTCTCTCCCGCCAAGCCGCCAACCTGATTATTTCCGGTTACATTGCCGGTGGCGTAACTGTTTGTGAGAAAACCACTATTGTCGCTACTGCCATTCATTCCCGACAATCCGCCAATACGGTCTATTCCTGTTACATTGCCGGTGGCGTAACTATTGGCGATGGACAGACTTCTTCCCGCCAATCCGCCGACCAAATTGCCTGCACCGATTACATTTCCGGTAGTATAGCAATTTTCGATGTTAGAAACTGAACCTACTAATCCGCCTACCCAAGCAACGTTGGCTCCGGTTCCGGTTACATTACATGTAGCGTAACTATTTTTGATGATGGTATAGGTTCCCGCCAATCCACCGATATAACCATGAGAAAGAAATCCTGTTGCGTTTCCGCTTATATTTCCGGTAGCATAGCAATTTTCGATGATTCCACCGGCGGTCGTGCTTCCTCCTCCCACCAATGCGCCAACTCTGCTGCCTCCGGCGATATTGCAGTTTTCTATGCCGAGATTTTTAAATGTGGCATCGTTGACACGTCCAAACACGCCTTGATAATCTTCCGTTGGGCGGTTGATGGTAATATTGCGTATCGCTTTGCCGTTGCCGTTGAAATTGCCTCTGAAAATACGGTTAACGGATTGATTGTTTCCAATGGGTATCCAGCCTCCGGCATCGCCATAATCAAAACCGGCGAAGTCTAAGTCGTTCACTACTATATAATATACGCCTTCGCTTGCGCTGTAGCCGAGGTCGAGGTTTACTATATCGGATAAGTCTTTCAAATCCTGCTCGATGCAAATTTGGATGGGGTCTGTTTCGGTGCCATCGCCGCCGCAGCCGCACAGTCGCGCGTGCGCTTGCTGTATGACGTTGGGGAAGGCTGTTTTGGTGAATGCCGTCAAGATGGGCAGGTTGGTTTTGGGGGCAATGTGGTGGTTGGTGTAGTCGAAAGTCCATGCGGGGGGCGTACCGGAGAACCATGAGGTAGGGTAGGTTGATTGATAGAGCGCGTTTACGTAGGAAACGTCTGCGCCGTCTTTGCCGTTGGGGTTTGGTGTTGGGGTGATGAGGTCGCCATTTGTCCAAAGTTTCATTTGGTTGTAGGCGTGGTTGTTGGTGAGGGTATTTGTTCCTTCTGTAAAACCGACAATGCGTCCGATATTTACTAATGAAACGATTTCTATTTTACAGTTGAAGGCGTAACAGTTGGTGATGTTGGCAAACGAATTGAATCCCACCAATCCGCCGGTATTGCTGTTGCCTGCTACACTGCCCATAGCGTAACTGTTGGAAACAAGAGAGGAAGATATGTTGCCGCCCACCAATCCGCCGACAAAGTTGCCGCTTCCGCCGATATTTCCTGTGGCGTAGCAGTTGGTGATGGTGGAACTGCTGCTGTTTTGTCCCACCAATCCGCCAATGTAATTGTTGGTTCCGCTGACATTGCCTGTGGCGAAACAGTTTTTGATGACGCCGGCGGCAGAATTATTTCCCACCAATCCACCAACGTTGATGCCGGTGGCAAAGACGTTTCCGGTAGCGTAGCACTTTTCGATGGTAGAGGCAAAGCACTCTCCCGCCAAACCGCCGACATTTTCGTTGCCGGTTACATTTCCCGTAGCGTAGCAGTTAGTGAGGATATCGCCGTTGTATCCCGTCAAACCGCCAACTCCGTTTTTTCCGTTTACGTTTCCTGTGGCGTAGCAGTTGGTGAGGGTGCCGTTGTTCCCATTGTTTCCCATCAATCCGCCGACATTGTTGTTACCGACCACATTTCCGGTAGCGTAGCAATTTGTAACGGGAACGTTACTGCCACCTGCTAATCCGCCGACATTTTCATCTCCGGTTACATCACCTGTGGCGAAACAATCTGCCATTTGAGCGCTAGTAAGGAATCCCACCAAACCGCCGACAATACTATATCCATTAACTTTGCCGGAGGCAGAGCAGTTGGTGATGGTACCATGCAGGTAGTTGCCCACCAATCCACCGGTTCCGAGGCTGCCGGTTACGGTGCAGTCGGCGGTGCAATCGGTAACGGGTGAACTGTTACAGTATCCCAACAATCCGCCCACTTCCTCTTCTCCGCCTACTTTTCCTGTGGCATGGCAGTTGGTGATGGCAGATCCGGGGGCAAATCCCACCAATCCGCCAACCTTATGCAGACCGCGAATATCGCAGTTTTTGATGATGACATTTTTTATTGTCGCACCGGAGGCACAGCCAAACAAACCTTGATAACGTCCCTCCCCGTAACTTTCCTCCCCCCGACTTATGACAAGGTTGGTAATCACTTTGCCATCGCCGTTGAAATTGCCGCGAAAGCGATAGCCATCGGCATTGGATCCGATGGGAATCCATCCTTCGCCTGCGGTGTAGTCTATTAAATCGAGGTCGTTCACCACAATGTAGTGTTTGCCTTGACTGACATTGCCGCCCGCGTTTACCATCTCGGCTAAATCTGCCAAGTCTTTGGCGGTGCAGATTTGGTAAGGGTCTATCGCTGTGCCGCTGCCGCCGCAAAAGAGGGTATTGGTATTTTGTAGCCAAACCTTTCCCGTATAGAGCGAGTCTTGTGTCGCTCCTGAATAACGGACAGACATGGTCAGGGAATTTTCGCCTGGTGATAATGCCGAAGCGGGAAAATCTAACGTATTCATGCTATTGCCGTTTTCCACAATCGCGTATGGTATTCCATTGATTAACCATTCGATGGCATCAAAGGATTTTTCTACCGTGCGTTTTACAACAATAATATCGGATGCTTCGAAAGTATGGGTAAGTTCTGTGGTATTTTCATAGTAAGTATCAATATCTGTGGCTTTTTCCTGAATGGTGAAATAATTTTGGAGATTGTAGGCACCTGTGCCTGCCATAAAAGCGTAAGATTCTGCATTACCACACCCACTCATATAAGCCAAAAAACCGCCCGTGCAAGTTATCTCTATGGTAACATCCTCATTGGGCAAGTCTTTACGTATGTGATGCCAGTCGGGAAAATGAACACTGCTATTTACCGTATAAGTATCATTTGGAACAACGGCACCATTTTCTTTAATCACAGTTTGGTTCCACCATGCAGCCGGCACCAACATATCAATACCATGCTTATTGATATTTGTATATCCCATGAGAATAAACGGAGCCACAGTAGCCCGTTGTATCCGTTGGGCAACAGGTACAATATTCGTTACGGTGGCATCGGGAAGAACTAAAAATACCATAATGGGGTTATTGGAAACAATTCTTGTTAGTCCCGACATGACATAACAAACATATTGCTTTTCACCGGCATTGAGAGTATAGGTAAGATCCGTTCCTCCATTGATGCCGCCGGAAAGTGTAATAGTTGTTTCATCTTCATCGGCTACGAGGGCTAACATTCCACCCCAATCAACAAAATTATTCGAAGGAGTAGATATCGGAAATGCAAAAAAATCTTTTCCCCATTTTTCGGTACTCCACAGTTGCTCATACGTATGGTCTCCTGAACCAGCACCTATTCCAACACAAGCAGAAATGCCACCGGGTGCGCTTCCCAAAGCAGAACCACTAAAAAGGGCGACCGGTTTTGTAGAGGTAACTTTCTGTCCTGTCATATCAACGATATCTGTGCTAAAAAAATGATATACTTCATTTTTACCTAATTGAACGGTGGAATTATCATGCAGCGTAACCAAAGTGCCGTTTTCATGCGCCACAACCGAATAATAAGATGTAGAAACCGTACTAACATCCGGAACTCCTGTAGCCAAGCGATATTCGACTCCCCAATCAGAAACGGGTAAAATACAAGTAGCATCCGAAGTCATCGAAAAGTAATTGATGGCATAGACACAGACATCTTCCGTTGAAGTAAGCGTGATGGTTTTGGAGGTTGTTCTGGTAGTTGTGCTGAGTGCGTCATCATTTGATGCATTATGCGTATAGATGCCCGGCGTAACCCATGTATTATTCCAATTATTCCAATATAAACTCGCCTGATTGTTGTATTTGGCTGTAATAAAACACGCCTTTTCTACCACTACCTTTATCTGTAAGGTTGATACCACATTGTAGTTTTGGGCGAATGTAATGTAAAACTCTTTCCCTGCAGTAGCCGAGTTGCCGTCGGATTGGGCATACAGTGATGAGGCACTCAACAAGGCTGCTATGATGATCAATAATATTTTTTTTGTCATAATTTCAAACTTTGCGGCAAAGGTACGAAAAAAGTTGAAAATTGAAAGTTGAAAATGGAAAAAAAAGTTACAAGTTACGAGTTACAAGTTACAAGTTGAGGTGGGGAACGCGAATTACGCTTTGCGGGTCAAGCCCGCAATGACGCGCGGATGTGTTTTTTTAAAATTTGCGGAATTTGTGTTCAAAAAAGATTCTCCACTAACTAATGTCCGCTCGCGAGAGTTTGCAGTGTTCGTTGCACAACTACGCATCAAGGCTAAAACGGCGTAGCGTGGACGCTACTACGCCGAATGAGGCGGATTTTTATCTTTTTATCCCTTTCGTGCCTTCGCGCTTTCGTGCCTTCGTGCCTTCGTGCCTTCGCGCCTTCGTCCCTTCGTCCCTTCGTCCCTTCGCGCCTTCGTGCCTTCGTGCCTTCGTGCCTTCGTGCCTTCGCGCCTTCGCGCTTCCCCCCTCTAATACCGTTTTATCCATGCGCCTTGTTCCGACAGGAAATGGATTGGCAGTGTCAATGAATCATTGGCGGTGCGCCATTGTTGTTGTGTTTTTCGGCTGTTTGAGCCGTCAACGATGATGGTGCCGGTGCATTGGAAGGGTGCGAGGTAGTCTGCGGGGGTTCCGTAGTAACTGTTGCGGACAATCAGATAATCGCATTCCAAAGGTGTTTCCGGTTGATGTTCGGGGTGTCGGTTCACGACAAATATTTTATCATTGTTGAAGAAAAAGGCGTTTTTGTTTCTATATAAACCGACTTCATTGTTGTAAAAACTGCCGTTGTCGGTGGTCTCGAAGTTTACATTTTTTATTCCTTTTCGCAGGATATATTCGTCAATGACAAACGAGCGGCTGGTTTCATTTTTCTCGAAAATGGTATCGGTTACAATCACCATATTACGTCCGTGAACAAAGCCCAGCACGGGCGAGCGTCCCGCCTCAAAGACAACAAGTTCTTTTTGGTTGTTGTGGGTTATCCTTTCGGCGACGATGTTGATGGATAACAACAAGATGGAAATCAGGGCAATCGTCAGTGCGGGTTTATATTTTTTCATAACAAACGTTGCCGTTGCAATGATGGTAAATATCAGCAGGAGCGTCTCCGGCAGGGTTATGTTGATGGAAACGACCAGCGAATAGGGCAATTCGTTAATCCATTGTACCGCGTTGTTTAGAAAACGCACCTCCCACAGTAGCAGCCACCCGAAAAGGTATTTCAGAGTTGCAAAAGAGGAGAAAAACATCACCGCCATTCCGGTATAGATAACAAACGGAGTAACCGGCATGACAATCAGGTTGGTCAATAAAAACCACGTCGGAAATTGATTAAAATAATAGAGTGCAACGGGCGCAATCCCCAATTGAACGGCGATGGCAACCGTTATCAACGCCCAAATTTTGTCGCCCAGCCACGTTGAAACCTGTACCAAATCGTAAAGCGGTTTTTGGAATATCATGATGGCAATTACCGCACTGTAAGAGAGTTGAAAGCCCAACTCCAAGAAGGAAAGCGGGTTGATGAGCAACAGAAACAACGCCGAACTGATGATGGAGTTCCATTTATTTTTTCGACGTCCCAACGTTTGCGCCACAACGACAAAGGAGAGCATGATCGCCACGCGAAAAACCGACAACGCCAACCCCGTAATCAGCGCGTAACTCCATATCAACAGCAACAGTAGCACGCAACGCACCACTCTGCCTCTCTTTTTCTTCTCCAAAAATGATAGCAAAGTGGAAAAAAAGATAAAAATAACGCCCACGTGCATTCCCGAAACGCTCAAGATATGGGCTGCGCCCGCATTGGCATACGATGCACGCTGTTCGGAATCCAATTTGTCGTTATATCCTAATAAGATGGCTGAGACCACGCCAAATTCTGAAGGCGTGAGCGGCGAGTCTTCCAAGATTTTCAACAGTTTACTCCTCAAACTCAACGACATACGCAACAATCCGAAGGGGGCTTTCCCTTCAATCGCCGTCCACCTATCGGGAGCGAGATAAACGCGGTGTTCGATGCCGCGCCGTTGCAAATAAGAGCGATAATCGAAAGCGTACGGGTTCAAAAGCGGAGGAATGGGGTCGGGCTGTGTGTAAAAAAGTATCATCGTACCGCTTGGGGGTAGCGGGTTTATGGAATCTTTTGGAAAATAACACAGCAGTCTTCCTTTTGCCGTAACCCATTCGTTGTCGCTGCAAACACGTTGAATACGGACGGTTGATTTCCATGAACGCGCCTTTTCCGATGCTTCTTCTTCTATATATCCGATGTATGCCGTTATGTTCGGGATTTGGCTAAAATGGTCGTTGTCAATGAAATGTAGTTTTTCGTGGGCGCGTTTCCAGCCGAACAGCATAAAGAGTGAGAAAATCAACACGCCAAAAAGCCATTCATAGCGATATTGAAACGTTGTTTTTCGATAGAACACAAAAAACAAACAGCCGCCCAACAGAACCAACAACGCCCAAAAAGGCGGCGCGAAAGCGTTGGGAAACAACACGGCAACCAACACCCCCACTACAAAGGCGATAAAAATACGTGATAACGGGTAATGACGCCATTTCATGACTTTGCCCGTTTTATACCGTCATGATGTCCTTTTCTTTTTGTTCGAGGACTTGGTCAATCTTTTTGATGAAATCGTCGGTTACTTTTTGCAAGTCTTCTTCAAACTTCTTAACGGCATCTTCCGGCACGCCGTCTTTCTTCATCTCCTTGCCTTCCGTCATGGCGTCGCGACGGGCATTACGGACGCTTATTTTAGCATTTTCCGCTTCCGCCTTTGCCTGTTTTACAAATTCCCGCCGACGTTCTTCGGTCAGCGGCGGCACTTGGATACGGATCATCTCGCCGTTGTTTTGCGGGTTAAATCCCAAATTGGCGTGTAATATCTCCTTCTCAATCGCGGAAATCATGCTCTTGTCCCACGGCTGAACGATGATTTGCCGCGCATCCGGCGTGTTGATATTGGCAATTTGGGAGAGTGGGGTCATGGTTCCGTAACAAGAAACACGAATCCCGTCCAATACGGCAGGATTGGCTTTTCCTGTGCGTATTTTTTGAAATTCCTTATCCAAATGTTCTAAGGATTTTTGCATCTGCTCTTTGGTCATCTGCATACAAAAGTCAATCTGCTCGTACATAATATTTCTTTTTTCGTTTTTCAGGGGCAAAGGTACATCTTTTTTTTCAATTGGAAGCATTATTAAAATTTTTCCTTATAAACAGGTTATTTTATAGGCACCCGCAACAGCATCTTGTCTTCGATAAAAGCCTCCAGACGGTCGCCTATCGCCACAGTTCCGCCATCGGCGGGCGGGTCGGTAAAGATGAGATCGCCCATTTTCAACGTAACATATTGCGATAGTTCGGCGATGATTTGGTCGAAAGTGTAACGCATATCGAGGCTGCTGCCCGACAAAATGTGTTCGCCGTTCTTTTTCAGAGCAAAGCGAATGCCCTGTGGAACGTTCAACTGTTCTTTGGGAAGAAACGTCCCCACCGGTGCCGACCTGTCGAAGACTTTGGCTTTTTCCCACGGCAACCCGCAGGCGATCAGGTCGTTTTGGATGTCGTGTGCCATGAAATCTATGCCAACACCGATTGCATCGTAATAGGTATGGGCAAACCGTTCTTGGATATATTTTCCGTTTTTACAGATTTTCAACACCAATGCCACCTCATACCGAACCACTTGCGTCCATTCGGGAATGAAAAAAGGACGGTTGCGCTGCAACAACGCCGTATCGGGCTTCATGGAGAAGATGAAGGGAGCGGTTGCGTGGGGGTGAGGTTTTTCGATGAGGAAGATTTTCATGAGGGGGGGGTATGAGTTACGAGTTACAAGTTACGAGTTACAAGATTTCAGGATTGTGCCTCTTGTAACTCGTAACTTGTAACTAACTTTAAAACGAATCCCTAATCGCCAAAAAATCCTCCATCGTCAGCGAGGCACCGCCGATAAGTCCGCCGTCCACATCGGGCATGGAGAATATCTCGTTGGCGTTTTGTGCGTTGCAACTGCCGCCGTAGAGGATGGGCAGGTCGTTGGCTACTTCGTTGCCGTATTTGTCGAGGATAAAGCGACGGATAAAGTCGTGCATCTCTTGTGCCTGTTGCGGTGTGGCGTTAACGCCCGTTCCGATAGCCCACACCGGCTCATAGGCGATGATAATTCCGCCCATCTCCTCGTCTGTGAGGTGAAACAGTGCTTCGGATATTTGGTCGGCAACGACTTCGCGGTGGTTGTCGCTATTGCGTTCTTCCTGTGTCTCACCACAACAATAGATGGGCGTAAGTCCAAAAGCGAGCAGGTTTTTGATTTTTTCCGCAATCACCTTGTCGGTTTCTCCGAAGTATTTTCTACGCTCGGAATGTCCTACAATACAATGTGTTACGCCAATAGATTCCAACATCGAGGCTGACACTTCTCCCGTGTACGCGCCCTTTATGAAACAACTAACGTCCTGAGCACCTACCATCATCGGAAACTCTTCGCTATAATCCGACGCCAACTCCAAGTACGGCATAGGCGGACAAACAATCAGTTGCACGTCGCCCGCATATTGCGCTTGCTGTTCGGCGATTAAATCTAATAACTCTTCGGCTTCGGAAAAACTTTTATTCATCTTCCAATTGCCAACTACTATTTTCTGTCTCATCTGCTATAAGGTGTTATAAATTAGGAATATTTGATTTTTTTTAAAATAATGTTTACCAATCGCACATCATCAATTTCAGGTGCGGTATATTTTTAAAGTCTTTGTCAAATGTCAGCAACGGCATATCCAAATAAATTGCCGTTGCTGCAATGATGGCATCCGGTAGTTTGAGGTTGTACTTTTGTTTTATTTCTCTGTATATCTGTTTTATTTCTTGGTTAATATCAACAACAAAACATCCCTCAAGCATAACCTCTATAATATTATTGTCGTGAACAGAAAGATTTGGTTTTCCGAATAGTTCCAATTCAGTAATCACGGACAGATAAATCTGTTTTCCGTTAAGAATCTGCGCAATATTCTTGTTTCCGTCCAGTAGATATACTAATGGATTTGTATCGCAGACTATTCTAAACCCATTCATCTCTTATCTTTTTTTGGTATTTCAGGGCATCTTCTCCCCATTTGATTTTACCCAAAAACAACTCTGAACAAAATTGTTTTCGAGGTTTCAGTCCCAATAATATCTTGTCAATTTCTTGATTTCGAGTGTCTTTTTTTATTGTGATTACCATAAAATTTATTGTTTTACATTTTTGAACGCAAAGATACGATTTTTTTTTAATCCATAAGTTACAAAATTTCTTACGGTCTTACGGTCTCCGGAATGTTTAAAACGCTCCATTTCTGTTTCACCGTTCTGTTTTCTATCAGTGTAACGCCCGGGTTGGAGCGGTTCATCATTTTCAGTTCTGTTCCGTCGCCGGTATATACGGGAAATTCGATATTATATTCATCAATGAAGAGTTGCACTTTTTGCGGGTCTTCGTCAACGATCATGATAAAATTATATTCCCTGTCGATTGCCTGTTGATAGAGTTGGTTCAGTTTCGGTAATGCGCCGCCGCGCCATGTTTCGATGTTGTAAGAGGTAACGATATAGGTGGGTGTCTCCACATCTAAGTAAGATTCCGTAACGTCGTCGCCGTCGCTGTTGATGATGCGGAGGTTATGCGGTTTTTTGTTGGGGTCAATATCGTATCGTGAAACATAACTCCATGTTGCATTCCACGTAGAATCAACGAGTTGTGAACTTATTTCGTCAAACAGAAACTCTTTCGTTTCGCCGGTTTGTCCGTTTTTATACGTCAAAAAGTGTTGTACGGGAAGGCGTTCTTCGATTACCGTTTTTGTACCCACTTTCCATGGCAAAATGTCAATGAGCGGCAGGTGGAAGTAGGCATACGCCTGAATACCCAACGTCATCGCCATAATAAAACCGCCCGTAACAATCTGCATTATATTGGATATCTGTGTT
>Ga0123353_10008699_pt1 | contig 13893 bp, 14 predicted proteins | sample TergutLab28metaG_3_FD_92763 | JGI IMG/M metagenome (GOLD analysis project Ga0123353, IMG submission 92763) | Labiotermes labralis P3 segment gut microbial communities from Petit-Saut dam, French Guiana - Lab288 P3 | ecosystem: Host-associated > Arthropoda: Insects > Digestive system > Gut ... | reverse complement strand
CTTCGGGGTGCAAAGGGCCGTCTCTATGTGCGAAAAGGCCGCAGAGACAGGCCGCCGGTGCGTGACGCTCGGCCCGATAATCCATAACAATCGCGTCATAACGGACCTGGAAGCGAAGGGCGTGCGCGCCGTCGCGGATATTTACGAGATAGATCCGGAAGACACCGTTATAATACGCTCCCACGGCGCCGCCAAGAGCCAGCTCGAGGCGCTCGCCTCATTGGGCGTAAATATCATCGACGCGACCTGCCCGGATGTAAAGAAAATACACGATATAGTCCGGGACGAATCGAAGGCGGGGCGGCTTGTAATTATCATCGGACAGCGCCTGCACCCGGAGATCGTCGCCATCTCCAGTTGGTGCGGGCGGCACGAGGTTTTTGAGGACGAGCGGGAGCTTTCCGCGTGGCTGGAGAGCGGAGATAATGCTTTTGAGCCGGTTTCTCTGATATCCCAATCAACAAATTCAGGAATCGTATATAACTCATGCGCTGAAATAATAAAAAAAGAGTGTACAAATCAAAAAATATTTGATACAATATGCGCTGCTACTTGCAAGCGCCAACAGGAGGCTGCCGATTTATCGAGGATCGCGGATGTTATGATCGTCGTGGGAGGGAAAAACAGCGCGAACAGCCTCAGGCTTGCGGATATTTGCAGAGAGAACTGCCCAAGGGTCGTTTTCGCTGAAAGCGCGGATGACATTGAGAAAGCAAGTATCGGCAGGTCTGCCACTGTCGGCGTTATTGCCGGCGCATCGACGCCGGCGTCGATTATTAAGGAGGTCACCCACAAGATGAGCGAAGAAGTAAGTTTGGTCGAGACTCGCGTGGAGCCGGAGCCGAAAGCCTCCCCCCCCGAGCTGGAGGAAGTCAAGGAGATCGAAGCTGCCGCGCAAGCGGATGAGCCCGCGTTGGCGACGGATCATATCGATTCGGAGGCCGCGGAGATGCCGGTCGTGCAGGAAACAATCGTTGAGGCTGATGATGAGGTGCTGAGAAAATACATCGTCATGCCGGAAATTCCCGGGGATAATGAACCGGACGCCGAAGAAACGGAAGAGGAAAAATCCGGGGAGGAACATCCCATTGAGTGCGCCCTTGAACCGGACGCGCCGCCTGAGACAGACGAAGAAAAACCGCCGGAACAGGAAATTTCCGCTGAAGAAGTCGCAACAAAGCCTTATGAAGACGCCAAGCCGGACATATATAAGATAGCCTATTCGGCTGATGAGTCAGAAAACGCGGAAGAACCCGGGGACGAGCCGGACGCCGTTTCGCCGGCGGATGCTTCTGCCGCGTCTGAAAGCTTTGAAGAAATGCTTGAAAAGTCGATCAAGACTTTACATACAGGTGAGAAGGTAACGGGAGTCGTCACATCCATCACAGCCACAGAGGTGTCTGTTGATTTGGGCACGAAGCAGTCGGGATATATCCCGATTTCGGAGTTTACCGACGACGGAAACACAAATATCGATGATGTAATCAAGATCGGCGATACGATAGAGTCGTTTGTAATGCGCGTCAACGACGTGGAGGGCATGGTCATGCTGTCCAAAAAGCGCCTCGACGCGATCAAGAACTGGGACGTGATTGAAGCTGCCAAGGAAAACAAGACCATAGTCGATGGCTTGGTGACCGAGGAAAACAAAGGCGGCGTCGTCGTCAATGTAAAAGGCGTCCGCGTGTTCGTACCTGCCTCGCAGACGGGCCTGCCGAAGTCGTCGCCTATGACGGAGCTTATAAGAAAACCCGTCAAGCTTCGCATAACCGAAGTCAACCAGTCGAGAAGGCGGGTTGTCGGGTCTATCCGAATGGTGCAGGCGGACGAGCGCCGCGAGAAGACGGACCGCGTCTGGAACGATATCGAAGTCGGCAAACACTACAACGGCGTGGTCAAGTCGATGACGTCATACGGCGTTTTCGTCGACATCGGCGGCGTAGACGGTATGATACATATCTCTGAACTGAGCTGGACCCGCATCAAGCAGCCGTCAGAGATAATGTCGATCGGAGACGAAGTATCGGTCTATGTACTTTCGTTCGACAGGGATAACAGGAAGATTTCGCTCGGGTATAAAAAGAGCGAGGATAATCCGTGGACGAGATTCACTTCAAAAAATGCCGTCGGCAACGTCGTGAGAGTGAAAATCGTCAAGATGATGCCGTTTGGCGCGTTCGCCGAGATCTGCCCCGGAGTCGACGGGCTTATTCACATTTCCCAGATCACCGACCATAGGATAGGGCTGCCGTCGGAAGTCCTTTCCGACGGGCAGCAGGTGGACGTCAAGATCACGGAAATCGACAATGACCGCAAAAAGGTATCGCTCAGCATCAGAGCGCTGATAGAGCCTTCGTCCCAGCCCCTTACGGACAGGCAGGTCGCCGAAGCGGCGGCCGCGGACAAGACTCCCGTGATCGTATACGACACTGACGCGCCCCCTCCGCCGGAGCCGGAAGCCGAAACAGCCGAGGCGCCGGAAGAAGTCGCCGAGGAACCGGAGATCGTTGCGGCGGAACCGGAGGAAGCTGCAATGGAGCCGGAGATCGTCACGGCGGCGCCGGAAGTTGAAGATGCCCCCGAAACGGTTGAAGCGCCTAAGGAGGCGGAGGCGACCGAGGCGGTAAAGGCCGAAGCGGCGGCCGACGTCGTCGAAGAAGCGGAACCGGAGGCAGCGGAGCCGGAAGACGCAGAGCCGGTAAAGGAAGCGAAAGCTGCAAAAGAGGTAAAAGAGGCGACCGACAACGAGTAAAGCAAACAAGTGACAGCCGGGTATGCAATCGAAGCATCCCCGGCTGTTTCAAGTCTCGTTAATTCAGAGTTACAATACAGAGGGTATCCGAAAACACAGGTTGGTTACAACCAATGCACGAGCACTGCTGCATAAAATTGCATTTTTGCCAAAACTTGTGTGCAGGCTGTAACCATTGCGAGTTTTACGGATACCCTCTATATTGTAACTTTTTAAATAAATAATTATAAAAATATTATGTAAACGCTTGCAATGTCTGAGCAAATTGGTATATAATGCTTGTAGTGGGGAATATCTGCTGCTTTGTCGTAGTATATATGCGGCGCAATCGTGCTATTATCCACGGACATTTGACCTTGGATGTATTTTCAAATCGATAAAACGCCTTTTTGAACGCACACCCAACGGATGGGGAGAGAACTGTCTTATGTTTCGCATCGGCGATATGATCGCGCACCCCATGCACGGGGCGGGTGTTATCGACAGCATTGAAGAAAGGAAAATGAATGGTTGTACGCGCCTGTACTACATTTTGAAGATGCCCGCGGGCGGGATGGTCGTCATGATCCCGACCGAAAGCACCGAGCAAATTGGAGTCAGGCCTATAGTCGATTCAAACGAGGCGGATGAGCTGATGGCTTCCATCCCTGAGATCGACGCGGAGATGACCTCTAACTGGAACAGGCGCTACCGCGAGAATATGCAGAGGCTCAAAAGCGGCGACCTGATCGAAGTCGCGCGCGTCGTGAAAGGGTTAATGACCAGGGACGTCGAAAAGGGGCTTTCAACGGGAGAAAGAAAAATGCTGCACTCCGCCAAGCAAATCCTCATTTCGGAACTTGTGTTGTCTAAGAAACTCACCTATGAGGAAGTAGAATCGCGTATCAACGCCGCGCTTGCATAAGGAGGCTTGCGGGATTCGGCTCCCGCCTCCTTAGTCTGCTGTTCAGTCGGTTTCGCGGAGGTTTTACAGCCTCCGCAGTTTGTTGTGTGAGGGGTATAACGAAATGTCGCTTGTTAACAATATCACAAGGTTTTTTAAAGGGATATCCGATTCCCGGGGCTGTTCCGCGGTAATAGCCGCGGCCGGCAGCTCGCAGAGGATGGAAGGCGAGGATAAGCTGCTGTTTGAGATCGGCGGCAAGCCGGTACTTATTCACACCCTGCTTGCGTTCCAGAACTGTGGCTGCGTCAATGAAGTCATCGTGGTGGTGCGCGCGGAACACCTGGAGAAGATCGTCGAGCTGTGCAGGCTCTACGGCATAGACAAGGCGTCAAAGGTCATGGCGGGTGGCGGCACGAGGCTGGAGTCTGTCATGAACGGCGTGTTCGCGGTTTCCGATGGCTCCGGGTTTATTGCGATACACGACGGCGCGAGGCCGTGCGTCGAAAGCTCCGTCATCGAAAAGACACTTGCCGCCGCGGAGAAATTTCATGCAGCCGCGCCCGCGATACCGGTCATCCCGACGCTCAAGCGCGTCGACAGAAAGGTCATCGTCGAAACCGTTGACCGTGAAGGGCTGTTTGAGATCCAGACGCCGCAGATATTTGACGCAGGGCTCATAAAGGCCGCGCTGACAAAGGCGAGCAAAATGGCGATCGACATTACGGACGACTGCATGGCTGCGGAGCTCATCGGCACTCCGGTCCATATAACCGAAGGGTCCGCGAGCAACATAAAGATAACGACGAAATGCGATTTGATGATCGCCGAAGCGATAATCAAATCGCAGTGGAAAGTGGAAAGTGGAAAGTTGAAAATGGAAAATGTGTAGGGCGCGTTCCCCGCTGGTCGCGGACTGCGCCTCGGCGCGCCGCTACTGGGCGTTTCACAATGCGGAGGGTATATGCGAGTTGGTTTTGGTTATGATGCTCATAGGTTGAAGGAGGGGCGCAGATGTGTTCTGTGCGGGGTCGAGATTCCTTGCAGTTTCGGGCCCGACGGGCATTCCGACGCCGACGTTCCGATCCACGCGCTTATGGACGCGATGCTGGGGGCTTTGGCTCTCGGCGATATCGGCGGGCTTTTTCCGGATTCCGACGAAAAATGGCTCGGCGCGGACAGTGTGGACTTGCTGACGCGCGTTCATGATCTTATACTCGAACACGGATACGAGCTTGGGAACGCGGATATTACCATAGTGCTTCAGGAACCGCGGCTGTCCCCGTTCATCGGGCAGATGCGCGCGAGGGTCGCAGGAGCGCTGGGGGCTGAAGTCGATAAAGTCAGCGTAAAGGCGACTACTGAGGAAAAAATGGGTTTCACAGGCGACGGGACCGGAATCGCAGCCGCAGCGGTTGTTTTGCTTACGATGCGTAAAATATGATATGTAGATTATTGTATTATTTCCGGTTTTGTTGTATTATATAATTTAAGGGTTTTCTATTAAGCGCGATAAGGATGTAAACATGGATACGATAAGAACTATGTTGGAACTCATTGAGGGCCTGCTGCTGTCGCTCAGGCAGACGGTCAGTGTTTGGGACGTTGTAGACATTCTTATCATCACCTTCCTCATTTACCGCGTATTGTCGTTCATGCGGAAAACCAGCGCCAGCAGCGTCATGAAGGGGCTCATCCTTATCGTCGCCGTAGCGCTGCTGTCGAGCCTGACCAGCATGAAGGTCCTTTCTTACCTGCTCCGCCAGGCTTTGCAGCTGGGTATCATCATCATCATCGTCCTGTTCCAGCCGGAGATAAGAAAAATATTCGAGCAGATGGGCACCAGCAAACTGAACTTTATGTTTTTCAGGCGAGGGAGATTTGAAAACGTCGAAGCCGGCATCAGCAGCGCAGTCGCAGCAAGCGAGGCTATGGCCAAGAGCCACACGGGCGCGATCATTGTTTTTGAGCGCGAGGTGGGCCTCAACGATTTCGCCGTCACCGGTACAAGGATAGACTCGCTGACTTCGCCGGAGCTTATGCAAAACATTTTTTATCCGAACTCTCCTTTACACGACGGCGCGCTTATAATGCGCGACGGAAGAATGCTTGCCGCCGCCTGCATGCTGCCGTTGTCCAACAACATCAACCTGAGCCGCGACCTGGGAATGCGGCACAGGGCGGGAGTTGGGATAAGCGAGAGGTCCGACGCGGTCGTGGTCATCGTTTCCGAGCAGTCCGGCACCGTTTCCATTGCCGTCGACGGAATGCTGAAGCGTCACCTGTCCAGAGACACGGTCGATAAGCTTTTGCGGCAGGAGCTTATTACAAGCGCCAGAACGAAACGCGAAAAAGCCAAGGATAAAAAGGCTTCTGCAAAGAAGGAGAATAAGTGATGGTCAAACGAATATCGTCAAAAATATTCTCCAGCAGGGTTTTTTATGTTATTTTTGCGCTTCTTGTCTCGATCGCGCTGTGGATGTACGTTGAGATTACCGAGTATACGGACGAACACTGGGAAGTATCAAACATTCCTATCGTTTTCTTAAATGAGGATGTGCTCCGCGACAGGGGCTTGCTGATATCCTCGCAGGACCCCCAAAGCGTAACGATAGTCTTTGAGACTTCGCGAAACACGGGCTCGAAACTGCTGGTACCGGGCGCCGTAACTGTGGAAGTGGACCTTAGAAACATCACGTCCACAGGCCTTGCGAACATTTCGTATGTTATCTCCTATCCTTCGGACGTAGACCGGAATTCTATCGAGCCTGTGTCAAGTTCGGTCAACAGGATCTCAATTATGGTAGACAGATTATGGTCAGTTTCCGTGCCGGTAATAGTTAACTATAGAGGAGGCACCGCGTCGGAGGAGCTGGTAGCGGAAGAAGAGGAATATGAACCGCGCTGGATAACGATCGCGGGGCCGGAAGAGATACTGTCACAGATCAGCTACGCTTATGTTCCGATACCGAGAGAGAACCTGTCGGCTACATTCAATGAAGAGTTGGGGTATGTGCTCTTTGACGCAGACGACGAAGAACTGACGGAAAGCATGCTGGAACCGCTGTCTTACAGCCACGATGCAGTTTTGGTAAAGGTACCGATAAGGCAGGTAAAGGAAATACCTCTGTTCGTAGATATAGTGCACGGCGCGGGTACGACGGACGCCAATACGATACTGAGCTACACTCCGCAGTATATCACGATTTCAGGCGACCCGGAGGTCATCAGGGAGATCAACAACTTAAGGCTTGGCACGATCGATATGACAAGCTTCGCTAGGGAATCCAACACCGAGGCGTTTCCCGTCATTGTCCCGGATCCGATCAGAAACCTTTCAGGCGAGACGGAGTGCATAGTCCTTGTCGAGGTGCGCGGGCTAGGGATAAGGTATTACGTCACGCAAAACTTACAAGTCATTAACACGCCGCCGGGCCATATCGCGACAATCAGGACACAGAGCCTTGACGTGCGGGTCCGCGGCAGGGAGGAAGACCTCGAGCATATCTCCTGGACCAACATCAGGGTCGTCGCCGACCTCCGGGACATGAACACAGGGACGTCTTTCCTGCCCGCGCGTGTCTATATCGACGGGATCGACGCCGACGTCGGCGCGGTCGGAGGCCCGTACAGGCTCACTGTCACACTTGAGAGAGAGCAGGAGTAATGTTCGGATATATACGCCCGCTGCAGGGGGAGCTGAAAGTCAGGGAGCTCGAACGGTTCAAGGCCTGCTACTGCGGTTTATGCCGTGCGCTGGGCAAGAAGTACGGGTTTGCGTCCCGCTTCGTTCTCAGCTACGAACTTGTTTTTCTGGCAATGATAACCTGGGGCGAAGACGATAAGCCGGAGATCGGGCGCGGCAGATGCATCGCAAGCCCGTTTTGCAAAAAACGTTACTGCGCCGGAAACGCAGCGCTTGACATGTGCGCGGGATATAATGTTATCCTGTCGTGGTGGAAAATCAGAGATACGATCGAGGACGAGCCTTTTTTTAAAGCCATACCGCACCGCCTGGCGGGACTGCTGCTGTCGCGAGCGTATAAGAGAGCCTCTCGGGACTTCCCGGAGTTTGACGGCAGAGTGAGAGATGAACTGGCGGCGCTCGCCGAATATGAAAGTTTGCCCGAGAAGTCGCTCGACGGGGCAGCCGACAAGTTTGCCAGAATACTGTGCGCAGCCGTTCCCGGGCAGGCTGCGGAAAAGACGAGCCGCCCCATGGCTGAGCTGCTTTACCATCTGGGCCGCTGGATATACATCATCGACGCTTGCGACGATTATAGTACCGACGTAAAGAGAAACAGGTACAACCCGGTCGCGGCGCTCTATCCCCCCGAAGACGGGAAACTGCCTGAAGATTTTGCACGGCGGCTGAAAACGACGCTTGCGCATTCAAACAACCTGCTTTGCTCGGCTTTTGAGCTTTTGCCGTTGAATGTTTGGTCGCAGACTGTCGGCAACGTGGTTTATCTGGGGATGCCAGACGCGTGCGAGAGGGTGTTTGACGGGAAGTGGCCGCCTCGTCGGACCGCACAAGGCTGAATGAAGCTGAATTTGAAATAGATAGGACTTGACGAATGAACGATCCGTACCGCGTACTCGGCATCTCCTCCGGCGCGACCGACGCGGAGGTCAAAAAGGCTTACCGTGAACTTGCGCGCAAGTATCATCCGGATAACTACCACAACAACCCATTGTCCGATCTCGCCCAGGAAAAAATGAAAGAGGTCAATGAGGCATATAACACTATTACACGCATGCGCGAAGGCGGCGGCACCTACAGGCCCGACGGCAGAAGCAGCGGCGCGTCGAACGCCAGCGCGGAGGGCGCAAGGGTCAGGGCGGCGATCAACTCAGGTAATCTCAGGCAGGCGGAAGAGCTGTTAAACACGTTCCCGGCCAGAAACGCGGAGTGGAACTTTCTGATGGGGAGTCTCTGTTACCGCAAAGGGTGGCTCGACGACGCGCTCCGGTATTTTCAAACGGCGGTCAACATGGAGCCCGGAAACCCCGAATACAGGCAGGCTCTCGCGTTCATGAGCCAGGGGGGCAACGTTTACAGGCCGCACGGGAACGGGCCTCTTCAGAGCCAGGGCTGCGACATGTGCGACTGCTGCGCCGCCATGCTGTGCATGAACATGTGCTGCCGGTGCAGTTGACGGCCGTCGCTCTTGCGGCGATATTTGAACGAAACGGTTTGAAATGAGTAAGAAGACAAGGACACTGACATTGGGCGCCCTCTTTTCGGCGCTTGCGGTAGTGATACTGTACTTTGCGTCGGTATGGCCGACCGGGCAGCCGGGGCTTGCGGCGGCAGCGTCGATGTTCGTCGCGGCGATGGTAATCGAATCGGGGCCCGTGCCCGGCGTCTTTGTCTTTGTCGTCAGTTCAGCGCTTGCGATGCTGCTGCTCCCGAACCGCTCAGCTGCGATCTTATACATTTCTTTCTTCGGTTTTTATCCGATAGTCAAAAGCTTTATTGAGCGCTTGCGCGGGACTGTGCTGCAATGGGCGCTGAAACTGGCTGTTTTCAACATTTCGCTGACAGTGGTTTGGTTTATTCTCAGAGAGCTGTTTTTCGACTTTGGAAGTTTCGCTCCGCATATCATATTGATTTATATCGGCGGCAATGCCGTGTTCGCGCTGTTCGACTACGGGTTTACAAAAGTCATCCGGTTTTATATAAACAGGATACGCAGGGATTTCGGAGGTCTGAGTAAATGATTAAAAGCATGACCGGGTATGGCGGCGCGAAGGGCGCGTCCGGAAAGTTGGAGATATCGATTGAAGTAAAAAGCGTCAACAACAGATATCTTGACTGCTCCGTGAAGCTGCCGCGCGTTTTCTCCTCTTGTGAGGAACCGCTGAAATCCGTTGTGCAGAAGCATATTTCGCGCGGTAAAGTCGATGTTTTTATAATTATCGATTCTTCAAGCGCAGACGATGTGGAGATCAGGCTCAACCGCCCGCTCGCGGAGGCTTATCTCGCGGCGCTTCGCGAGATGACCGAGGAGTATGGTTTGACGGGCGGCATAAGCGCGATCGAGCTCTCGCGTTTCCCCGACGTGCTACATGCCGAAAAACGCGAGGCGGACGCGGAGCGTCTTTGCGCTGATATCACGGGCGTCCTCGAGGATGCGCTTTCGGAGTTTAACCAGATGCGCGAACGGGAAGGTGAGAGGCTGTCTATCGATATTTCCGCCAGGCTGGAGGAAATCGAAAAACTCACGGCGCTGGCTGAGGAGTGCTCGCCCAGAAGCGCGGCCGAGTACAGGAAAAAGCTGGAGACGCGGATGCAGGAGGTTTTGCAGACTGCGAACATCGACGAAGCGCGTATCCTTACGGAAGCGGCGATTTTTGCGGACCGCATAGCGATCAATGAAGAGACGGTCAGGCTTCGCAGCCATATAGCTCAGCTCAGGGAAATGCTCGGCAGCGTAGAGCCCGTAGGCAGAAAAATCGATTTTCTTGTGCAGGAGTTCAACAGGGAAGCCAATACGATCGGCTCAAAAGGTAACGACACTGAGATGTCGAGACTGACGGTCGAGCTTAAATCTGAAATAGAGAAGATCCGCGAACAGGCGCAGAACATCGAATAGTCGGAAAAACGCGCGGAAAGGCGGCTCAATACCCCGGGAGCCGGTTGGTGAATATGAAGCTTATAAACATCGGGTTTGGGAATATGGTTTCGGCGCACAGGCTGATAGCGATCGTTAGCCCTGAGTCGGCGCCTATAAAGCGGATAATCTCTGACGCTCGCGAAAAGAGCCTGCTTATCGACGCTACATACGGCAGGAGGACAAGGGCGGTCATAATCGCTGACAACGGCTCGATCATCCTCTCGGCGATCCAGCCCGAGACGGTAGCGGGGCGATTAGCCGGCAAAAACGAGCAGGAAGCCGCGGAGGCCGGCGATGACTAAAAAAGGCTTTTATAACCACATTGTCGCAGACGACGACGTTTCCCGCGCGGCGGCAGAAATTTTGTCAATTTTTGAAGGAGTGTTTTAAGATATGCTTTATCCGTCACTGGCGAGTTTACTAAAGCAAGTGAACAGCCGTTATCTGCTGGTCAATATCATCGCGAGGCGCGCGAGAGATATTGCGGCGAACGCAAACGAAAGGGACGACGTTATCTATGAGAAGCCCGTCTCAAAGGCGATCGAGGAGATCGCTGCGGGCGAACTGCGCGTCACGATCCCCGACGAGCTTTGATCGATCAGTCATATGGGCTTAAATGTAGCGAAGATAGCCGTGTCCGCAGCGACATACTCCATTGACAAGCCTTACGATTATCTGATTCCGGAGGATCTGAGGGACAACGCGGTTCCCGGTATGAGGGCGCTCGTTCCGTTCAGCGCAGGAAACAGGAAAAGCGAAGGGGTCATCCTTTCGCTTGCGTCGGAGAGCGGACACAAGGAGCTTAAAAGCATTATTTCGCTTCTTGACGATAACGCGGTCCTAAGCGAAGAAAACATCAGGCTGGCTATCTGGATGAGCGACAGGTTCTTTTGCACCGTGTTTGACGCGCTGCGCGCTATGCTGCCCGCGGGGATGTGGTTCAAGGACGGCGTGCGGCGTCAGAATGATAAGACGGTGCGTACCGCAGTCCTTGAGATGCCGAGCGAAGACGCGTACGAGCTTGCCAGGGAAAAACAGTCGTCCGCGCCGAGGCAGGCGCAGGTCATCGAGCTCCTGGCGCGCGAAGGTCACATGTCCGTCGATGATATCCGTTATTTTACCGGCGCTTCGTCCGCTACAATAAGGGGCGTCGCGAACAAAGGGATAATCAGATTTGAAGAGCGCGAAACGTTCAGACGGCCCGATATAAAGATTCAAGGCGCTCCCGCGCCTATAGAGTTGAACGCTGAGCAGCAGGCGGTTTTTGACAGGATGCTGCCGCTGCTTAATAGCGGGAGCCCTGAAGCCGCGCTGCTCTATGGAGTGACCGGCAGCGGAAAAACTCTGGTGTATATCAGGCTCATCGAGGAGGTTCTTTTAAGGGGCAGGACGGCAATCGTTCTTGTACCTGAGATTGCGCTTACGCCTCAGACGGTAAGCATATTCGCTTCATACTTCGGCGACGCCGTGGCGGTGCTGCACAGCGCGCTCGGCTCGGGCGAGCGTTATGACGAATGGAAGCGGATCCGCTCCGGGGTCGTGCGGGTCGTCGTCGGGACGCGTTCGGCGGTTTTCGCGCCTGTTACCGACCTGGGGCTGATCGTTATCGACGAGGAACAGGAACACACATACAAGTCTGAGCTCAGCCCCCGCTATCATGCCCGCGACGTCGCCAAGTACAGAGTCGTACACTCAGGCGCCCTTCTGCTTCTGTCTTCCGCCACTCCGTCCGTAGAGAGCATGCACAGCGCGAAAGCGGGCAAGTATAAGTCCTTTCGAATTGAAAACAGGTATAATGAAAGGGATCTGCCCTCCGTTTACATCGCCGATATGAGAGCGGAGCTTAAGAACGGAAACGGAGGCGCCATAAGCGCTCTGCTTCGCGCGGAACTCGAAGCGAACATTTCCGGCGGCGAGCAAAGCATTCTGTTCATTAACCGCAGGGGCGCCAGTCCGCTTGTCGCCTGCGTGTTGTGCGGGCACACGTTTCGCTGTCACAAGTGCAGCGTATCCATGACGTATCATTCCGCCAATAAAAGGCTCCTGTGCCATTACTGCGATTTCTCGTTCCCCCTGCCGGGCGCGTGCCCCGAATGCGGCGGCAAGCTGAAGTTTATCGGCGCTGGGACGCAGAAGGTGGAGTCCGAGCTTCGGGAGATGTTCCCGGGAGCCGGTATTATACGAATGGACGCCGACACGGTGACGCGCATGAACTCGCACGACAAGCTGCTTTCGCGTTTCCGTGAGGAAAACGCGCAGATCCTTCTGGGTACGCAAATGGTCACGAAAGGGCTGGATTTTGAAAATGTGACGCTTGTCGGAGTCTTGTCGGCGGATTCATCGCTTTATATGAGCGATTACCGCGCTCATGAAAGGACGTTTTCTCTCATCACTCAGGTCGTCGGGCGATCCGGCAGGGGCGATAAACCGGGCAGGGCAGTCATCCAGACGTTCACACCGGGACATGATGTCATCATGCTTGCGTCGAAGCAGGATTACGACGGTTTTTACGAGCGTGAAATAGTGATCCGCCGGATACTTGGGAGCCCGCCGGTCCGCGACCTGTTGACCATCGCAGCGTCGGGCGAAGACGAGGCGGACGTCCTGGCGGCATGTAAAAGGCTGCGCGGCGCGCTTGAGGGTTACTTCCGGGGAGATAAGGGGATCAAGCTGCTCGGCCCGGCGCCGGCGCCTGTTCCGAAGGTCAACAACAGGTACAGGTACAGGCTGCTTGTCAGCTGTGAGAACACAAAACGCGTCAGGGATACGATAGCGCATATAATCAGGGAGTTCTCGCGAGACAAAAAAGGCAGGGCAGTTTCGGTTTTCGCGGACGCGGACGTGTATGACTAAGTGGAGAGTGGAAAGTGGAAAATTGAAAGTTGAGATACGTAGGGTGCGACGCCTCGGCGCGCCTATGATTATTAGACTCATTGAGTTGAAAGGCTTTTTACTATGGCGATTAGGAATATCTTGCGGGGGGACGACCCCGCGCTCAGACAAAAAAGCCGCGCGGTGAGCGATTTTAACAGGCGGCTTCACGTGCTGATCGACGATATGCGCGAGACGCTGTTTGACGCGAACGGGCTGGGCCTTGCGGCGCCTCAGGTCGGCGTATTACGCAGGGTCATACTCATTGTAGATTTTATTTTTGAAGACGATGCTCCTCAGGAGCTGGTAATAGAGCTTATAAATCCCGAGATCGTCGAGAGCGAAGGCGAACAAAACGGAAGCGAGGGCTGCCTGAGTATTCCGGGCGTCTACGGGATGGTTCCGCGCCCCGCTAAGGTCAAAGTCAAAGCTCAGAACAGGCTTGGAGAGCAGTTTGAGATGATTTGCCGCGGCCTCACGGCGCGCGCAGTCTGTCATGAAGTCGACCACCTGAACGGTGTTGTGTTTACGTCTCTTACAGACCGTTTTCTGACCGAGGAAGAACTTGATGAAATGCGCGCTGAAAGGGAGGCCGAATACACCGCGGAGGATGAAGCGAAAGTGGCGGCGGAATCTGAAACAGCGGAGCCTGCGGAAGCAAGCGCGAAAGAGGCGGTGCGGGAGGAAGCGAAAGAGGAATGAGAATCGTCTTTATGGGTACGCCCGTTTTTGCAAAAAGATCTCTTGAGCGCCTGTATAGCGACGGG
>Ga0123353_10008697_pt1 | contig 13893 bp, 15 predicted proteins | sample TergutLab28metaG_3_FD_92763 | JGI IMG/M metagenome (GOLD analysis project Ga0123353, IMG submission 92763) | Labiotermes labralis P3 segment gut microbial communities from Petit-Saut dam, French Guiana - Lab288 P3 | ecosystem: Host-associated > Arthropoda: Insects > Digestive system > Gut ... | reverse complement strand
CTTTGCCAGCAAAACCGACTTTGCCAGCGCGTACACCTTGTAGTCGCCGCTCAACAGGGAGGTCACGGACTTGAGGATCACGGGCGAGTCGTCGACGGCGAGTATCACGGGCTTGCGGTTGTCGTCGTCCCTGCCCATGCCCTTGTACAGGAGCCTTATCCATTCCCGCAGCGCCATCCTGTATGGGTCGCCGCCCTGAAAGTCCGGCAGCTCCTCCAACCTGGCGTCCGTCACCTTCGCGCAGAGCCCGTCGAAGTCGTCCAGGATCTTTTTTGCGTACACGGAAGTCAGCCTTGAGTGGCCCCTGTCATAGGCGTCGTGCATGCCGTCGAAGTCGACGGCGTGTTTTTCATAGCCCAGGCTCTTCAGCAGGCCGAACATGCCCGTGAGGTTCTTGTAGGTGTTCCGGTCCCCGTCGCGGCTGATCAGCTTGAGCAAGTCCTGCGAAAACTGCGGCGCGCAGTGCAACAGTTCCGACAGCATTTCGAAGTATTCCCCGGCAGTCACGTTTGGCGTGACTGTCGCGACGTTGCGTATGTCCAGGTCGCTCTGCTCGATGAGGATCGTCAGGTCAAAGAGTTCAGCAAGACTGTTTTCCATAGTAGTACCCTCCCAAATTATTAGTCCGCTTAAGTTGTCATAACGCAAACAAAAAACAAGTCGTTTCGTTACCCTCGTCTACTAGCCACCAGCCACTAGCCACTAGCCACTCGCGGTCCGCAGACCGCATTAATAGCAGCCCACGCTTGTCAGCTTCTGTATGACTTCGATGGCGCCCTCGAAATCTGACATGATCGCGGCGTCGGCGATCTGGCCTATCTCGTCCCCCAACGCGCCTGTCAGGGAAAGGGCGGTCAGGCTCTCCATGCCCTCGTCGATGGCCACGATGTCCATATCGCGAAAAGCTTCGGTCAGGCGCTCGAATATGGGCGGGAGCTCAGGGGGGAGCTCCATCGCGTCGCCGCTTTGGCTGATAGCGGAGAACGCTTCCTGCAGCCGCTGCCGCAGTACCCTGAGGCGCCGGAGCAGCTGAGGCAGGTTCGCCGCGCAGAACGCGTCGTCGTTCCTGCCCGAGGCGACTTCGAGTTCGTGCGCGATGCTCCCCAGCTCGATCGCGCCAATGTTCGCGAGCGAACTCTTGATGCCGTGGACCTCGATGCAGAAGCTTCGCATGTCGCCCGCCTCCAGGAACTCGCTGAGGTTCCGGACGCACTTTTCGATCTCTTTTATCATGAGCTTCAAAGTGTGCTCATATGAGTCGCGCTGGCCGTCGACCCTGTCCAGCCCCTGGGAAATCGAAAGCTCTTCGATCTGCCCGACCTTTTCCCAAAACTCCGCGCGGTCGCTGCCCTCGCCGTCGACGGGCACACCGGCCATGGCCGACGGATGCAACTGCTTTTCGGCGGGAAGCCATTTTGACAGTATCTGCTTGAGGCGGGATATCATGATCGGCTTCGAAAGATAGTCGTCCATGCCGGCGGCCATCATAAGTTCCTTCGTTCCCACAACGGCGCTGGCAGTGAGCGCGATTATCGGGACGCCAATGCCCAGCTCCCGGATTATCCTGGTCGTCTCCAGGCCGTCCATCTCGGGCATCAAGTGGTCCATGAACACGATATCATAGGTGTTCCGCCTGATTAGCTCTATGGCCTTCAGCCCGGAAGACGCTGTGACTGCGGTGATCTGGCAAAGCCGCAAAAGCCCGCGCGCGACGTTCAGGTTGACCGCGTTGTCGTCTACGACCAGTATGTTCGCCTCCGGCGCGCAAATGACGGGCCCGATGCCGTCGGCTTGCCGGATCAATGCTTCGTCCCCTAGGACCATCGGAATGTCAACATGGAACGACGTGCCCTGCCCGTATACGCTCTCCACGCTGATCCGCCCGCCCATCAGCTCGACCAGGGCCTTTGTAATGGACAGCCCCAGCCCGGTCCCGCATTTGTTGCGGTTCTTCCGCGCGTCGAACTGTTCGAAAGCGTCAAAGAGTTTCGCGATATTATCGGCCTTGATTCCCATGCCGGTGTCGCTGACGGTAAAGCGGACGTTGTCGTCGGCCGCCCGGACGGTGAGCTGCACATGGCCCTTGCCCGTGAACTTGACTGCGTTGCTGAGCAGGTTGAGCAAGACTTGCCTGATGCGGATATCGTCGCCGTACAGGCATCCGGGCGCATCGCCCTCGACTTCCAGCTTGAAAACGATGTCCCGGTCCTCAACCAGGACCCGCGCGATGGAGCAGGTGTGTTCAATCATTGTGCCGAAATCATAGTGCACGGGCGCAAGGCTCAGTTTCCCCGCCTGGATTTTCGACAGGTCCAGGATATCGTTGATGATGTCCAGCAGCGCCTCGGCCGAAGTCTTGATATCCTTCGCGTACCCGTGCTGCAGCTCGTTGAGATTTTCCTGCAGCAGGAGTTCGGCCATTCCGAGCACCGCGTTCATCGGCGTGCGTATTTCATGCGACATGTTGGCTATGAATTGGTTCTTTGTCTCGTTGGCGGCCTGCGCCGCGTCGTTCTGGATCGTCAGCGCCCGTTCGCGCTCCAGGCTTTTCATCATTATCAGCTCGTTGGCCTTCTCTTTCCGAAGGTCGCGGGAGTAGGACAGGAAACGGTAGGAGTCCTTCCACTTTATCCTCACGAAGGTGGTCTCCACCGGGAGCGGTTCGCCCGCCGCCGTCAGGAACATCCACTCAAAGTTGTCGACGGCGCCTTCCTCGAGCAGGATCTTGATGAGCTGGCTGGATTTCTCAACGCTTCTGGAACCGTCGGGCTGGAACTCCGGGAAGTAATGGCTCGCGTTCTTGCAGAGCTCGGATTTCCCGGCAACGCCGAAGATGTTCAGCGCCTCCTGGTTGCAGTCTATGATGTCGCCTTTCTCGTCCCTCAGGAAGCAGACCATGGGGTTGCTGTCGAGCATGATCCTTATGCTTTCCTCGGCCTCCCTGGCTTCGGCCTCCCTGAGCACCAGGTCGGTCCTGTCATGATAGTACACTACGAGCCGGTGATCGGACAGCCATGATATGCGGGCGGCGTTGACCAAAAAGAACACGGACGTTCCGTCGCTCTTGAGCAATTTGACGTTTTCTTGCGCAAAGCCGTTGTTCATGGCGTTCTCGATCGCCGACAGCCTTATGTCTTCCGTCCTCCGGCCGTCCGCCTGTATCTCCGGATGGATGGTCGCAAAAATCGTTTTGGCGTCTTCGGGCGAAGTGTCGGCGGGCAAGTCGAAAACACGGGTGAACTCCTCGTTGAATGCTATGACGTCGCCTTTTTCGTCCCATACCATGCAGGGCACCTTCGTCGTGTTGATCAGGTCGTCCTGGCGCCGCTGCGCCTCTTCCTGCCGGATGTCGGTTAGGTCGCGCATGACAAGGACCAGCCCCTCGAAGTTGTTGTCTTCGTCCTTTACCTGGTTGTAGATGATGCGGTATAGGCGGCTGATCCCGTCCGGCCAGGTCACGGCGTCGTCCTCGACCAGCAGGTCCTCCCCGGAAAGGACGCGCTCCATCCTGTGCTTGCTCCGCTTGACATAGTCCGCATCAAGGAAGTTCTCGAGGAGGGAGCCCAGCGTCTTGCCCTTGACTTCCGAGAAGTCGTCCAGGAGAAGCATCGACAGGAAATTCTTGCTGCAGCACAGGATGTGCAGCTCCCGGTCCAGGAGTATCGAAACGTTGGACATGCTTTCCATCAGGATGTTTATGTAGCTGTTTAGCTTCGTCAGCTCGTGCGTGCGCTCCAGCACGCGATGCTCCACGGTATGCAGATTCTCCTGTAGCGCGTACAGCACCTTGATGAACGCGCCCCGCAGGACTGTGACCTCGTTGTTGTCATCCGTAACTATGTCCTGGGAGTCGAAGACTTCGAGCCCGAAATCGCCCCCGGCGATTTGATGCGCCTGGTGAGTCAGCATGCGGATGGGAAGTATGATCCTCCTGACGCTGAAAAAGATGATTAAGAGGATCAGAAGTATGCACAGGACGCTCGCGGCCACGAGCACCAGCATGATCCTGTAGGCGTCCGCGTACAGTGCGCTGAGCGGAGTGCCTATGTGCAGGTACAGAGGGGCGTGATCCGGATCGGCGGCGAAAAAGATGGGCTGGAGGTATACGAACGTTCTCTCGTGCGTGAGTGGGCTGTAAATCTCCCTTGCGTAGGCCTCCCCGCGCGCGATCGCTTCGCGTATGCCTTCAATGTCCTCGAACGGGAAGTCGTTGAGGTTCATGCCGACCAGTTCCTGGTCGTGCGCGTGCAGGATTTTCATTTCCTGGCTCGTCAGCATCACGACCCTGCTTTGCTCCGTCTGGAGGGCGGGCATGTCCAGCATTTCTTTGTAGATCACGTCGATGCCGCAGACGCCTATTATCCTGTCGTCCCCCATGACGGGAACGCTTATGGTCGCGTTGTAGACGGGCCCGTTGCCGGCGCCATAGTCGGACAAGCCGAGCGTTTCGAGGTGCGTCCTGCCGGTCGTCAGAGGGACGTAGTACCACGTCGAGGCTTCCGGATCCTTCAGTTGCTCCCCGATCTGCGTCCCATAGTTGACTGAGATCGTGCCGTCCAGCCGGAAAAACTCCGTGATGCAGTGCCTGTCCTCGTGGTGTATGCCGGGCTCGGCGACGAACCACGCGCTGTGCGCGTTGGGATTGAGTTCCATGAGCGTAACCAGGATGTTGCCGACAGACTCATGCGCCATGCCGTCATGGAAGTCGAGCTCCTCGAACGATTGCTGCGCCAGGCTCAGCAGCCTGGTGATGCTGTCGAAACTGTCGTTAAGCGTAGCGGCGAGCCGGTTCGCGTTTTCCGTGTCCATCCTCTTCAGCTGATCGATGCTGTTCGAGAACAGGACGTCCGCCACGATCAGTATCATCGCGAAGAAGGTAATCGCCACCAAGGCAAGCGTAGACAGGATTATCCTGCTGGAGGTCGGCAGTTTGCGCCACAAATTAAACTTCATCAAATCAGCCCTCCCCCCCGGCCGCATTTTCCTGCGGCGCATCGCACCGCCGGCAAAAAAACCGGTTTGTGCAATGATTAGGCGCTACTGAGCACTAGCATAAAGGTTAAAGCAACCTTAATGTCAATACTCTTCGTGTATGTTTTTGTTAATTTTTTCACATATACTGGCGTTTGTTGCCAGAAATAGAAAAAGCGACGATTTCATCAATCGTCGCAAGAGCCCCGAGCCGTGCTCAATAATTTTCCATTTTCCATTTTCCATTTTCCATTTTCAGAAGTCCCTGTTTACCATGGCCTCGGCCCAATCGTTCAGCAGCGCCTTGTACCGCGACTCCGGCAGCCCCTCCAAACAGGAGAGCGCCTTGCGCACATAGCCGGCCGCAAGCTCCTTCGTGTGGCCTATGCCGCCCAGCTCGGCGAACAGCGAAGTCAGCCCTTTGGCGTCCTCGTCCGTGCACGCCTTGTCGCCCAGGACCGAAAGGATCCGTTCCCTCTGCCCGGGGTCAGCGTTTCTGAGGGACTCCAGGACGATCGTCGTCTTCTTGCCTTCCCTGATGTCCGCCCCGATGGGCTTCCCCAGGCTCGACCGGTCCCCGAGCAGGCCCAGCAGGTCGTCCTGGAGCTGGAACGCAATGCCGCAGTTCTCCGTGAAATCCCGGACGGCCGTGACCTCGGGGTCGCCTAAGTCCGCTGTGTTTTTCCCTATCATTGCGCCGGCCATTCCGGAGAACCCGAACAGGGCGCCCGTCTTCAGGCGGATCATTTCCAGGACCGCCTCTTCGTCGATGCCGGCCGGGCCGCCGCGCAGGTCCTGGCAGCCGAACTGCACGTCAAGCGCTTCGCCATGCAACAAGCTAAAGAGGGTGGTCGTCTCAAGGCGCCCTATAAGTGCGATAACCAGGTCCGGGCTGACTTTTCCGTTTCGCGCGCAGTCCGCCAGGACGCTGACTGACAGGCCGTGCAGGATGTCGCCTGCCAGGATCGCAATGCTTGCGCCGTATTTCTCCAGCTTGCCGGGGTCGATTACGTTCTCTTCCAGCGCCCGCTTTTCGACAAGCTTGTGGACCGTGGGCTCGCTTCTCCTGAGCTCGTCTTCGTCGATAATGTCGTCGTGTATCAATGTCCAGGTGTGGAAGAGCTCGACGGCAACAGCAGCAGGCAGGGAATCCATTTCCCTGCCTTGGCCGCCCGTGGCCCCGCAAGAGAGCATCAGCACAGCGGGCCTGAGCCTTTTCGCCCTTCTGTTGACGTACGCGAGCGAGCCTTCCCTGAGGTGTCCGGGTATTATGCCGCCGGTGTCCAGGCGGCTCCTGATGTAGTCGGCGACCTGATGTTCCTTCTCTTTTAGATATCCGGTCAAGTCCATGGTTTTATTGACGATCAGACCAATTCAAGGACCGCGACCTCGGCGGCGTCGCCGCGGCGCGTCCCGAGCCTGGTGATGCGCGTGTAGCCGCCGTTCCGCTCGCCGTACTTGGGCGCCGTTTCATCGAACAGCTTCTTGACGACGTCCTCGCGCGTCATGTACGACAGGGCCTGGCGGCGCGAGGCAAGCGTGTTCTTCTTGCCGAGCGAGATCATCTTTTCGGCGAGGGGCGCAATTTCCTTGCAGCGCGTCACGGTCGTTTCCATCTTGCCTTTATCGAGAAAGTCTGTGACCATCTGCCGCAGCATTGCCTTGCGCTGCGCAGTCGGCCTCCCAAGCTTACGTGTCCCAGGCATATTATTTCCTCCTAATCCAGCGTCCCCCCGTAATCCCGGGGAACCGTAAATAACTGTCAACTGTCAACTGTCAACTGTCAACTGTCTACACTTCTTCGGTGAGCAGCGTCAGGCCCATCATGGCGAGTTTGTGGATGACTTCCTCGAGCGACTTGCGCCCGAGGTTGCGGACCTTTATCATTTCCTCTTCCGACTTCGAGATAAGGTCTTCGACTGTGTTGATGTTGGCGCGCTTGAGGCAGTTGAAGCTGCGCACCGACAGGTCGAGCTCCTCTATGGTCATCTCGAGGACCTTGTCCCTCTGCGTCTCCGCCTTTTCGACGACCGTGGACTTGCTGCCGATGGTCTCGGACAGGTCCGTGAAAAGCGTGAAGTGGTCGCAGAGGATCTTGGCGCCGAGCGACACCGCGTCCCTCGCGGTGATGGTCTTGTCCGTCCAGACCTCTATCGTCAGCTTGTCGAAGTCGGTGACGTTGCCGACGCGCGTGTTTTCTACCGTGTAGTTCACTTTGAGAACGGGCGTGTAAATGGAGTCTATCGGGATCACGCCGATGACCGGCTGCTGGAGCTTGTTCCTTTCGGCGGACATGTACCCGCGCCCGTGGTCTATTGTCAGTTCCATGCTGAGCGAAGCGTCGGCGCTGAGCGTTGCGATATGCATTTCCGGGTTGAGTATTTCCACTTCGCCGTCCGCCTTGATGTCGCCGGCAGTCACTACGCACTCCCCTGCCGCTTCGATATAGACCGTTTTGGTCCTCGGTGCGTGAAGCCTTGCGACTATGCCCTTTATATTCAGGATTATCTCCGTTACATCCTCTTTGATGCCCGGGATCGTCGAGAATTCGTGCTGGATCCCGGCTATTTTTACCGTTGTGACCGCAGTTCCCGGCAGGGACGAGAGCAATATCCTGCGCAGCGAGTTCCCAAGCGTCGTGCCGTAGCCCCGTTCGAGCGGTTCGACAACGTATTTTCCATATGATTCGTCTTCAGGCGTCTCCAAGCATACAATGCGAGGCCGTTCAATTTCAACCATGAAATACCCTCCTTCACAAATATATAAGGCTGCCAGAACATGAGGGTCGATACCTGTTTATTAAGGTTCTCAATTATTTCGAATAGAGCTCGACTATGAGTTGTTCCTCAATGGGGATATCGATGTCCTCCCTGGTGGGAAGGGCAGTGACCTTTGCGACCAGGGAATTTGCATCATAATCAAGCCACTTGGGCGGTTGCCTGAACGAATTCGCTTCGATCACTGACTTGATTTTTTCGAGGCCCCTGCTTTTTTCCTTGAGGGATATTATCATGCCGGGCCTTACGAGGAAGGAGGGGATGTTGACTTTCCGGCCGTTCACGAGGAAGTGCCCGTGCAGCACGAGCTGCCTTGCCTCGGCGCGGCTCATGGCGAACCCGAGCCTGTAGACGGTGTTGTCCAGGCGCGACTCGAGGATCGACAGGAGGTTCTCGCCCGTCTTGCCTTTCCTCTTGATGGCCATGTCGAAGTAGCCCCGGAACTGGCTCTCCAATACGCCGTAGTATCTCCTTGCCTTTTGCTTTTCCCGCAACTGGAGGCCGTATTCGGACGTTTTCGCGCGGCCCTGGCCGTGCTGCCCCGGAGGGTAGGGCCTGCGGTCCGCTGCGCATTTGTCTGTGTAGCACCTGTCGCCCTTGAGGAAGAGCTTCTGGTTTTCCCTGCGGCAAAGGCGGCAAACAGCGTCTGTATATCTTGCCATGTTAACGTTCATTCCTTTCGCTAATCTCATCGCGCAAAACGCCCGTTGTGCGGGTGTGGACGCTTCGCGCATCAATTGCCGTTCCCCGGACGGGGAGCAACTGGCACATTACCTGGAGCATCGTGGGTCCCGGCGCTGTTCCCGTTAGACCCTGCGCCGCTTGGGAGGGCGGCAGCCGTTGTGCGGGATCGGCGTTACGTCTTTTATCATTGTGACTTCGAGGCCCGCGGACTGCAGGGCCCTTATCGCCGCTTCGCGGCCCGAGCCCGGGCCCTTTACGAATACCTCCACGGTCTTCAGGCCGTGCTCCATCGCGGCCTTGGCCGCCGTTTCCGCCGCCGTCTGCGCGGCGAATGGAGTCGACTTCCTGCTGCCGCGGAAGCCCATGCCGCCCGCGGAAGCCCATGAGATGGCGTTGCCGTGAACGTCGGTGACAGTTACCATCGTATTGTTGAAGGACGATCTGATGTGGACCGCTCCGCGCTCGATATTTTTTCGTTCGCGGCGCCTGGTCCTTGTTTTTTTGCCCTTGGTCGTTGCCATTTGTCGTGTCCCCCCTTACTTCTTCTTGTTGGCTATCGTGCGCTTTGGCCCCTTCCGGGTCCGCGCGTTCGTCTTGCTGCGCTGCCCGCGCACGGGGAGGCCGCGCCTGTGGCGCATGCCGCGATAGCTGCCTATCTCGGTAAGGCGTTTTATGTCAAGCGCGACCGTGCGGCGCAAGTCGCCTTCGACCATGTAGTTCTTGTCGATGCATTCACGAAGCGCGGATTCTTCGACCTCTGTCAGGTTCTTCACCCTGGTGTCAGGGTTGATCCCGGTCGCCTTAAGGATTTTCCTCGCGCTGGTGCGCCCTATTCCGAAGACATAGGTCAGCCCTATTTCGATCCTTTTGTCTTTAGGCAAATCAACGCCGGCAATACGTGCCATATCAACTAATCAGTCCTTCCATAATTATTTTCAACTGTTCCTACCCCTGCCTTTGCTTGTGCTTCGGGTTGATGCAGATCACCATGACCCTGCCCTTGCGCTTGATGACCTTGCATTTTTCGCACATGGGCTTCACAGATGGCCTTACTTTCATTGTAATGATCATTCCTTTCGCAGTACTTCAGGCACAAAGCGGCCCTTGCCCGGGACTCCCCGCCGCTGCTATCCGCTCTCCGCGCCCTGCGCTAAACTCTCTTCGCCCTACTTGCTCCGCCACGTGATCCTCCCCCGGGTCAGGTCGTACGGCGACATCTGCACCGTCACCTTGTCGCCCGGGAGTATCCTTATGAAGTTCATTCTGAGCTTCCCGGAGATATGCGCCAAAATCGTATGCCCGTTCCCTATGTCTACGTGGAACATAGTGTTAGGCAGCGAATCGACCACTGTGCCTTCCAGTTCGATCATGTCGTCCTTCGCCAAACTACATACCTCCTTTTTCTCCGTGGTCAGCGGCATATTTTGCCAAGGCCCGCCTGATTTCGTTGTTCGTTACCTTTTCGCCTTCGGCGAGCTTCGCGGCTACTAGGGCGTCCGACGTATCCTCCAACTTCAGATGCTTGTTCTTTTTCAGTTTGGGCTTTTCGAGCCTCCGCCCCTTGCCGTCCGCGATCAGCGAGTACCCGTCCAGCGTCCCGACGACAAGGAACCGCTTGCCTTCGTCCCGCCCGTTCAGGGATACCACGACGTCGGCCTTTTCGATATTCATAGCAAATCCTCGCAAACGGTGAGTATCTCGGGCCTGCCTTCGGTTATCAGGATAGTGTTTTCGTAGTGCGCCGAGTTTTTCCCGTCCGCCGTTACGACAGTCCAGCCGTCGTCGAGCACTTTCACCGCCGCTCCGCCGGCGTTCACCATGGGCTCCACGGCGATCGTCATGCCGGGGATCAGCCGGGGGTCGGCCCCCCGGCGCGGGGTCTCGACGTAATTCGGGACCTCCGGGGGCTCGTGTATCTTCCTGCCGACGCCGTGGCCGACGAAGTCCCTCACGACCGAGTAGCCGTTCCTCTCGGCGCAGCGCTGGATCGCCCTTGAGATGTCCGACACCCTGTTGCCGGCGAACGCGAAGTTCAGGCCTTCGAAAAAGCACTGGCGGGTCACGTCTACCAGCCGCTCGCCTTCGGCGCTCCCCGCGCCCGCTATGAACGTCGCGGCGCAGTCGCCGATGAATCCGTCCTTGGTGGCGCCGATGTCAATGCTGACGACGTCGCCTTTGGCGAGTTTCCGGGACGACGGTATCCCGTGAATGACCTGTTCGTTTACCGATATGCATATGCTTGCGGGGTATCCCCTGTAGCCCAGGAAAGACGGCTCGGCGTCGTGCGAGAGAAGGTAGTCGTGCACCTTTTTGTTTATGCTGGCGGTCGTAGCGCCTACCGCCACCATCTTCCCGGCCAGTTCCCGGGCCCCCGCGGCGATCATTCCGGCCTTGCGCATCATTTCGATCTCATGGGCTGTCTTTCCTTTTATCATCTGCTCAGCTTCCTAAAGGCCCAGAGCCTTGTGGACCCTGGCGGTCGTATCGGCGACGCTGGCGCCGCCCTGCACTGACACCAGTTTGCCGCCGGCTTCGTAATAAGCTTTCAGTGGCTCGGTTTCCCTGTGGTAGTTCAATAGCCTGTTGCGGATAGTGCCCGCTTCGTCGTCCTTCCTTATTATAAGCCCCGTGCCGCAGGAGTCGCAGACGCCTTCCTTTTCGGGCGGCCTATAAGCGACGTGGAACGTCATGCCGCAGTTCGGGCAAGTGCGCCTGCCGCCCAGCCTGACGAGTATCTCGTCGTCCGGGACTTCCATGGACAGCACCGTGTCAATCGGGACGCCCTGCGCGTCGAGCGCTTCCGCCTGCGCTATGGTCCTCGGCATACCGTCGAAGATGTACCCTTTCTTGCAGTCCTCCATTGCGAGCCGGTCCTTGATGATGCCGATGATGACGTCGTCCGGGACGAGGTCGCCGGCGTCCATGTACGCCTTGGCCTTAAGGCCGATAGGCGTGCCCCTCTTGACCGCGTCGCGCAGGATGTCGCCCGTGGAGATCTGGGGGATGCCCAGCAGCTTTACCAGCGTTTCGGCTTGCGTGCCCTTGCCTGCCCCCGGCGGGCCGAGTAAGATTAGTCTCATTCCAAACCTCCGGTATTAATTATTCGAGGAAGCCCTTGTAGTGCCTCATCAGCATTTGCGACTCGAGCTGCTTGATCGTCTCAAGGGCGACGCTGACCACGATCATGACCGAGGTGCCGCCCAGCGCCACGCCGGAGTTGCGCGCTATGCCGGAGAAGTAGCTGACCGCTATCGGCGTGATCGCGACTATCGCGAGGTAGATGGCGCCGAACAGGGTGACTTTCGTCAGGACTTTCTGGATGAACTCGCTTGTCGGCTTCCCTGCCCGGAACCCGGGTATGAAGCCCCCGTTCTTCTTGAGGTTGTTCGCTATCTCGATCGGGTTGAACTGCACCGTAGAATAGAAGTACGAGAAGAACACGATCAGGAAGAAGTATATGATCATGTACGGAACGCTCGACGGGTCGAGGAGCTTCATGAGCCACCCCTCGGACCATCCCGGCACGAACACGACGATCGTGGCCGGCACCGATGCGATAGACTGCGCGAAGATTATCGGGAGGACGCCGGACATGTTGACCTTCATCGGAAGGTGCGTCGACTGCCCGCCGTACATTTTCCGGCCCACGACGCGCTTCGAGTACTGCACTGGTATTCGTCGTTCGGAATTGTTGACTATTACTATCAGAACTACAATCGCAAGGGCGCCCACCAACATCAGGGAGTAGACCCACCACACGGCCGGGTCGGCCATGATGGCGCTCACCATCGTCCAGATCCCGGAGGGGAACCTTGCGATGATGCTTACGAACAGGACGACGGAGATGCCGTTGCCGATTCCGAACTCGGTTATCTGTTCGCCCATCCACATGAGGATCGCGCTGCCCGTCATGAATGTCAGGACTATGACTATCGGGGGCCAAATGCCCGTCGCGGCGGGGTCGAGCATGCTGGTGCCGTCGTAGCCCCTGCGGATAAGCGTGTAGTACGCGTACCCCTGGAGCGCCGCTATCGCGAGCGTCGAGTACCTGGTTATTTTCTCGATCTTTTTCTTGCCTTCTTCCCCGCCTTCTTTGCGCATCTTTTCGAGCGCGGGGATCGCGATGGTCAGCAGTTGCAGTATGATCGACGCGTTGATGTACGGCTGTATCGACAGCGCGAATATCGACGCCCGCTCAAGCGCGCTGCCCGACATCGTATTAATGAGCGCAAGGATCGTGTTGCCCATTTCCTGCCGGAAAAAGGTGCTCAGCATCTCGGTGTTCACGTATGGCACGGTCACCGCGTTGCCCAGCCTGTACAGCAGGATGATGAACAGCATAAACAGCAGCTTTTTCCTTATTTCTTCAACTCTCCATGCGTTGCGCAGCGTTGCAATCATATACCGCCCATTCCTTTCTCTTTACACCGGCACAAGCCACCCATGGCCCGCGGCTCAGCGTGACTCGCCATGCTAAACCACCTCGGCCTTTCCGCCGGCCCCCTCGATTTTCTGCTTTGCCGACTCGGAGAACGCGGACGCCCTGACCGTCAGTTTCCGCGTCAGCGTGCCGTTCCCAAGGATCTTGACCCCGTATTCGCATTTGCTGAGGACCCCGGTCCCCAACAGCTCTTCGACGCCTACGGTCGAATCGTCGGGGAACCTGTTCAGCGACGTGACGTTGATCGCCGTCAGGGGCTTGGCGAAGATATTGATGAAGCCCCTTTTCGGGATGCGGCGCGTCATCGGCATCTGCCCGCCTTCAAAACCTATCCTGGTCCCGCCGCCGCTCCGGGAGTTCTGCCCCTTGTGGCCGCGCCCGGCGGTCTTGCCGTTGCCGGTCCCGTGGCCGCGCCCTTTGCGCTTGCCCGAGTGCGTGGCGCCTTTCGCGGAAGAAAGATCGTGTAAATTCATGTCCTAGCCCCTTTCCTCGGTCACCGTGATCAGATACCCGATCTGCGCGATCTTGCCCCTGGTCTGCGCATTGTCCGGCTGTACCGTCTCGCTGCCGATTTTCGTCAGGCCGAGGGATTTTGCGGTGGCGATGTGCTTGTCGTGCCGCCCGTTCAAGCTCTTGACGAGCTTTAGCTTCAGATTTGCCATATTGACCTCCTGGTTGGCCGCTCTGCGGCCCAACTGAAATCTATCCTGTTATTTCCTCTACTGTCTTGCCTCTTGTCTTCGAGACCTGCACGGCGTCGCGCAGGGACTTCAGGCCGACCATCGTGGCCGCGACGACGTTCTGGGGGTTGTTCGAGCGCAGGCACTTGGTCCGGATGTCCGATATCCCCGCCGCTTCGACCACGGCGCGGACCGCGCCGCCCGCGATAACGCCTGTGCCGGGAGGGGCGGGCTTCAGTAGCACCCTGCCCGCGCCAAACACGCCGATGACCTCGTGCGGGATCGTGCTGCCCGATATCGTTATCGTAGTGACGTTCTTCTTCGCGTCCTCGATGCCCTT
>Ga0123353_10008696_pt1 | contig 13893 bp, 7 predicted proteins | sample TergutLab28metaG_3_FD_92763 | JGI IMG/M metagenome (GOLD analysis project Ga0123353, IMG submission 92763) | Labiotermes labralis P3 segment gut microbial communities from Petit-Saut dam, French Guiana - Lab288 P3 | ecosystem: Host-associated > Arthropoda: Insects > Digestive system > Gut ... | reverse complement strand
CAATGTCATCGAGAAATCCGTTGAGTATGATGTCGATGCTGACAACAAAGGCAATCTGGTCATTCCGCATGCGTTGCTGGGAACGGTTTTGCCGCAAACGAACGGACAAGACTGGTTGAAAATTTGGCTTGATGAGCAAGAGATTTTCGGCAATGGTAACATTCCCGCCGGTAATCCCGACTGGACGAAGAGCGGTTACCAAACGGACAAAAATAACATTCTCGTCAGAAACAGTGCCCTTGCTGCCTCCGGTGCAGACGTTGTTGCGATCTATGTCTATTCGATACCGCAAAATGAATGGTTCGAGTTTTGGCTCGAGTTGGTCTATGATGGCAGCGGCAAACTTTTGGGTGCGAACTTCTTTGTTCCCGACTTCGACGAAGAAGACGAAGAATAAGAGTTAGCCTTTGGACTAACCATTCAACGATATTTTAATCGTTTAACCGTGCGGGGCGTGAGCCTCGTGCGGTTTTTTTGTGCTCAGCCAATTCCCCTCTTTCGGGGGGGTGACGGAAAAGGCGACTGTGCAGATCGAGTAATTCCGCCCCATGGAGAATTGACTTTTTCCCGGAATCTGATAAAATTCCCCAGGTTGTATTTGTAGGTTGTTTTGCATTCCGAATAGAAGGCACGAATGATTTCCCACTTTTTCATAGACCGTCCGATCTTTGCTTGCGTCGTTTGTTTGGTCATCACGTTACTTGGAGTTGTTGCCATTCCTATGCTCCCCGTCGAGCAGTTTCCCGATATTGTTCCGCCGACGGTTTCTGTAAATGCGACCTATCCCGGTGCCAGCGCACAGGACGTGGTCAATGCCGTCGCACTGCCGCTCGAAGAAGCCCTCAACGGCGTGGACAATATGATCTACATGGAAACCTCTTGCACGAGCAATGGTACCATGAGCATCACGATTTCGTTTGAAGTCGGAACCGATCCCAACGTCGCTCAAGTTCTTGTGAATAATCGCGTGAAACAAGCCGAACCGCGACTGCCCGAAGAAGTCCGGCGATTGGGAGTACGCGTCAACAAGAGAGGCGGCAACATCATCTGCATGGTCAGTCTTTTTGAAAAGATAGACAACAATGTTGCCGAAGTCGCCCGCAAAAACGAGGACGGTGAAGCAAAAGAAACAATCACCTATAAGGGGGGAATTTCAGGTGCCCTCAAGGAAAGTGCCAATCAAAAAGGAACAAAAAGTGGGCAATACCTTGCCAACTATGCCTCGCTTTATCTTAAAGACCGATTGATGCGGGTCAAGGGAGTTGGTGATGTGCAGATGTTCGACCGTCGTCAATTCAGCATGCGAATCTGGCTCGATATTGACGCAATGGCGGCTCGTGGTCTTTCCGTCCAGGAAGTCCAAGCCGCCATTCGTGAACAAAACACTCAAGTGTCCGCAGGGCGGATCGGACTCGAACCTGCCCCCGATGGAATTCAAACGAATCTTGCCGTCGTTACCCTTGGTCGGCTTCAAGACGTGGCAGAATTTGAGAATATGATCCTTCGGACAGACCGCGACGGTGGAGTTTTGCGTCTCAAAGATGTTTCGGTGATTGAACTCGGTGCCGCTGACTACACCGGCGAAGCCCGTTTCAACGGCAAAATGGCAACCGGTATGGGCGTGATGCCGCAATCCGGGGCGAACTCCCTCGAAGTCTCAGCAGGGGTGATCAAAATGATGAATTCGCTTGAAGACTCACTTGCCCGGAGTGGACTGGAATACTCGATCCCCTTTAATGCCACTGACTTCATTCAGGCAACAGTGGACGAATTCTGGGAAACGCTTGTCCTCTGCGTCTGTTTTGTCGTATTTACCATTTATTTTTTCCTTCAAGATTGGCGGGCGGCGTTGATTCCAATTTTGACCATACCGGTTTCCATTATCGGGACATTTTTCCTTATATCGTGCTTCGGCTTTTCGATTAACACGATGACGCTCTTCGGTTTGATCCTCGTAATCGGCATCGTCGTGGACGATGCGATTGTCGTCGTCGAGAATACGCAACGTATCATTGACGAAGAGCATCTTGAACCGCACGCCGCTGCAAAAAAATCAATGATTCAGGTCATTGGACCGGTTATTGCTACGGTTCTCGTCATGATGGCGGTATTCCTTCCGACGGCAATGATGCAGGGCATCGTCGGCAAACTGTATCAGCAGTTTGCCCTCACGATTGCGGGGTCCATCGGTATTTCCGGTATCTGCGGTGTTACCCTTGCACCTGCGCTGTGCGCTATTTTGTTGCGTCCCTCTGTACCGAAGGAAAAACGCTTTTTCGCTTTCCGTATTTTCAATTACTTTTTTGACGGTTTCGGGAATTTTTACCTGAAAACAGTCAAGACGACAATTTTTTTCGCTCCCATTGTCTTGTTGCTTTGGTTCGGATTGGTCGTTGTATTGTTCTTTGCCGTAAAAACACTGCCGCACGGATTTTTCCCCAGCGAAGATCAGGGGGTAATCATGCTGGAGGTTAAACTGCCAGAAGGCGCAACCATGGCACGTACCACCGAAGTTCTAACAAGAGTGGAAAAACTCGTTACCGCAGAACAAACACTCCTGCGAAGTGAGGAGTATGCAAAACGAGGGATTTTAACCCGGATACATGAACGTTTCTGGGACAAAAAGAAAACATACATAGAAAGCGGTGGCGTGAAATCGGCAATGTACCTCAACGGCTTCTCGTTCTTTAGCGGGCAAGGCTCCAATCTGGGTTTTGTCTTCATCCCGCTAATTTCTTGGGAAGAGCGGCGTGTCGATGAATGGCATATTCACGGTTTCCCGCGAATACAAAAAGTGCTGAATATCTTCTTCGGCGGACGATTTGACGAAGGGTTGAGAATCCCTGCTATACAGGATCGAATACAAAAAGGTCTTAATCAGATTCCCGAAGCGACTTTTATGATGGTAGCACCACCACCGATTAATATCGGAATGGCAAATGGTGTCGAATTCGTGTTGCTAGATGAACGTAATGTAACACCGACGGAACTTGCTGCAACGCGGGATGACTTGTTGCTTAAAGCAGAAGACTTTAATCCAATTGTAAAGGTACTCTCGCCGTTTAATCCCAATTCACCCCAAATCTATCTCGACATTGATCGCGACAAAGCAAAACGGATGGGAGTCCCGCTTTCAGAAATCTTTGGTGCCTTGACGGCGTATTTAGGGTCGTCCTACGTCAATGATTTCAACGTGCTGGGAAGAACCTATCAGGTTAATATTCAGGCAAAGGGTGAATATCGGGCAAACGTTCAGAACGTTCTCCGAACGAAGGTTAAGAACACCAACGGCGAGATGGTTCCCATGGAAGTGTTCACTACGCCGACGGAAATATCGGGTCCACAACTCTTGACCCGATACAATATGTTCCCCAGTGCAAAGATGACCTGTATTCTTCGCCCCGGTGCCAGTACGGGAGACGGAATAAAAAAGATGGAAGAGTTGAGCCAAATGTTGCCAGACGGTTACAGCTTCGACTGGACAGGACTCACCTTCCAAGAAAAGAGGGTCGGTACGCAGACGGCTGTCTTTTTTGCTATTTCCATTCTGTTTGCCTTCCTCATTTTGGCGGCACAATACGAAAGTTGGTCGTCACCGCTGATTATTATGATGGCAGTGCCATTGGGCGTTGCTGGTTCGTTAACCGCAGTGATACTGTTTACAATCTTCAAAGTAGGGTTGCCGCCGGAGATTAATTTTGAATCGATGATGAAGTTGATTATTATGAACGCAGAGATTAACCTTTATACGCAAATCGGTTTGCTTATGATGGTCGGTCTTTCGGCGAAAAATGCGATTCTCATCACGGAGTTTGCGCGGGAGCGTCGGGAACATGGGGCGGGACTCGTTCAGTCGGCTTATGAGGCGGGACGATTGCGGCTCCGACCGATTTTTATGACTTCGTTTGCATTCATCCTGGGGGTATTGCCGCTTGTTTGGGCGGACGGTGCCGGAAGTAATGCCCGAAACGCCATCGGCAACGGCGTGTTCGGCGGATTGCTCATGGAAACGATGGTCGGCGTATATGTAACGCCGGTGCTGTTCGTGTTGATTCAGGGTTCTGCGGAGTGGGGTAATCGACACATGCGGGGGTTCTTACACCATAGCCGACAGAAGGCGAAGCAGAGGGCGGGACCGGACGAGGCTACTCTGCGACACGGCGATTAGACCGTGTTGCTCGGGTATTACACCTCCCACCCCTTGCGATATGACCGACTAATGTATTGATCGGATTCGGGAACGTTGGTCGCTTTCATTTTGGCGGAATCCCACTCGAGCTTCTTGCCGGTTCGGAACGCTACCGTACCAAGTAACACCGTTTCGGCAAGCGGACCGGAATAGCCAAAATTGCACGTTGTCGGCAAACCGGTTTTGCATGCATTGATCCACTCTTGATGATGCCCGACCGAATCGGGAATCGTCTTGTCGGGAGCCTCGTAATCGGCAAATTTTTCTTGCGGGTACAGAATCCGTTGTCCATAGTCCGCCATGAGGATTCCTTCTTCGCCGACGAACAACGTACCGGCTCCCCATTCAGGCAATCCCTTTTCTTTGAGGAGCGGTGGTCTCAAGTTACCGTCGTACCAAGTGAGCATTCCCGTGAATGTCGGAGGATAACCCTCGCCTAACTGCCGAGGAGCATCGTGATACGAGTATTCCACTCGCAACTCTGTCGGGCATACTTCCGGGGTCGGTTTCGCTTCGCAGAACGCCTCCACCGTTTGGGGAATCCCTAGTCTCAAAGCCCAAAAGGACAAGTCCATGTGGTGGCATGCCATATCGCCGAGTGTGCCGTTACCGAAAGCCCAAAAGCACCGCCACGATCCGCCGAAATACTGCGGATTAAAGGGTCTTTCCGGTGCCGGTCCGAGCCAAAGGTCCCAGTCGATGTTGGGGGGAACATCAGGTGTGTCCGTTGCAAAGGGTCGTCCCCCCCATCGTGTCCCGCACCAAACGTGAATCTCTTTAATTTTTCCGACGGCATTTGCCCGAACCAGTTCCACAACGCGCCGATAATTATCTTCGGCGTGAATCTGCGTTCCCATTTGTGTTGCGAGTTTTTTCTCCTTGGCGATTGTCATCATGTCCCGGATTTCTTTGACGTTGTGTGCCAATGGCTTTTCGCAGTAGCAATGCTTGCCGAGTTTCATGCCCAAGAGGGATGGTGCCGCATGGGTATGGTCGGGAGTGCTCACCACGACAGCGTCGATTTCTTTTTCGATTTCGTCGTACATCTTACGGTAGTCACGGAACAATTTCGCTCGGGGAAATTGTTCTTTACCTCTGCCGAGATAATTTTCGTCAATATCGCAGAGAGCAACGATGTTTTCGTTGCTCACACCATTGACATTATCGCCGCCGCGGGCGGCAATGCCGATGCAAGCGATGTTCAGTTTCGAGTTGGCATTTTGTGCCTGTACGAATGCCGGAGTGGGAAACGCTACCACTGACGTTGCACCGACCAGTTTGAGAAAATCACGACGTTGAATTCTTTTTTCCATTGGTAACTCGTCTTTCATGAGAGGGGAAAAATGACACCGTCTCTATTCTACCGGACGGCAAAAGCAAAGGCAAGGCGATTTTGCACTTGTCCCACTTGTGTTGCCCAACGATTGCGAGTACAATCCGCAGAGGTGTGTGGGTAGAGAAAACAAAACGAAAGGAACGGTTGCTTGTCCGAGTCGGTTCACGTTCCCGTTTTACTCCGGGAAGTTTTGGATTTGCTAAAACCACAAATCGGTAAGATTATCGTCGACGGAACTCTTGGCGGAGGCGGACATACAGAAGCAATGTGCCGGCGCGGAGCAAAAGTCGTTGCTTGCGATAGGGACATCGAAGCCCTCAACCGAACCGAACGGCGGTTACGGTCTCTGTTCAACGAAATACCCTTTCCCGTTCGATTTGTTCATGCCGATTACCGGTTCTTTGTCGAAGCCCTCGATATGCTGAAAATTGAAAAAATTGACGGTTTCCTCCTCGATCTCGGCTTGTCCAGTGACCAACTGGCAGATACCGACCGAGGCTTCAGTTTCGATTCCACCGGAGAACTGGACATGCGTTTCGATGTTTCTGAAGGAGAGTCCGCCCACGAATTACTGGCAACGCTCTCGGAAGGCGACCTTGCCGACATTATTTTTCGATACGGTGAGGAGCGGCACAGTCGGAGAATTGCCCGAAGAATCGTCGAAGCCCGCGAAAAAGACCAACCGATTCAGACAACCCGACAACTTTCTGAACTGGTTCGGCAATGCGTGCCGAAAAGTAGAACGGATTACCGGTTAAATCCGGCAACGCGAACCTTTCAGGCACTCCGCATAGCGGTCAACGATGAACTTGGAGCCTTGCAGTCTGCACTGGAATTATTGCCGAAACAAATGAAACCGCAGGGAATTGCAGTCGTGATTTCATTCCACTCGTTGGAAGATCGAATCGTCAAAAATGCTTTTCGGGATGTCCAGTATTGGCAACCGATTACCACAAAACCAATAACCGCCTCGGCGGAGGAAGTTGCCCGCAATCCGCGTTCCCGCAGCGCGAAACTGCGAGCGGCAATCCGACAATAAGTGAGGTGCGCACCGCGGGTAAGTTCCCCCGCAAATCGGACTGCCCTCGCTTACTCCACTATTGCATTCCGTTCCAAAAAATGGTAAACTACGGATGCATTTTTTGTGCGCTATTGTCTTTTTTGATCATGTTTTCAGAATCGGTTGCTTTATTCGGTTTCTTTGCAGGTGGAGATGTGAACATCACCGTAGTCACAGCGGTGCTGGTGTCGGCAGTCATTGTTCTTTTGGCAGTCTGCATCGGATTGTACTTGTGGTTACGCAAAACTATGGCTATCAAGGAGGGTTTGCACACTCGCAACCTAGACATGGAGGCTACTGTAAAAGCAAAAAGTGAATTTCTGGTTGACATGAGTCATGAAATCCGAACACCGATGAATGCGCTCACTAGTTTCACAGAAATTCTTACCCAACGAGTTTCCCAAAATTGCAGTGCCGAACTCAAAGACGAAGTCGAGGGCATTCTTGACATTATCAAAAAGAGCAACAACGATTTACTCAATATCATCAATGCTGTTTTCGATTATATCCGAATTGATGCCAACCTGCTGGAAATCAAGTCCGTTCCTATGTCGATCAAGCAGGTGATCCATGATGTATGTCATGTTGCCAAACCGAATGTCATTGCCAAACACTTGGAACTCTCCATCAAATATAACGGCGAGATTCCCCCGACCATTTTGAGCGATCCGGTGCGCATCCGGCAAATTTTATCGAACCTCATCAGCAATGCCATCAAATTTACAGAGAAGGGGACAATTACCGTCTTGTGTGAGGCACGCGTCGATGATTCGATAAATATAACCACCGATTCGAAGAAGGCAAAAGAATCGGACGGGAGCACCCAGGAAGCATTTTCAGCCTCGTCCATGCCGCTCAAAATTAGCGTCATTGACACCGGTGTCGGAATTGCCCCGGGAAAGTTTAAGGAACTGTTTAAGCCGTTCAGACGGTCGGACTCGTCGATTCAACAAGGGAAGCGTAGTTCGGGTCTTGGTCTTAGCATTGCGATGCGGTTGGCAATGTTGCTGGATGGGACAATTAACATCGATAGTGCGCCTGGGCGGGGAAGTACATTTTCATTGTTACTGAATGCGTATGTACCTCAAGGAACCACTTCGTCGCTGATTGGACAGGACAGTAAAGCGACGGAGCGGGGGTCTCAACTCCATTCGGGACTTGAAATTCGGATGCCACTGCCCCCGGATGCCGCGACATCAGATCAAAGCCGACCACTTCGGAATGCGAGAATCCTCGTTGTGGAAGACATGGCGGTAAATCAGGTCATCGTCGCAACGTTACTTCGAGATGCAGGGGCGAGAGTTGAACTGGCGGACAATGGGGCGATGGGGGTACAAAAAGTGATGCAGGATAAGGATGATGGGCTCCTCTTCGATGTGATCCTGATGGATATGCAGATGCCCGTGATGGACGGTTATGAGGCAACCGCCTATTTACGCAAACATGGGTATGACCGCCCCATCGTGGCGGTAACGGCACATGCCCTGACTGGCGACCGGGAAAAGACGCTCAAAGCCGGTTGTGATGATTACATTGCCAAACCCATCGACAACAAAACTCTGATTGCGGTCATCAAGAAGCATATTGGTTGAACCGGAACTGGTGAACCAGAAAGAGCTGGTGAGGGGATTTCCGTAAGATTTTCGCTTGAAATTAACACACCGTCATTGCGCTACACTTCATTCCGGCTCCTATCATTTTTTCGTTTTGCCCATTATACTGGGTACATGCTGAAAACCACTCAGTTTCTCCTTACGCTTGCCGTTTGCAGTTCGCTTGTCGCTCAGACCGATGTACCATCCAATATGTTGCCGGGACAACTGACAAGACAAAGCCAGACCGGCGGACTTATTTACCGGTGCCTCTTCGATAAATCCATCGACATCGACAACAACGGTTGGCCCGGCTACTGGACGCGGAAAGAAGGTATTGACAACGGAGTTTCCTTTCCCACTCATCTCGCCCTTGGAATCACCGAATTCCCTAACCCTCACAGCAATTATGTTTTCCGAATGAACATGGAAGGAGGAGCCGCCGCCGTTTTTTCCCCAAAAATCCCCATTCGTGCCGGAATGAGTTATACCATTTCGACTTACGTCGAAACGAATACTCTTGTTTTCGACGAAATTTCCATCCTCGCCCTCTTTTATGGCGACGATTCCGCCAAGCCGATTCGAACCGTCGAGTCGAAAAAAATCCGCAATACCAACGGCTGGCAACAACTCATCGTGGGTCCCACAATCGCAGACATGCCAAATGTCAAATCCATTTCCGTCGGTCTTCTCGTGATGCCCACCGACCGACAGGATTTCAGTGCCAAGGTTAATTTCACCGCCGTTGAAATTCGAGAAAGTCCGACCATTTCCCTCGAAATGGCAAACGACAATCACCTGTTTTTCACCACCCGCGACTTGGGGGTTCGATGCCAGTTCCGTGGAATCGATCCTTCCCAGCACTCCGTTTTGTTCATGCTCGAAGACCACTCAGGACGTGTGATCAGTCAAAGAGAATTTGAATTGATGGTCGGAAATCATCCCGCCGCTCGCTTTGTGATTACTCCTCAAAATGCCCACGAAGTCATCCACGGAACGGCAACGTGGCAAAACTTGCCGGTAATCTATCCCGGTTTTTACCGGATTCGTGTTGCCACCCCAAAGGGATACGTCGATACGCTCCGCTTGCCTCCCGACCAAACGTATGACGATCCACTCAACGCGACCGAACCGCTCACCTTCGTTGTGATGACACCGAGTTCCTTTTATCCCGGCGGTGATTTTGGCTGGACTCTCGATGGTTGGACGCTTGATGATATTAAAAAATCTCTGCCGACGCTATCGCAATCGGGACTTTCGCGTTTGAAACTTCCCGTCTGGATGTCCCCGGATGCTCCGCAACAAGATGCTCCACAACAACAGAATGACTTGCTTCAACTTTGTAGTGATTTAACCGAACAACAAGTTCATTTGATCGGACTATTGAATCCTGTACCGGAGTCTGTGTTGTCGGCAATTCCCGTCCAAAGTCAGGTCAATGCGGCATCCATACTGGGGAGCGATCCGAGACTTTGGGGGGATAGTTTGCAGCCCACTTTGCGGACGCTGTCGCTACACGTCAAAGATTGGCAGTGGACATCGGACACCGATCAGAGTTTGATCGACATGTTTTTCGACTCCAATGGCACAATGACCTCGGCAGGAACAGATCGCTTTCGGGCATTTCAAAAATTGTTCGATCAAGATCAGTTTAGTTTTGGGATCGGTTTGACTTGGAATTGGTATCAAGACGTACCCAATGAGCAATTTCCCTTTCCGAATTGTTTTCTCAATTTTCCGATAGATGCTTCGGTAACGGCGGAGGATGCAGCATCGTTTTTCGCTGAAATGCCGCCGGTACCCTTCCGGCGAAGCGTTTCGATTGCTCCGCTTCCCGCCGATGATTACCCGCTGGACACTCGGATCAACAATTTCGTGCAGAGCCTTGTTTTGCTGAAAGCGGCGGGCTTGGATGACATCTGTCTTACAGCACCGCGTGATGAGCAAATCGGCGTTTTGCGGCGCGACGGTACGCCGAATGAACTTTATCTTCCTTGGCGGACAACGGCGACGCTCCTCTCCGGCAACCGGTTTCTCGGAAGTATCACTTTGCCGAATCGGAGTCGAAATTTTTTGTTCGAGAGAGGCGGAAAATGTCTTATGGTCATTTGGAACGACTGGGCAACTCCCGATATGCCCACGCAAGAGTCGCTCTATCTGGGCGATGGACTGGGCATGATCGATATTGGGGGAAAGCATCTGGTTCCCGAACAGATCGGTAATAACCAAATGATACCGGTTACACAAACACCTCTTTATGTAACGGGCATGAACATTGACGTTGCCCGATTCCGGTTGAGTATGCAAACGGAAGTGAATACAATTTCGGCGGTGCCGAATCAGGTGCATGCGATTCCATTTTCGTACAGAAATGAGTCGGTGTTTCCTGTTACGGTTCAAATCAGTCCCCAAGGACCGCGGAGTGGAGATTGGACGATCAGTCCGCCGACACAAACGGTCAATTTGGAGCCGGGAATTCCCGGAGCGGGAGCGTTTGATTTAACATTGACTCCTCGTGGTAATACGGGGCGGCGATTGTTTCAGTACAATGTCAGAATCACGGGAATAGATGCGCCGGAGTTTGCCGTTTATGACGAAATGATCGTCGGCAATCCTGATGTGTACATGGAATTCGTTTCCCGGTTGAAAGAAAATGAGGACATTGAGGTGATACAGATATTTGTCAACAATAGCGACAATGTTTATACGTATGATTGCCGACTGACAGTGAAGGATCGTCCGGTGCTGAAATCCCGAGTTACCCGAAAGGGCTTTGGACGCGACGAACATGTCTATACGATCCCTCGTGGTAAGGCACTGATAGCCGCCGGAGTTACGGAGATGATGCTCCGTGCCAGTTCGGTGCCTGCCGGAAACGGCGAACCGATGGTCTATACGATCCCGTTGTTGAGCGAGTGATGTGCGTTAGGGCTTTTGCATGAATGATAACCCCGCTCCATGTGCATTATTTAACGCATCGTCAAGGGTTGCCACGAGTCCCGCGTCGAGCATGTCTCGGCATTCGAATTTCTCGATTCGACAGGAGCGGGTGCCATTCGGGGGGACTGAATTTTTGCCACCATTTGTGCTATATTCGTGTGATGTTTTCGTGCCGGTTGTATATTATCTTCGTTACGATTCCCTTAGCGGCACTGCTGTTATTCTCCAGCGCTCTTTCCGCTACTTCGCGTAATCCGCCGCCGGTTTTTGAAACCGATTACACTTTGCCCCCGACGGTCAGACCTGTCCATCCTATTTCGATTCCAGCCATAAACAGAATTGCCATTGGGGTTTACGCCGTTTTTCTACTCCTCGCAGGGCTTGCGGTACATTATTGGCGTTCCCGAAAAATTCTGTTTTGTCTTGCCCTCTGTTCCGTTGCGATACTGGGCTTTCGTTTGCACGTCTGTCCCTGTCCCGTCGGAATGTTTCAGAATCTCGTGCAGGCGATCGTTGAACCATCGGTAGCCGTTTCGTGGACGATAATTCTCCTTTTTGTCGTGCCGCTTTTAGCCGCTCTGTTCTGGGGACGCATTTTTTGCTCTTCCGTTTGTCCCCTCGGTGCGATTCAAGAACTCACGACGATAAAAAATCTGTCGATCCCCGACAGGGTAGAGCATATTTTGGGACTTTTTCGCTATTTTTGGTTAGGCATCGGTGTTTTTTGCGTTGTTGTCGGACTCGGTTATATTGTCTGCCGATTCGATCCCTTTGCGGCATTCTATCATCAAGGTGCTCTGTATTCCCTGGTGATTTTTGCTTTCATTGTTCTGGGCATCGGCTTTTTTTATGGGCGACCATTTTGCCGGTTTCTTTGTCCCTACGGAGCACTCCTCGGAATTTGTGGTTCGCTTGCCGCCCGAAAGGTTTCCATTTCGCCGGGACAATGCGACCAGTGCAAACTTTGCGAGCATGTTTGTCCCTATAATGCCATTGTGCCGCCAACGACCGAACCGACCCCGCTTGAAAGACGTAATGGTCCTTTGAGACTAGTAGGAACGCTACTCGCATTGCCGGTTATCATCCTCGTTTTTGCACAGATCGGCGGTGCCATTGCTCCACGATTGGCAACGCTCCATCAAGATATCCGAACGGCACAACTTCTTTTTGCCGAAGAAGAAAAATTGATTGAAATATCGGGTTCATTCCCGGAAACGAGAGGACTCGTACAAATCGGTACACCATCGAGCGAAGTGTATAAACGGGCATTGGATGTGCACCGGCAGTTTGGTTTTGCCGGTTTTGGACTAGGCAGTTGGATAGGTTTGGTGATTGGAATCAAATGGGTTTCCCTAACGCTTCGCCTTCGGCGCACAGATTACGAAGTCGATCCTACCCGCTGTTTTGCCTGTGGTCGCTGCTTCTGGTACTGCCCCAACCAAAAGGAAGGTCGGTTTCTTTTACCTCTTGTTCCGCAATGCGGTCAGCCCGGAGAGCATGACCAACTTTCGTAACCAGGGATTGAACATGAATGGAATCTTGAACCGTTTCAGCCAAAGTCTCCATAACCCACTGCGGAGCAGGCGACGGTAGAGCAAAGGGTCAAAATCCGATTGTAGCAATGTTTCAGCCAAGAGAGACGCACTGACCAGCGCACTGCTGATTCCCTCTGCCGAACTTGGACTGATGAGTCCTGATGCCTCGCCGACCAAAATTGTTCGGGCATCACCAAAACAAAAGGCGGAGTGTCGAAGCGGACGAACGATCTGTCCTGCCTCACGTTTGAAAGGAATACCGAACCGTAGTCCGAGCGATTCCAATTTTTCTTTGACGGTTTTCATTGCCGCCGACATGTTTGTTCCTCGTGGAAACGCCCCACCTAAAACCAACTGCTGTTTCTTTGGAATCATCCAAACATAATAATCGGTCAGTGCCGAATCGAATATCCCAATGTAGTCATTCCAAACATCTATGTCGGATTTCAAGTCGATGAAAACGGCATCTTGCTCAAACCAATGTTGTACGGCAACATAATATTTCGGCAACGGTGCGTTCGGAAAAAATTCACGGCGAACCGCCGAAAACGCTCCATCCGCTCCAACCAGCCGACGGGCTTGTGCTGTCTTCGACTCATCATTTTCTTTGAAATGGATCGTTACCCCTTTGTCGCTTGTGTCTGAGTTTTGGTAAAGGGCATTACTCCGAATGTCCACTGTTGGTGGGATGAGCGATAACAACCAACGATCAAAGGCTTTACGGTCGATGTTGATATATTGCCGGGTATAACGTCGAACAAGGTGATTATCCCAATCCATTACTTTAACGGTAGAGGGTTGCGGAGCCACAAGCACTTGTTCCGGAAGGGCGAGGTCGAATTGAGCAAGAGCCGCCTGCGCTTCCGGTGCAAGAATTCCGCCGCAACATTTTTGCCGACCGCTTTCGAGCAAAAGTACCCGATACCGGTCGGCTAATAGCCGCGCAAGAGTTGCTCCTGCTGGTCCCGCTCCAATAATTCCTACGTCGTACATGATTCCTACATGGAAGATTCTAGGGCAAAAACGGAAAAAGTCAAGTTGCCAGCAAATGGTCAAATGGTCGCTCTCGATCTGCACAGTCCTCTTTACTACTTAACAAACAGCGATGCAATAACGTCGTCCGCCGAAATGTTTTCTGCTTGCCCTTCAAAATTCAGGATGATTCGATGCCGCAAGACCATCGGCGCAATTTCGACCAAGTCTTCCCGCGAAACATTGAAACGACCATCAAGGATGGCCCT
>Ga0123353_10008695_pt1 | contig 13893 bp, 5 predicted proteins | sample TergutLab28metaG_3_FD_92763 | JGI IMG/M metagenome (GOLD analysis project Ga0123353, IMG submission 92763) | Labiotermes labralis P3 segment gut microbial communities from Petit-Saut dam, French Guiana - Lab288 P3 | ecosystem: Host-associated > Arthropoda: Insects > Digestive system > Gut ... | reverse complement strand
GCTCCGACAGTTGCGCTGCCTATGTCGTAGTTGTTGAAGCCCTTTTCTAAATCGAAACTCCATCTGTTGTCGTCTATGTGTATGTTGCTGCCGTAAATGAGCGCGTCCCCGAAAAAGGCCGTTGCCATTGACGCGACGTTGTTTGAGAATGTGCTGTGGTTTTTAGCTGCCACAGAGTCGATAGTCAGCTTGCTGAGGGTGCTTATATATATACCGCCGCCATTGGTTGTCGCCGCGTTGCCGCTTACGGCGCCGGCTGTGATTTGGAGCGCTCCTGCAGCGTATATGCCGCCGCCGTCTTTTGTCGAAACAGTGCCGCTATTATCTATCCCATTCCCTTTGATTTGCGCATTATTCATAATTGTGACTTTGCTGCTTGAACTGCTTGTACGTATCCCGCCGCCGGTGCCGTCGGGAGCAGTCGTCCAGTTTCCGCTTATCGTGCCGCCGTCAACAACAATAGCCTCTGTTGTTGCGTTGATGCTGTATATTCCTCCGCCGCGTTCCGCCGCAAAATTGCCGCTTACGGCGCCGGCTGTGATTCGGAGCGCTCCTTGAGCGTATATGCCGCCGCCATATTGCGTCGCTGCGTTGCCGCTTACGGTGCTGCCTGTTATGTCCAATGCGCCTGTGGCAGTAACTCCGCCGCCTTTTGCCGTTTTTGCTGTACCGCTGCCATCTTTCCCGTTTCCGGTTATTAGCGTGTTCGTGATCGTGACGTTGCAGCCTGAATTACCTGAGTATAACCCGCCGCCGCTTCCGTTTGCGCCAACGCCGGCTGTCCAGTTTCCGCTTATCTCGCTGCCATCGACAACTAATGAGCCTGGGTACATGCTGTTGCTAAATATCCCGCCGCCATTGTTGGTCGCCGCGTTGCCGCTTATGGCGCTGGCTGTGATCAGAAGTTTTCCGTCTGTGCTGATGCCGCCACCGTTGTATGTCATAACAGCGCCGTCGCTATCCATCCCGTTCCCGATGATTTGTGAGTTATTCCTAATCGTAATCCTGATCGTTCCATTTACAATGTTTGTACATATCCCGCCGCCAAAGCTGCTGGCATCAGTCGTCCAGTTTCCGCTTATTACACTTCCGTCGATAGTTACCGCGTCTGCTGTTGCATTACTGCTATATATCCCGCCGCCATAGATTATAGCAGCGTTGCCGCTTACGGTGCTGTCTGTGACTAGTAACATTCCTAACGCATAGACTCCGCCGCCTTCTTTTGTCGCAACGGCGCCGCTATTATCTATCCCATTACCAATAATTTGTGATTTCTTCGTGATCGTGACAGTGCTGCTTGCATTGCTTGTATATATCCCGCCGCCGCGTCCATTATTGGTAGAAGTGTTGGTCGTCCAGTTTCCGCTAATTATTCCGCCATCGATCACGATGGCGTTTATGGTACTATTGCTGCTGTATATCCCGCCGCCATTATTAGTTGCCACGTTGCCGCTTATCTCGCCGCCGGCTACCGCTACTGTCCCGAGCGCTTGCACACCGCCGCCATTGTTGCTGCCGAAGTTTTTCCTGATCACCGCGCCGTTGTTTACGGCCAGGGCGCTATTGAGTTTCACCTCTACGCCGCCGTTAACACTCGTTCCTGATGTAAGCCCCATACCCTCGATGATGATGTTTTCCAGGATCAGGTTGCCATCTACGGTGAAGTGGCGCGCGAGGCTTAATTGTTTGATTGTATATTGGTTGCCCTGATCTGACTTGAGCGTTATCGTCTTATTGCCCGGGATATTGATTGCAGCGCCGGCATTGCCGCTCGTGGCTCCCGATGTGAACCCGGGTACGCCGTTTTGGCCCGCGTTATTATCCAGGTCTGTCATGTCAAGGTCATCGTCCATGACTGTGATGGTGTAGGACTGTGCCGGATAGTTATCTGTGCACGCCGCGACCGCGTCTTTGAGCCAGTAGTACCTGCCGACCTCGGCGCCGCTGCTGTTCGTCACGATGTATCTTTCGGCGGTAATTGAAGTGGCGCCGCCTGCCTCCCACTTCGCGTAGACCGTCGTGTTAGCCGGGATAGCAGTGCTCGCGTTAAACGCCGCGGTCAGAGCCTGCGTCGTGTACCAGCCGGCAAAGGTATGCCCTTGCCTTGTGGGGGGCGCCGGCAGGCTGCCGATGGGATGCCCGCTTTCTACTATTCTGGACACCGGGTCGGCGTCGGCCCAGCCGGCCGGGTCGTTGTGGTTTTTGTAAAACAGCACGTAGAGAAATCCCATGACAGGACCGACAGTTCCGCTGCCGATGTCGTAGTTGTTGAAGCCCTTTGCTATACCAAAACTCCAGTAACCGTCGTCTTTGTGTATGTTCTTGTATGCGGTCTCGTCTTCAGTCCGAAATTCTGCGGCGAAAGATGCGACATTGTTCGCGAATATGCTTTTATTTCGGGCTGATGAAGAGTCGACAGTCAGTTTACTTAGGGTTTCCATAAATATCCCGCCGCCGTTGTTTAGCGCGGCGTTGCCGCTTACGGTGCTGTCTGTGATCTGGACTGCTCCTTTGGCGTGTATGCCGCCGCCATTGCTTGTCGAAACAGTTCCCTCGTTGCTTATTCCGTTGCCGATGATTTGCGTGTTGTTCCTGATTGTTATTTTGCTTGATATATTGCTTGTCCGAATCCCGCCGCCGAATCCATCATTGTCAGCACTGGCCGTCCAGTTTCCGCTTATCACACTGCCGTCGATGACTATCGCATCTGTTTTTGAACTGGCGCTAACTATCCCGCCACCATTGTTTTTCGCAGCATTGCCGCTTACTGTGCTGTCTGTGATTTGGAGTGATCCGCCTGCGTATATGCCGCCGCCGCCATATGTAGAAACGGCATCTTCATTATTTATCCCGTTCCCGGTGATTTGCGCTTTATTCTTGATTGTGACTGGACTGGATGCATTGCTTAAGTATATCCCGCCGCCTGTGCTGGTGGCGGCGCTCGTCCAGTTTCCGCTTATGGCGCCACCATCGATAACGACCGCGGCTGTTGCAGCGCTGCCATATATCCCGCCGCCTGCGTTTGACGCCACGTTGGCGCTGATCTCGCCGCCGTTTACTGATACTGTTCCAGCCGTTGTTACGCCACCGCCGTTGTTGCTGTAACATTTTCTGATCACCGCGCCGGTGTTGACGGCCAATGAACCGGTGGCTTTCACATCTACGCCGCCGTAAGATTTTGTGCCTGATGTGATCCCAAGCCCTTCGAGGATTATGTTTTCCAGGGTCAGGCTGCCGTTTACGACGAAGTGGCGGTTCGCCGAGGTCTGGGTTATCGTATATTTGTCGCCATCGGCGGTTTTCAGGGTAAGATTAATGCCCGCGCTTATGGTCAGCGCGCCGTACAGATCATCATTTCCGAACGCAGTTATAGTAAAACTGCCGCTGCCTATATTGTCAACTTCAGACATCGCGTCTGCCAGTGATGTATGATAGCTATCAGCTTCGTAGCCGTAATCGTCGGTCAGCAGGAAGTTGCTTCCTTCGGACGACATCATACCCATTGCTCCGTCAAGGCCCATCACCCCGTCAAGGCCCATCGCCCCATCGAAGCCCATCGCCCCATCGAGGCCCATCGCACCATCGAGGCCGATTGGCCCGCTCATGAAGCCCTGCTCCAGTACGCAGGGTTCGCCCGGGGCGCAGTCTTTGTGTTCGCATATGGGTTCGGGTATATAACGGCATATCCAGCCTATCGGCCCCGCGTTAACGTCGATTTCTTCTTTGGTGACGTCCGATGTTTCCTCCAGTTCGCAGATGAGGAAGAGTATGGGATCTGCGGAGAGACCGCAGATGAGTTCCGGGGCGCCGGGTTCGCCGCCCTTTTCGGTTTCACCGGCTTCTTCGGGTCCGCCGTAGCAGGAGTCAACATGCTCGTGGCCTCCCAATGCAGCATAGCAGTCATCTACGTGGGTATGCCCCTCGGAGATTATTACCGTTTCTACGTGGTATACAGGCTCGCAGCCGGTCTCATGAGAGCATTCGTGCCCATCGGGATCGGCGTAGCACTCCGCTCCGTGTATGTGGCTGCACACGAGGTGCGCCCGCGCGGGGTACTGCTTGGGCAGCGTCCCGATCGCCGGGATAGCGAACGAAATGATCAAGGCCATTGCCATGAGCAAGAATATGGATTTCCTTGTGATCTGCTTGCCTTTTTCTGTAAGCTGGAATGACTTTTCCTTTAGCATCTTTCTTGAATTTGATCTTTTCATAGTGTTCACCTCATAGTTAGGGGCGGTCGGGCGGGGCCCGATGATGCCTGTTGTTTGTCCCTTGGGGTGTTGATGGCGCCGCGTCGCTCGCTGCGCGGCGTGTGTATTTATGGTGTATCACCATCTATTTTCACACTATTTAAGACCTGGCGTGGGGTAATTTCGCACTATATTTGATATGAACTTTGTGTTAATTGTGGTTCGAAACACACATGGAAATAGGGAACGGGCGTTGCGCCTTTTGGCGAAACGCCCGTTTTGTGTGTTGTTTTTCCGGTTACGGGGGGTGGGCGGATATGGAATCCGTCCCTACGGGGTCGCGGGGGGTGGGCAGGTGCGGTCCGGTTGCCGGTTACGGGCTGACGATGAGCGTCCAGGTAAATGTCGACTGGTAAACGGTTGAAACCTGTTTGCCCGGTTCCGCTTCGGCTTTGACGTCGTATAGGAGCCTGCTCCAGTTCCAAATGCCGAAGTTCTCCGCTATCGAAGCTTTGCCATCCCCTAAGTCTGCTGCGAAAGCCGCGCTGTTGTATACGGTGATCGTGTGGTCGCCGCCGAACGCATCTTCCAACGGGATCCTGTCCCTGCCAACGGCCACCGGCGTCGCTCCGGTTAAGGAGTCGTGCATGAATGGCGTGCAGTGGAGGTCAAGGCTCCAGCCTTTCGACAGCGGGTTTTCAACCATGAAGGTGAGGCCGGTAACAGGCTTCGCGTCGGGGTTTTCCACATAGTTGACCTGTCCGACGACGCCTGTTCCGCCTTGAAGCCCGTACAGAGTCTTCCTTGTCGGCAGGATGCCCGTCCCGAAGTCCGGATAGGGTGCGAACTCAAGGTGCGGCGCGAGGAGCGGCACATCTTCCCCGTTGAAGTTCAGGTCGTAGTTGTTGGCAAGGTAGTTGAAGGGCTTTGCGTTGCCGTTGGGGGCTGCGGAGAACGACGTCGTCTTGATCGCCGCCGAGGATCCGTGGAGGGCCTTGAGGGCTGAGACTGTGATTTTTCTGATGTCGCTATATATGAAGAACTTGTCAGGATTGTATGTGCCTGTGTTTTCATAAGCGTCCAGCCAGTATGCATTCCCCGCTGTATTGCCGGAGAAAGTTACGTCCGCGCCGATAGCCAGTCTGTCGAAGTAGTACACATATATCCCGCCGCCATCTGTCAGCACAGAGTTTCCGCTTATGGTGCTGTTTGCAACTTGCAGTGCGCCTACCGAGTAGAGACCGCCGCCGTACAATGTCGATGCGATGCCGCTGCCATTTTTCCCGTTCCCGGTGATTTGCGAGTTATTCGTGACAACGACTTTGCCGACTGAATACATCCCGCCGCCTTTTCCGTGATCGTAACCTTTTTCGCTGAATGTTATGGTCGTCCAGTTCCCGCTGATGGTGCTGCCGTCGATAAGGACCGAGGTTTCATCCGTTCTATGATCGCTGTGGATCCCGCCTCCGATGAACGCCGCCACATTGCCGCTCACGGTGCTGTCTTTGATCTTAAGTGTCGCTTTACCGCCTTGAACCCGGATGCCGCCGCCATACCTTGTCGCCGCATTGCCGCTCACGGTGCTGTCTAAGACTTCCAGTGGCAGTGAGGAGAAGATGCCTCCGCCGTCATTTGTTGATGTAAGACCTTTGTTATTTATCCCGTTCGCGATGATTTGCGAGCCATTCCTGATCGTGACTGCGCCGCTTTGTCCGCCCGCATATATCCCGCCGCCGCTGCTAACGTCTTCGAAGATGATTGTCGTCCAGTTATCGCGAATAACGCTGTTGTCGATAACTACCGCGTCTGTTGTTACTGTTGAGAGTACATTGCTATATGTCCCTCCGCCATTTTGCTTCGCCGCGTTGCCGCTTATGGTGCTATTTTCGATCAACAGGCTTCCGAAAGCGAAGACGCCGCCGCCACGGTTTGTCGTCACATTGCCTTCGCTGTCTATCCCGTTCCCGGTGATAAGCGCGTTCTTGATCGTGATCGTGCTGGTTCCGCTATTTGAGTATATCCCGCCGCCTTGTCCTGAATTATCACCTTCGATGGTCGTACGGTTTCCGATTATCGAGCCGCCGTCGATGTCTATCGCGCCTGCTGTTGCATTGCTGCTGTAAATCCCGCCGCCGGCGGATGTCGCCACATTGCCGCTTATCTCGCCGCCGGTCATGTTGAATATCCCGCTGCTTCTCACGCCGCCGCCGCTTTCCGCCCTGTTCCCGGTTATCTTGCCTCTATCGAGGTTGAATGTGCCGCCGGGATTAACCTCCACGCCGCCGCCGTTTTGCGAGGCGTCTTTGCTTGTCAGCGTGATGTATACCGACTGCGTAAGCTCGCCGCTGACGTTCAGGTGCCTGTAGTTGCCCTGCGTCGTTATGATCTTTTCCTCGTCGCCGTACGACCGTATCGTCACTTCCCTGCCTTTCGCGACATTCAGCGTTTCGGTCAGGGTAAAGCTGTTGCGCACGAGGACGAGTCCGAAATCGACATGGGCGATGGCGCGCTTCGCGGATATCGTATCCCACATCACGTTGTCGAAGGCGTAGAGGTGAAGGTCGCCCGAGAATGTGTCTTTTTCGAAGTCCCAGGCCTTGCCCGAGAAAGTGTTCGTTGAACTGTCGTAACCCGTGTACCAGGAGGCGACTTTGTAGGACACGTGGTACCTGACGGAGCCGGAGGGGTTTGACGGGCTTGGGATGAGCGCCGTCGGGATTTTGTTTTCTTGCGTCGTTATGCTCCATTCCTTGTCCTCGGGCGTCAGGCCCGCGACGCCGTCCAGGCTTATGATGTGGAATGTTACCTTGCCACTCTTTGTCCACTGTGCATAGGCGTCTGTGTCTTTGTTGATTATGCTGTCCCCGGTCAGTATCTCGCCGTCGCCGTTGGGGCTCGTGTTCCAGCCGGTCAGGGCATAACCTTCCCTTGTGGGGTTTTCGGGCATGTTGCCCGGTCCGATCGAAGTTCCTTTCGCGACGCTGATGAACTTCGGGTCCGGATACGTAAAGCCGCTTGTATCGCCGTGGTTGACGTGGAAGAATACCGTGTAGCCGGGCGCCCACTGCGCATAGACCGTGTAATCTACGTCACCGTTCTTGATTGTAGTAGCCGCCGTGACGCTGGCGCCTGAGCCGTCCGCCTTTGTGTTCCAGCCATTGAAAATGTATCCGGCCCTCGTCGGGGGCTTCGGCATTTTCGCGCCGAGCGGCTTGTATCTCTCGAAGTCGCCGGACTGCGGGCTCGCTTCGGTCCAGTTGTTCCCCGTATCGCTGTGGTTCTTGTCGAAGGTTATTTTTACGACGTCCGTCGACGGGCCCCACTTTGCGTAGACCGTCATGTTTTCTGAGATAGGCGTGTTTGGATCGAACTCAGTGTCGCCGTCAGCCTCTGTGACCCATTTCTCGAATGCGTTGTATTTTCTTGTGGGCTCCGCAGGCATTTTGCCGATGGCCTGACCTTTACTTACCATTATGACAGATGGGTCTGCGTCTATCCAGTCTGCCCGATCGTTGTGGTTCCTGTTGAAATACACGTAGGCATATCCCAGGTTAGTCGCAGTTTGTGATGATCCTAAGAGGCTGATGTCGTAGTTGTTGAAGCCCGTTTCAAGGCCGAAACTCCAGTTGTAGTTGTCAATGAATATGTTTTCCTCGTAAGTTGTCTGATTAACGGCGCGGATTTTTGTCGCGAATGCTGCGATGTTGTTCTTGAATATGCTGCTATTCGCTGTCGCCGGGGGTTTGTCAATAGTCAGTTTGCCGACATCGTGCATATGTATCCCGCCGCCAGAAAACCCCGCCGCATTGTCGCTAAAGGTGCAGTTTATGATGTTAAGGAACCCCCAGGAGTTGACGCCGCCGCCGTTAAATGTCGTAACAACGCCTCTGCTATCTTTCCCGTTCCCGATGATTTTGGAGTTCCTGATCGTGGCTATGCCGGTGTCGCCACTGAATTCTATCCCACCGCCGTTTCCCATGCCTAGATTGTCTTGCGGACTGACTGCCCAGTTCCCGCTTATAACACTTCCGTCGATAAGCATCGCGTTTGTTGTTCCGTTTTTGCTGTATATCCCTCCGCCTCCTACTGTCGCCGCGTTGCCGCTTACGGTGCTTTTTTCCATCAGAAGTGTCCCGTAAGTGTAAATGCCTCCGCCGCGATTTGTCTTTACATCGCCGTTGGGGCCACCGTCTATCCCGTTCCCGGTGATTTGCGCGTTGGTGATCGTGATCGCGCTGCTGTTGACTTCTGTATATATCCCGCCGCCATTAATTGCCGCCCAGTTTCCGCTTATTTCTCCGCCGCTGATTCTTATGGCGTCTTTTGTACTATTTTCGCTGCCGATTCCGCCACCATATACTGTCGCTACGTTGCCGATTATGTTGCTGTCTGTGATGTCAAGTGTTCCCAGGGCATAGATGCCGCCGCCTTTATACGATGAGTTGCCACTTATGGTGCTGTTTTTGATCTCCATCGATTTGTCGGCCTGGATGCCACCACCACTTCCATTCGTCGCATTGTCGCTTATGGTGCTGTTGATGATCGTTACCCTTACGGCGGAGATGCCGCCACCGCCACCAGTCGCCGCATTGCTGCTTATGGTGCTGTCTGTGATTCGAATTGATCCATATGTGAAGATGCCGCCGCCGGCGGTTGTTATCATAGCGATGCCGTTTCTTCCGTTCCCGGTGATTTTCGCGTTATCTGTTATCGTGATCGTGCTGTCTTCCTCGGCTGAATATATCCCACCGCCATTACTTGTCGACCAGTTTCCGCTTATTTCTCCGCCGCTGATTGTTATGGCGTCATCTGTACCATTATCGCTGTAGATTCCTCCGCCTAAATCCGACGAGTTGCCGCTGATCTTGCCACCGTTCACCGATACTGTTCCAGACGCGCTTATGCCTCCGCCGAACTTTTCCGACGAGTTGCCGCTGATTTCACCGCCGTTCACCGATACTGGTCCCAACGCGTATATGCCTCCGCCGTCATCGCTGTAGTTTTTTGTGATTACTGCGCCTTCGTTCACGGCCAGGGCGCCGCTGGGTCTAACTTCTATTCCGCCGTTTGTATCTGGACCTGTTGTCACCCCATTCCCCTCGATGATTATGTTTTCCAGAGTCAGGCTGCCTAATACGGTGAAGTGGCGCTCCTCTGCGTCCTGGGTGATCGTAAACTTTTCGCCGTCAGCGGACTTCAGGGTAAGGTTGACGAAACGTGTAATGGTCAGCGCATCGTCCAGCGTATCGTCCAGCGTATCGTCTCCGAGCGCGGTTATGGTAAAGTTGCCTCTCTCATTAAGAAGGTCATCAATAGCTTCGTATAGCGATGCGAAGGCAGCCCACTCTCCGGTGTCGTCGTTTGTCAGGACGAACTTGGTCACTTCTCCAAGCGACATCTTGCCCGTCGCTCCTACCAGGACGCTTGGCGCGCCGATGAGACCTTGCTCGAGCCTGCACGGTTCGTCCGGGGCGCAGTCTTTGTGTACGCATATGAGTTCAGGCACATAGCGGCATATCCAGCCTATCGGCTCCGCGTCTGTGTCGATTTCTTCTACGATGACGTCCGGGGTTTCTTCCAGCTCGCAGATGAGGGCGAGTTCGGGGTCTGTGGGTATGCCGCATATGAGTGCCGGGGCGCCGGTTTCGCCGCCCTCTCCGGTTTCGCCGGCTTCTTCGGGCTCGCTGTAGCAGGAAGCGTCGTGTTCGTGGCCGTCCGTTGTTATATAGCAGTCAACTCCATGGGTATGCCCCGCGGAGATTATCGTCGATGTTTTAGAGTGTATCGGTTCGCAGCCGGTTTCAATAGAGCATTCGTGATCATTGAGATCGGTGTTGCACTCTTCGTCATGTACGTGGCTGCACACTAGCTGCGCCCTCGCAGTGAGATGGCCGGACAATGTCCCTATAGCCGGGATCACGAGCGACATGAAAAAGGTAACAGCCATGAGTATGGAAATGGTGCTCCTCGTGACCTGCTTGCCTTTTTCCGTTAGCTCGTATGTTCTCTCCTTGAGTATCGTTCTTGTGATTAGTTTCTTCATATTTTCACCTCATATCGGGTTTTGTATGGGTCGGGTTTGATGAAATTGGTTGGTTGGTTGGTTGGTTGGTTGGTTGGTTGGTTGGTTGGTTGGTTGGTTGGTTAAACCCCCGGATCCGTCATTGCGGGCTGATCATGCTGGCATTATGGAGGCATTTTTGCCCGCAATGACGGTGGGAGAGCCGGGGACTGGGTTGTGCGGCTTACCGCACTTGAAAAGAGGGGCGGCGATAGTTGAAAGTTATTGATTTAGGAATGGAAGGGGTTGCGGGAGGATGATCACGGGTAATCAACTATCGCCTTTTCTTGGTCTGCTGAGTGGGATTAAAGGGTGCCGCTCGCGTCGGTCCAGGTCAGTGTCGCTTGCGCTTTACCAGTGGTTGCGGTACCCGCGAATGTTACGAGTATGCCATACCACGCGGCCTTCACTTGCCTGCCGCTGTTGACTTCCAGAATTAGTTTTGCGTTAGCTGTCAGCTCAACACCGGTTTTCTGGTCGTATCCGCCGGGAGTGGTGCCCAGTGCGATTGCGGCTTCTGACATCAGCGTAAGCTCGGCGCCTTCGAGCGTCTCGACTCCGCCAGTCATGAACGGGGAGATTTCAATACCGATCTTAGCCAGGTCGGCGGTTTTGTTGAGGACTTCAACACCTGTGAACTTGCCATCCTCGGTCGTGTAGTGCTCATCCTCTGCCAGCAGTTCCGCTTTGTTCGCCGAGTCAAAGGTTCCGAATACAGTCAGTTCGTGGACGCCGAAGTAGAGGTCGTTTTTAACTTCGTGCGTTTTGAAGAAATTGTTATAGTTTCCTTCATCACCGCCGCAGTTGCAGTCGCAGGGGCAGCCGCAGTCGCAGTCGTCATCGCAATCCTGGTCGCACTCGCAGCAGTCCGGGCATGAGCAGCCGCAGTCTTTACCGGTTTCTCCGCCGGGGGGGTTGATGATGACGCTGCCCGGCTTGTAGTCGATAGAGCCGCTGGTGTTGGAGGCCGAAGCCAGTGTTACGGTGGCGGCTCCGAGTGTCAGCGCGAGTACGAGGACCAGCGCAAGTGTCTTCTTTTTCATGGTTTTGTTCTCCTTGTTATTATGATTTGAGTTGTTATTTTAGGTTTTGATTAGCCCGGGGTTCCGCTGGCGTCGGTCCAGGTAAGAACCGCTTGCGCTGTGCCCGCCCAGTTGGCTGTTCCCGGATCCACATCCAGCAAGCCGTACCAACTGGCTTTCACTTTGCTGCCCGCGAGTGTTGTGAGGATGTTAATGCCATCGCCTGTCATGCCGTTTTTGCCTGGTACGAGTGTAATGTTGCTTGCTTGCGTAACGTCTTTCTTATCGTATCCATTGCTGGCTTCCTTCGCCAGAGCTACCAACGTGAGATCCGCGCCTTTCAGCACCGGATTTGAGCCTTCTTTGTAGATGAACTCGGTTACTGACACTTCGATGATGGCTGGGTTCTCTGTCCGGTTAACGATTTGTAGGCCTGTGTGTGTGCCGAATGCTGTGGTCTGCACTTGGTCGTTGGAATTGTACTGGCCGTAGGCGCCGATGATCCATTCGCCGAAGTAGAGGTTTCCGCCCATGTTAAACTCCTTGAAAGCTTTGCCGTCTTCGGGATCAAAGTAATCGTGGCAGGAGCAATCGCAGTCATTTTCGGGAGGTTTTCCGAAACAGTCGCAGCAGGGCGAGTTCGGGTCTAATGGATCTTTCGGTTCCGGCGGCGTGACGATGATTACGCCATCAGGCTTGAACCTGATTGAACCATCTGTCGTCGGGGCTGCAGCCAGAGCTGCTGTTGCGGCGCCCAAGGTCATTGCAAGGACCAGGATCAGCGCCATAGTTGTCTTCTTCATAATTGTTTCTCCTTTTTAATAGTTATTAGTTTTCTTATCTAAAACCAGCCGAATGGTTGTCTGGTTGGTTTACCAGAGTTGGGTGCGTTGCGGCTTCCGCAGCGCGGGGTGTTTATTGTCCGGGGTTCGAGGGTAAGGCCCGGTTTCCCGGTCTCCATTCATCGTCCTTCTTTTCCTTGCGCTTGAAGATGAATATCACCGCTATGAGTTCGATTGCGAAGATGATCGCGTGCGCCAGGGTCCAGTAGTCTACAAGGACCATCGCCTGGGTCATGTCCTGCGTCAGCACGAACAGCAGTATGCCTATGATCCCCATTGCTATCGACACTGTCAGCCACACCGGCCTGAGCCGCCTGTCTTCCTTGTCCTCTTCCGCGTTCATATTGTCGAACCGCAGGTCGTCGAGGCGCTCGCCGTCTTCCTTCTGCTCCTTCCGCTTGCGGAACACTGCCCTCAGCACGTTCACAACCGCGTATAACAGTCCCAGCAGGGCCAGTATCAGGTTGAGCAGCGCCCATGCGTGTGCTCCTGGCGGCGCGAACAGCGGGACTCCCATTTTCCCAAACCCGATGAGCGGTACGCCGGAGTTGATGATCTCCTCAAGGTCGCCCATCGGCTGGTGGGTGGCCTCCTCAAGCTCGATCGTGTTGACTTCCGGGTAAACCGTCTGGTCCGGCTGCTGCCCCGGGGGGGGCTGGGTCGGCGCCTGCGGAGTGGGCGAAGACGGGGCGCCGGGGTACACTACCGGTGTTGGTTCGGGGTCCGGTTCCGGGTCCGGCTCGGGGGACGGTTCGGGCTCAGGGCTGGGCCCGGGGCTCGTTATCGGCGCCGGGGTCGGACGCTCGGATGGTACGGGGTCCGGATCCTGGGGGCGCTGAGTCGGCTTTGGGGTCGGAGTCGGAGTCGGAGTCGGCGAGGGCTCCGGGGACGGCGTCTCCGTCTCTTTCGGCGGCTCTTCCGTCTCTTTCGGAGGCTCCTCCGTCTCTTTCGGCGGCTCCTGCGTTTCTTCCGGGGCCTCGACAAGGCCCCACTGAGCGAAGACAACAATGTCTTCCGTAACAATCATGTTTGCGATCTTGCTGCTTTCATTCGAGCCTTTGTTCCTCTCGAGGCTCCAACCTATGAAATAGTATCCTGAGCGGGACGGGCCAGCCGGCATGTCATCCCCGATCCTGCCACCCGGCGCGACGAACAAGGTCCGGTAGGTCGAGTTTACGCTGCCGTCGTTTCTGAGGAAGGTCACCATGTACATCTTTTCCCACTGGGCGGTCAGGGTGACGTCGTCGTCAGGCATTATGAATCTTGCTTCCGCGCTTATGACCGTACCGTCAGCAAGGGGCGCGCCGCTTTGGAAAGTGGTCGATGGCCCATGGTACTTCCATCCGGTGAATAAGTAACCGCCCATCGTCAGCTGCCTGCTCGCGGTCACGACCTCGCCCTTGCCGTATTCTTCCGGGCCGGGCAAGAGACCTGTGTATATGCTGCCGCCTGCGTATTCTAAATTGAATGTGGAGCGCGGCAGGAATTCGATTCCTGCGCCCGAGCCGTGCGCTTTGGCCGGGCCGGCGTATGATGAGAATATCAATGCGGTCATTATTGTGATCGCCAGCAACATTGATATCATTCGCTTGTTCATATTGTCCTCCTAGCGCGGGTGCTCTAAAATCCGCCTCTGTTGTTAATGGGGAGTGGTGACAGGGTCCCGGGTGGTCCCGGGTGGTCCCGGGTGGTCCCGGGTGGTCCCGGGTGGTCCCGGGTGGTCCCGGGTGGTCCCGGGTGGTCCCGGGTGGTCCCGGGTGGTCCCGGGTGGTCCCGGG
>Ga0123353_10008694_pt1 | contig 13893 bp, 9 predicted proteins | sample TergutLab28metaG_3_FD_92763 | JGI IMG/M metagenome (GOLD analysis project Ga0123353, IMG submission 92763) | Labiotermes labralis P3 segment gut microbial communities from Petit-Saut dam, French Guiana - Lab288 P3 | ecosystem: Host-associated > Arthropoda: Insects > Digestive system > Gut ... | reverse complement strand
CACCTCCACCCCACCCCCGCAAAAAAAAAAAAAAGAAAAGCGAATGGCAACGTAGTGTAAAACGGATCTATTGTTCAAGAGACACTGTGACTGTAAAATACCATCGTTGCCTATATTCGACACAGAACTGAGCTTCCTCACCTCTGATCAAACTGTTTTCTGGGATTTAACGCATGTGACCAGGTAGAATTTTATCAGTTTTTTCAGGAACACTCAATGTCTCCGTGTTTGGGACAGGCTATAAACAGGATGGACTCCAATAAGTGACACTTACTCTCCTACTCGCCTTACACTTTTTAATATTCTTTTATGTTTGTCTTCTATTTTGGGTATTCTGTGTTTTTGTATTTTTTTTTTGTGTATTGTTTCTCATTTTGTGTATAGCTGTCTGTTCCCTATTTTTGTACAAGTTTACCGACCACTGCCACAGGGTGGAAACCGAATTGCAGTAAATAAATATCATATATATTTCTGAACTTCTTATATTTGAAACAGAAAAGCCTATTTTGGCGTGTGATGTAGAATACGTCCTTTAACTTACACTCACTGAACAGAGTGAACCCGCAATAGGAGGTCATGTTGCTGAATGTGTCTGGGTGCTTCATATATTAGTCTGCGTAAATATTTCAGATTTACTCCGCATGAGAAATTTTCAATATGTCATGGCTATCACAGAATCCAATTTTGATATTTAGTCTACTACAGTTATCGAGTATGAGGACCCAATATTACAACCTTTAAGTGCTGTTTATTCTTGCGTGATCTACGTACTATAGCCTGTCCTCCTTGTGTGACTGATGAAAAATTCACGAAATAATCAGTTTTAATGGTAGATTTCCAGCACGGACACGAGATTTTTCTCTTCTTCCATCTCCTATGCAGTGGTACAGACAAACATTTCCTCAGAATGAAAAGGCCGGGACAAGAAGTTGGCCACACAGCGTCCACCTCCCCCACTGCTGAGCTTCCGAGTGAGTGAACATACAGCTCCACTCCCCTTATGCCTTCGTACCATGTAAAGTTACGTTTGCCTTGTATTATTCTAGCCGTTTTTACAGATTTAAAATTTTTACGACCCATGTTTCAAAATTTGCCGCCATCGTATCTTTGCGCCTTTCTTTATCTTTTTCATTCTCCCGCCCCTTTTGTGTTACATATTATAGGCATATAGTCTTCTTCTCTTCTCTTTGTTTTTCTCTATTCTTTCCATTCTTTTTCACTCTCTAAACGATTTTGTTTTTATTTGTACTTTTGTTGATTTCTTGTCTTGCCATCCTTCCTCACTCGTGTGCAGTCAGGTACAGACGAACCAAAATCATGCACTATGTTCCATCGTCAATGTGAAGCTGCTATTGACCTGTTCAGAAGCAAAACAATACATTCCGTTCATTTGCCTGTGAAACAGAAGCAGCTAGTCCATAAGGGCTGCAGGGTTGCATCACTCCCAGAAATTTTGAGAAAAAATTACATATCTGAATACAAATTTTGTTAGAGAACATCGTTCCATATAATCTTTAAAATAATATTAATAAAACCATTTTAAGTTCAAACACTCACGAAGGACTCGAGCGTTGCGGTAGCGAGTGGGCTATGCCCTGCTTAGAAGTTGGGCGGTGGGGCAGGACAGTCAAGAAAAGTGGCGGGAAGATATCAGCAACTACAGTAGGTCGCGGACTGAGGGTTTAAAGGAGGAATTCACGTCTGTTTTATAAGGTTTCAAACGTCGTAATTTTGACTAACATTTTGCATTGCTTTTTTCGAAATATATTTTTGAATGTTTTAAAACAGTAGTTACAATTTGAAGATAAACATGAAAAAAAGAACTTATGAAGTATTCACAGGGTTAAAATACTTTATTATCCAACAGATGCACAAATATAAAATTCGTAGATAAAATTATAATTATTATAAAATATATTTAAAAATATTTTATAATCATTCTAATTGTATCTACGAATTATATATTTGTGCATCTGATGGATAATAAAGTATTTTATACGTCATTGATGCACGGTACAGACATGAAGATTATTCACTGGGTAACGATTTTTGTAAACGACTCCCATCGAGAAGAATGAAATTGAGAATTTAAGTTGTGCAACATGTGATTTGCTTATTTCCCGGTCATCATCCAAGCACAATACTCACTTACGTCAGAAAAGCTGCTCCTACTGTATTCGCTAAACATAAGTGGCTGAGTGGCTGTGTTGAAAGAAACGCGTTATTAGGTCTTCTCATTAATCGTTTAACAATCCTATCCCCACCTCCACCATAAGAAAGTCCAAAGAGCCGCACCTACTGTGAGAGATACAGTGCTGCAGGACACGACTTTTGCTGATGTGGCGAATGTACAAACATGGCAGGTCGTTCCATTATTTACCGTACTGTACCAGTGTTCTCCAGAAGAATCAAACAAAACCTTCTTGCCTACTGACGGTCATGACGTACGATCTTCTGAACGCTAGGCGTGCTGCAGTGTTCCAGGCCTAGAGAAGTGGATTATGAATTTGACATTCACAGGACCGTGCAAGGTGATATATTTTTATAATAAAAGTCAACGAGATGCACTGTTTCTCAACTTTATTTTGGTAAAGAACTTTACATGTTTCGGACAGATTTACTGTCCATCATCAGGAGTCTTAATACTGTATTCACATTTCCATCCTGACCTCACTAGCAGACAGTATGACAAAAACCTAGTGCTGTGAATACAGTATTAAGACTCCTGATGATGGACAGTAAATCCGTCCGAAACATGCAGAGTTCTTTACCAAAATAAAGTTGAGAAATAGTGCATCTCGTTGGTTGTTATTATAAGAAAGAAGTGGATTACATAGTTATATGTATATAAATGCGTAATCCTACCATAATTGGCTTGCAAGTGGACGCTGGACTTGAGCAATGATGATGTCGTTTCATGTTCTTAAAGAGCTTAATAGCAGGATGTGGGCAACAGCAGTAGACTGCTCCAAAAGGAATTGCCTGTGGTATTTAATATGCGGCACGCGGGTTGTAAACAACATAGACAACGGAATTTTACAAGAACTGTGTTTATGTGGCTGTTAGTTATTGTGGACTTCTTCGGAAATCTAGTGACGATGAGACTCTACTCATGGCGACTGACGTCTGCGAACCTCTGGCTGCCTGACTGACTGACTTACTGTGTGACTGACTGACTGAGAGACAGACAGACTGACTGACTGACAGACAGATATTACAAGAATTAACACCTCGTAAACAAGGAGCGGTTTTATTGGAATTTAATTCGGTTGATTTCTTTTGCTGTGTTGATAAAGTGAGTCCTGCCAACAGTTACTGCAATTCTGCTGGTTATTTTGGGTATTTCGGGAAAAAATCTCTCCCGGGAGGCAGAATATTCGGACCGATGTTTATCGTGCTTATTTCAGTCCCCCCAGGCAATTGCCATTAGATGATCTAAAATAATGCCACGGAAACTTCCTTCCACATCCTTTTCAATTTATTATTCACCAATCATCCTGCCACACGACGAAATGTAATTTAAGGGATATAAAGCGCTGTAAATTAGGCCTATAAAATTAAAAAAATATATATTTTTTTTTATGGCGCGACAGTCTCTAGCAAGCCAGAGGCTTCCCATTTTCGAGGCTTGGTGATCACGTTCGGTTAGACACACCACAGTCGGCAAGACTCCTCTGGACGAATGATCAGCCCGACGCAAAGACCTCTACTTAACAACACACATCACTCATAAGAGAATTCGAACTCGCAATTCCAAAAAGCGAGAGGCCGCAGACCCACGCCTTAGACCGCGCGGCCACAAGGATGGGCAAAGTCAAACCTAATATACAAAAGTACATCATTTTCTGTACAAGCTTGTGCACGTTATGTAGGATGTACAGTACAAGCAGGCAGACATTTCTGTAAAGTTCTCGGAAGCATAGCTTCCTTACACATTGCAATCTAGTGCCGAAGTTAAGAGACAGTGGAACTGTACCTCCACTCCTCCTGTATGCCCTTAGGGTGTGTGTAGAGACACGTAAAATTTTTCTCATAACACTTTCGGTACTAATATTTAAACACGGCAATATGCCGTTTTAAATTTCAGCGAAGAAAGGAAGCCAAGTATTCAGGAATTACAACCAGGTTGGTGTTGAGCTGTAAAATGGTTGGTCACTAATAGGCTAAGAGGATGAAGGGGAAAAACGTGTCAATCATGAAACCGGAGCCGTAAGCAGAATGCACAGCTAAAATCAGTTGCTGTCTAGGGCTGTCCAGAGGAGGGAAACTCGCGTAACCAATATAAATATTTACTGCGGATTTCGTTAAATGTGTTTTTTTGAACGGGGTTCCCAAAATGGTTGGATCGAATCCCGATTGGGAAAAGACATTCCTTGCCGTTCATATTGGCCCCAAGTCTCACCCTACCTCCTGCCGAGTAGGTTCCGGGTCTTTCCCGGGGTAAAGCGGCTACCCAACTCCTTGTAGTACCGGATAGCGAATTATTTACAGCTACACCTTTTATCCCTGTTGTGCATGGACGGGCATTTCCTGGAGTGACCTTTATTTATTGAGTCTGGTATCTTAATAATTGATTACATTTGCCAATCCTTGTGAATCTGTAAGGAAAGATCCAAAATCTGAAAGAATGCGCTTGGAAGCTGCAATCGTTTCCGTTTACTCCAGGGTAATACTTACTTTACGAACTGACAGTAATTCCTTCAAAGATTTCTTTGTTCGAGATCATTAGGTTTTGCGACTGGACAAGTTTATCGACAGATTAAAACCACTATCTTTTCATTGCTCGATTTATGCAGATTGTGTTACTTGTTCCAACTAGAGGTTCATCTAGGCCTGACTCATGCGTTTTCTTCTCTGGTGAATTTCTAAACAAGTTTTTATGGTTGTTTATCTTCCGCCGTGAAATCTGCTCTTTCCATTCATATAATGTACGTTAAGAATCGAAAGGTCAGATGAATCTCTTTATTTTGTTTTTGTCCACATTCTCACTCTTTCTACGCATACATTTCCTAAAACTATACACAATAAAAAAAATCTCAACAGATTCTCTCCGATTATTTTCACATATCATGTCCGAAAGTAGTTAAGGAATCTTCATGATATTTAGCACTCGGCTGTTGCACTAAAAGCTGTTGGAGAACTTCCTGTACTTTTGTGTCAATCAAACACTAATGCAGCTGTATATGAAGTACTACTTTGTAATATAACTTTATGCAAAAAAAAAGTTGCATTGAATAAGTCGAACAAGTTATTAATAACGATAAGAAATATTTATACTGTTTACATCCAATGCTTCTATTTCAAACATTTTCCTACTTGGAGTATATTTAAAGACCTGGAGAACAAATTATCACAATGTAGGCTATATAGTATGATTAGGTAGTTCATAAAAGTTTACATTTTTATTATCAAACGTGTACAGTGGAACTCGGTTACATAATATGCCTGGAGGCCCTATATTGTCCTGAAATATTTTGCCTTCGCTCTCACCATGCACCTCGCGTAAAACGACACCCGTTCATAGCGACACTTTTTATTCGGTCCCACCGATGACATCATAACTGAGGTCGACTTTGCTTTCAATAATTGAACTTAAAGATGCCAACATTAACAAAGAAATCATTTGGAAATTTGTCCATGTATGCATTCTAATTTAGATTACGTACAAAGAACAAATGTTGCAGGCATGAATTTCCTCATCCTCCCTGACCTTTGGCCTTATAAATAAGACGTCATGTTGTTCCCTTCTGGAATGTAAAAGAGTTTACCTAATTTTTCGACCTACTTTTGTGGTTGATCTTAGCATGAACTGCATACAATTGAGTAGTGAAATATAAAAGCATCTTCTCTCTGCTGTATCTCACGTTGCATGTCGGGAAAATTAAGCTTATTTTTATTAAATTTGTGCTGTCATTTTATACTCGAATTTTGGATAAATAAAATATGGTACAAAAGAGGTAACTTAAATAAAGATAATTTATTAAATTTTTTCTGTATTGTGTGACCCAACTGAACACACAGCACGACAATTTGTGACTTTGTAATATAACCTTGATAGTTTAACTTTGCAGTAGTGCAATTAGTGTAAGAGTTACCTCAAATGCGGCTTAATTAAATAGGTAAAACTTATAATAATATTTCTGAGAAACAGTACCTCATTTTTTTATAAAGCACGAGTACTTGATTCCTCAAAGTATATTCGTTACTATTCAAATCAAATTTTTTAACATTAAATGAATATGCATTTTTAGCAGAGTTCTCTTAGCGTTTATAAGCATTATTAGGATGAACAGTGATTTTTTGCTTGAAGAATGTTTATGGATTTCTTCTGAGATCTAATTTAATTTATTTTTTGATTAAGTAGGTCAAATTGGCGCTTCATAATTTTAAGAAAACTATATGTTCAATGTATTATGCACAACTTAATTGTGCGGAATTTTTGGGGGGCAATACTTGTCGAAGTTCTGATGTCAATAAAATTTATTATTAGTATTTTACAGACGGTTCATGACAGTCAAAATTTCAACCCCGAGTCCTGGTCAATGTATTTTACATATGTAAAAACAGCTTCTGAAAAGTGTAGGATAAAGCACCGGAAATCTAAATCTTTAGGTCCCATTTTGGGGACTTGCATAGTTTTTGACAAAAATTCCTCTAATGAGCAATGACAAGTCTGTCTCACATGAAGAATTCCTTTGAATTCTCCTTGACATGACGCAAAATTCTAACAGACTGATTAGGAATTTAAGCCCTTGCAATAGTAAAATCTGACAAATGAACTTGAATAACACAAAGTATGTAAGATTGAAATCAATAGAATAGAATAGAATAGGTGGTTTTATGAATTCTATTCGAAGCTTCTCGCTGTCTTGCAATACAGAAGCGATTTAATAACTTGTTACAGTGAACGTGAGGTATAAAGCTATAAAAAGAAATCGTGGATTCAAATCGCATTATGGTCATTATGAGCGTTTCTTTTGGGTTCGTTTTGTTCTGTGTAGATAACATCTCGAGTCGGACCTTTTCGAAATATCTGCGAACAAATTTCCGAAACACAGACCTGGGAGGCAGTAGCTTGCGGCGCCATGACTTACTGCAACCGATTGCTCTTACACACTGCGGTCCAAAAGTTTTAGGACTGATTTTTTTAAAAATCGAAAACACATGAGGAAGACACGTACTTTTTTTTATTCAAAATAAGGTCCATTGGCATATATATGGGCTTTTGTGCGGTCCTACATTTTCTGAAAAGCTGCAGAAAATTCCTCTCTTTGGAACTTCTTTAATTCATCAGTTACGGTTTCTTGGATCTCAGCAACATCCGCAAAGTGGAGTTCTTTCAACTTCATTTTCAACTTGGGGAACAGAAAATATTCTGGCGGAGATAAATCTGGAGAGTACGGGGGGTGATAAAGTGTTGTAACATATTTTGGGTTCAAAAATTGCCAAACGCTTGCAGCTTTGTGGGCGGGCGCATTATCGTGCAACAAGAAAAAATCTGGAGAGCAGAAAGCAGCTGGACGAACCCGATGAAGGCGTTTCAGGAGGCGATCCATTACTCCTTTATAAAATTCTGCATTTACTGTTTTTTCCTCTGGTACGAATACTTTGTGCACTAGGTCTGGAGAGTCGAAAAAAATGATCAACATGCTCTTGGTGCGGGACCTTTGGAATTTCAGTTTCTTCGGCCGAGGGGATGTCTCACCAACCCGTTCAGAATTATGTCGCTTTGTTTCGGGGTCATAGGCAATGCACCAGGTCTCAGCTCCCGTAATAATTTAAAAAAAATAGTCTATATCGTCCATCGCGATAATGTCTTGGCAAGATGTGACTCGATCTTCCCTTTGCTCAGGTGTCAAGGAGTGTGGAACCAAACGTGCACACAACTTTCTCTTTCCCAAATCCTCTTTCAGAATCCAAAGAACTGCAGTTTTGGGGATGTTCAAAGATTCTGCTATCATTCTTGATTCGATTCAACTGCCATTTTTTACCAAATCAATAACAACAAAAATGTCTACCTCAGTTCGATTCGATTTTGGACGGCCACCTCTCTCGTCGTCTTGTACCAGCTCCCTTCCGTCTCGAAATCGAGAATACCACTTTAAAACGTTTGATCGGTTCAGAGCCTCATTTCCGTAAGCCTTTGGCACCAATACTAGTGTTTTTGTTGCATAAGGACCGGCTTTGAAACAAAATTTTTATGGCAACTCTCTGTTCATTTCCGCCATCCATGACGTATAAAGAAAACTGACTATACAAGACAAGTTACAACTCGTACACTGTCGACGATAAACAAACGAAATTCGGTGTGTGAAAGGATGTTGGTTGATAGTACTTAGTTAGTGGGTTAACCGATAAATCGCTCTAGTTCTGTTACTTAAAAAAAATCGGTCCTCACACTGTGTAGACAGTGCGAGAAGTCTTATAAGCCAGATTCATTTATTAGACACTGTAGCTTTGGTGTAAAGGAATATAAAATTAAAGGGTTATTATACGACACTTTTTCAACAATACTGTAAACAACGTAGAAGATTAAAGTAAATGATGTGCAATGAGGCGTATGCGGCTTATTTAAAAAAAAAACTGTTGCACAATGTTCCTGGAACTACTGAAGAAAGTGACATAAATCTGTGTACAAGCCGCCTTTCGGGTACAGAATCGAACCCGGGACCACCACATTATGAAGCAGGAGCGGTGACTCTTATGAGAGAACTTATCGCTCAAACGTTATAAGAAAACTGCAAAAATGTGTGTACAAGCCGCCTTCCAGGCACAGGATCGAACCCGGAACCTCCGTAATATGAAGCAGGAGTGATAGCAGGACGTATCGGTCAACATGATAAATAAACGCGTTGCTTTATTACATTTCAGGGAACCCCTTTATATGAGGTGGCAGTGCGAACCATGTGCATACAGTCCTACTCATATTAATGGTTTTATTAGCTATCATGTGCTGGGAAACAGGACGGTATGGGTGGTCCCGCTTCAGTGACGCCACACACGAACGAGGCTTGCCTTCAGTCTGTTGGCCCGTGTCTCTGTCTGCATGCTACCCTTTGAAACAGCTAGCTTGACAGCACTACTCAAAGAAGACGAGAGGCCGTCGTGGCCTGTTTCAAAGCACTATCTTTTATTTTCCTGGACGACCGAGGATAACCATGAAAAAAATTCGGGTATAATATCCACTGTACCGCAAATTATGCAAGTTTATTTAAACATTCTGCCAGTAACTGAGGAAGCGTAGTGTCGAGTGATTAAATAATTTCGGATAATAAAATGAAATAATTATAGTGTTTTATCAAATATAATAATTATTATAAAGATCCATGTGTCAAGAAAAGAAATTTGTTTCTCTTATGTAGCGAATTATAAGGGTATTTTTCGATTAAATATGGATTTCATATTCTTAAGTTGCATATGAGCAGAGCAACTTGTCTGAATTCAAGTAACTGAGGTAAAAAAACCGGCTTTATTTATACTGTTATTACTGAAATATTAACCAACTTGAAGAACAAATTGAATTCGCATTATGCAGAGCGGGCCATGAAAAAGTGGCCCTCCTTCCGTTTTGCACTTGTCCTTGTGATATTCTCTCTCTGGTGTTAGTATGCATATTGCGTAGAGTGTTTGAACAGTTAATCAACAGTTGTGCTGTCATCATGTTGAGGTATACCCGATGTAACATAGTGATTTTGATGGCTGAAACTGCGTGGCTGATGTTGTCCTTCAGTTCCTGTATCGTGTGCGGACTTGATTCCTATACCGCACTGTTCAAGTGTCCCCAGAGAAAATTGAAGGACAACTGAAAGGCAACACCACTCACGCAGTTTCAGCCACCAAAATCGCTATGTTACGTCGGGTATACCTCAACATGATTAGACGTGTGCAGCTGTGTATTGATGCGGGACGCAACCACTTGCAACATCTTCTATGAAGGTATATCTTTTCAGCATTTGGCTACTGTATTATTTTCTATTTTCTCTATTTACGCTATGCTACGAACCCGGGCTACTTTTTCGTGGCCCATTCTTTATTTAAAGGTTCAGTTCGTACATCAGGGACAGTGAATCGTACTTCTGTCAGAAATAATTGTAGGTAAGATGCCGCTTCTTGTAAGAGCCACACGCAGCAAGTAAACGCACTGTTCGCGAAACGCATAGTTATTAGTGTTGAACCTACCAGCAGGTACAGTAACCACTAGGCTCAGCGTTGAAATAAATGTTCTCCAGCACACTGTCACCATCTGAATCCATTTAATTTTATTTTCGCCAGATAATTTGTGTAATTTGAAAATCATCATTGTGGTTTGTTCCCCACTTCGTTGTTACTTCCTTTCCATTAGGTAAAAATACTATTTTCAGCATTTCTTAAATGCCGTCAACATGTTTTCTCCCCCCAAACTGAGAAACCACCATTCACACTCATATACATAAAATAGTACATTTTGCATATTGTATCTTCAGGTGCTGAGAAACGACTTGTAGTTTAATAGTAGGAGATTTCCCGGCAATTATTAACATATTAGTTTCCATTGAATATCCTGTGATATTTTTGCTTTCTTTGATATTTCGAGCCATTGTGATAGACAAGAATATCCTATATGTTTCCTGATGATGGCGGCTGGACAACACATATAAGGTCTCTGACTTATAATTAGTCTGCTTCTTGAGATGTAATTTTTTTTTTATTTTTCATATATTGAAGCCATTTATTAACAATTAAAATACCACGAATTTTTCTTTTACCTTCCACCCGGACCAAGACCAGTAGTGTATAACCAAAACTTTCTAGTCCAGAAACTAAACTAAGAATACAAATTTTTATCGGTCTACACGGCATAAAATTCCAGAAGACTTTGGGAATGTCAGTCTTACATTAATTTCCTTAATGTGCAGTTTCTACTGCACAACTTCCACAAATTCGAAAACCCTACATTCAGAATTGCCGTCCTACATTTTGAGTCTGCCATCCTAAAGATGGAGCAGCAGCTTTTTTTTCGGTAAAGGTGATAAACTTCTAATAGCCATCGAAGTGTCATATTTTCCAAGTGGCAACCTTACAAGGCCTCTTCATTGGAAGAGCCCTTAACCTGTCACTAGAAGGACTTCCAAAATAGTCCTACGCCACCAGATTAGCCCATAGAATGTATTCATTCTGATTGATAATTTAATAAAATTAAAATAAAATGAAAGTGGCAACCGTAATAATCTCATACATCACACATCTAATCTCTTAAGGGAGACAAACATAAGTGATGTTCTTAAGATTCTTAACATTCGGTCACTCTTACTCCCTCACTACTTAACTTTGCTATAAGGTAAGTTTCCCCTGCGCCAAAGTACCACACCATTAAGCTCTACAGCGTGCGTGGAGACAGCTCCTTAACTCGTTTTTATCTCCTGCGATGAAGCATGACTGTGGAGTGTTGCCTTGCAATGTAAAGTGGAGATGCTGAGTGTTAACATTCGGACATGTTGTGCTCTGTGGAACCCCTCACAGCCTGCCATTTGGAGCAGAGACAGTGCAGATCAGATTACAACGGACGCCTTCACTCAGATTTCTTGTTTTTCCTTCTAAAAAAAAAACAGGGCTGTGACATGAAGTCTCAAGTCTCAGAATCACTTTCGTTGTAAAGATTTACTAATTGCTATTCGGAAAAAAAATTCCTCGGATATATTTTCACATGACAATTTACGCTGGCGGGCTGATAAGTTTTGCCTCCACTTAAATAGAAAATGAACAGGAAAAGACATTTTAATGAAATAAAAAAGAAATACGCCTACATCAATTATTTTCAAAGCTGTATAATTATTTTTCTACAAAATTACCACGCACTTATATAAACTTCCGCCAATGCTGCACTAGTTTTTGAAATCCGTCCTTTAAAAATTTTTGTTTTGTTTTTGAAACCATTTCCTCACTGCAGACTTCAACTTACCCTGTACTCACATCAACACACTGATCACCATAAATGGCTTGCATTCGTCTGTGAATTTCAATTGGAGGAACTTTTTCCACGGTTAAGAATTCAATAACATCACGTTGTTTGAATCGAACATCTGAAAACTCTTCCATTTCGATGTGCACTGAGTGAGGACTGTAAGCATCTGTGTGTTCAAGGTGAAGTATGATGGAAGAGAGATACCATGCGACTACACAGAACCGGTTTTATCCAGATATGTCTAATGTAAATAAAAATAATACAGAAGGCAAAACTTATCAGCCCATCTATGTACTGGGTGTTTATTTTATTTGTGAACTCGTAAAAATTTAAGTGACTTAGTGGAACACAGACCTAGGTACACGAAGCTTAGAAGTAACATGCTTATTTTAGTGCAAGGGGTTACTGTCTGTTGGTATTCAAGTCGAGGATTGCATATGCCTATTACAGCCAGTAAAATAACTCGGGAGTAATTTTAAATTAGCCCGGATTCACACAAATGAACATCCTGTAGGAGAAAACAGGCGTACTCCGAGAAGAACGCGAAGTGGAGTGTTAGGAAGAGGTAAGATATCTTCAGAAAAAGTTCAAAGCATAGTAGGGTTTGGTCTAGTAGGTGTTTGAACTTCTCAGCCGCATTTAGCTACAGTTGACTAACTTCCTCTGTCATAAGCAAATATACATGTTCTGTGTATTCAAACACACTGTCTCCAGTGTTACCCTTCTCGATGAATGCTTCTGAGAATTGCCAATCCTCACTTTAAAACCGTAACCCACTGAATGATGTACAACCCAAATAAACTATTGCCCTGGTTTGAAGGGAGCATTGACTGTCTATACCATCGAAGTAACCAGCATTTCAAGCTAAAATGATTTACAACGTTCCTGCGGGCAGAGGAATGTAGAGACGGTTGTAGAACGATTGTAGATTTGAAGCAGTTTTGAAAATGCAGAAAATCGACCTAAAATATTAGGTCGGAGAATCGACCCTTCTTCGTGTAATTAATGTTTGTAAAATCAAATGGTCCTATTTAAGGATACAGATCTAACTGTATTTCATTAGCAATCTGGATAACCTGGAAAGTTTTAGACGAAAAATGCCAAGTATGTAAAACCAGGAATAATTCACCAATGCTCAATACAGGCCTATGATTTCACAGTACGAATCTTGATGGTAACAATACAAAATACATGCTGTTAGCAGTAAAAGACTGGACTTTCCCCCAATGTATTTGTGCTAAATTTGTCACCGTCGAGCCGGCGTAACGGCTGGACTACCATGAGTGGTATTTGCAATTTTATTGCTTGCGCATTCTCGTTGAGGCTATTGAAAGAGGCAACCAGTATTATGCCGTCTTTTACAGATGATGTCGAAGAGAAACTGGAATATTTTGTAGCCGGAATGCTACATTTTTCTTAAAACAATTACTGATTTACGACGTCTGGAATTTCGAGTTGTCGAATCCTATCGTCTTCCTCACGGATTCATTTAAGACCAATAAACAACTTTCTAGAAATAGTACTCTTGTATTTTGTTGTCGCTTTCGGTACTATGAGGAAATACATGCTTGTAGGGCCTCTGGTGTCACTTTGGCCAAATTCTCATTCTTAAAATATGCACTTCAAGTTTCTAAAGTAAAATCAGATTCTGAAATTCGCCCTTGAAAGCTTCAACTGTTGGCACTATTTTTTTTTATCGATGCACTGTGCGTTTTGAAATCTACGTAGTTCACTCACCAACAAATGCACTATTTTTTAAATTGGTTAAAGGTTTTAAATTTACATTAAAATACACAATAATATCGCTCCTACATGTTTCTGTCTTTAATGACCATCATCAGGGAGCGTTATTTGTGCCTAACTAAAGACACATTTATGTTGAAACACTCGGTAAAATTACGTCGTTATATAAATTAGGTGATGTGGCATCATGTCGTAGAGCGACATGTGTG
>Ga0123353_10008693_pt1 | contig 13893 bp, 10 predicted proteins | sample TergutLab28metaG_3_FD_92763 | JGI IMG/M metagenome (GOLD analysis project Ga0123353, IMG submission 92763) | Labiotermes labralis P3 segment gut microbial communities from Petit-Saut dam, French Guiana - Lab288 P3 | ecosystem: Host-associated > Arthropoda: Insects > Digestive system > Gut ... | reverse complement strand
TGTTCAATCACATATTATTTTTCACCAACTGTTTCAGTCACTCCTGTGACCATCATCAGGGTGTTGTGTTACAAGAATACAATCCATATACAAGGAATGGTACAAAAATGTTTGATAAAACCACGTGATGTTACACATAAAAATCAAATAACATCAAGTGTTTTCATCACACATTTTTGTACAATTATATGTACATTGATTGTATTCTGCTTATAAGACGCCCTGATGATGGTCACAGGAGTGACTGAAACAGTTGGTGAAAAATAATATGTGATTGAACATATTTATAAATTTACATTTTTTTATTTATTATATAAGAATAAAATATGCTTTTATGTATGGACATGGAACACATTAAGTGACTAAATTCATTGCAAGCCAGATTAACACATAGTTGAACTGTTCGGACAAAGATATTGTAGTGGAACACTGTACTAATATGAAGGTGGTTTTTATTGCATTGAACAGACATTTACTGAACAATTGTCATGTGCCCTGATCCTGTGTGAGTGTAATTTTATAAAGGGAATTATAAATTAGAATTTCACAGGCATTCACTGCAGGTTAGTATTAGTATTAGTATTTATTCACATTCCATAGATCTTTACAAAAGATGTGGAAACAGTCATAAGCACAATGAGTAATCTAATCAATAATAAAAAATTAATACCGTAATAAACATATCTAACCTATGTATCATAAGTAAAATGTATTGTTGAAGTCTTCTGATTATAATACACTTAGACTTGATCTATTAGTAGTACTGTTTCAGTTAGCATATTACTAGAACACTATACAGGTGTATAACAGTACTAACATGCTCGATAGAGTGCCATCATTTATAATTGTGAAGTGATATACAGATCAGTCTTACAGTAAATTAAAATTAAAACACTCTTCCAAAGAGTAGAATGAGTTCATTTGGAAAAATGCTTTTAGGACTCGTTTAAAAAGCTTCACATCACCTGACGAATCCTTTATATTCACTGGCAGATGATTATAGGCTCCAATTCCTGAGTAAAAAGCCCCTTGTTGAAATACTTTCAATTTAGCCATTGGCAGGTGGAGATCATTTTTATATCTTGTGTCAAATGTGTGAACATCAGTATTTGCATGAAACAGTCCTCTATTCTTAGCTACAAACATGGTAGGGCATATAGATACTGCGAATACAAAGGTAAAATCCCCAATTTTTTAAAAGCACCATGACATGAGTCCCTTATTCCCAAATTTGCAATAAGCCTTATCACTCTTTTCTGTATTTTAAAAATATACTGACTATGAACTGAGTTACCCCAGAATATAATCCCATAAGTCATAATCGAATGGAAGTAAGAGAAGTATATCATTTTCAAGGCCTCTAAGGCCATATAAGGTTTAACTTGTCGGATTGCAAAACACGCTCTATTGAGCCTGGGTAGAATGCTGTCTATATGTTGCTTCCATGACAGAGTCGAATCAATTATTAGTCCAAGAAAGTTAATAGTATTAACTGCAGTAATTTGATTATCTTCATAATGAGTCTCCAAGTCTCCTTTTTGATCAGTTTTAGTAAAAAATTGTAAATAATGAGTTTTATCCATATTTAACAACAAGGAATTACTTTTAAACCATCTGTTGACATTTATAATATTTTCTTGTAAGGAATGCTTGAACTCACAAGATTTAGTTGATGTCACAATTATGCTCGTATCATCCGCAAATAAAATTGGATCTGCATGTGTACTAACAGTTTGTGGCAGATCATTTATATATATCAAAAAAAGGTTCAGTGATTCATCCTATTAAATATATGATCATTAATAAATTGCTTTAAAACTCTTCCTGTATTTACTAATAAACCTGCATATCAGGCCAATGATGGGTTAGTGATGAACTAACATCTTTCCCTGCATGATTTGTGATACAAGCCTGTGTTCAACCACAAGCTTTATCTACAAGTGTACCCACCTGAGATAAAATAAAGAGCAGGTAGGTCATATGGCTGTACATTGTGTTTCACTGAGTTCAGTCTTCCTGCATTTTTATTCTATGTATCATGTAAGAACTGAAATACCAACATTAACTAGTGTCACCCAGGAATCTTCCATATCTGTGGGTTGATGGCCATATTATGACCTGGGGTAACCGTATTGACTGCTTCCTTTCTGATTCATTATTCATAAATTATCTTACCATTCAATGCTGTACATTCTGAGCAGTTGACAGCATTATGAATGTGCTGTAATACAGGTGTTACAATTTAACTTTCTTTTTATACAGGCAAGTTTCAGTGTTTGGTGTATTTGAACACACGGCCTATTGCAGTGTGTAAAGGCAGTTCCACATCTCCAGAGAAAGCTCAAACAAGTGCAGCTCAGAATACACTGGATTTCCTAAAAATTTGTATCAAGAAGTAAACCAGTAAGCAGAGCAGGTAGTGACAACATGGCAGCTGTCTCACAGGACAAAATTGTTTTACCATTTATTTGTATTTCTAACACAGTAAAGTGAGACACTGGTTATGAGGATCTTTTGTAAAGTATTGTATTAGGATTAATGAGGACATTTGTCAGTGTATCTTGTAGTATTCACATGTCACTTGAAGGGAATTATAATGTTCATTTATGTATGATGTGTCATATAGAAACATAATTTTTTGTGTGTTTGTATGTTATGAGGTGTCTTACATTCAATTAAAAGGGTGCCTGCCTCCTAGTGAGATTAAAAATAATTTCGGGGCTGGAATGCTTGTGCATGTTGCGATGACCTGTATGAAACCTATAATAATATTAACATGCATATTACTTACTTGCATTTCGAACCAACAATACTGTCCAGAGTTTACCAGACATATACACACAATCCAGTGTGTACAAACTGAAGCGCCCCGATTGCAATAAGGCGTATGTGGGTCAAACTGGTAAAAGCTTTCAAGTAAGGTTCCAAGAACATAAAAATGCATTAAAGACAAACAGTCACACTTCAAACTTTGCAAAACACCTCAATGAGCAGGTACATTCATTCGGATCCATCCATAACAAAATGCAAATACTACAACGGCAAAACAACAGATCACATCTCAACACAATAGAACGTTTTTACATTTACGCAGAACACTTGAGCAATAACCATTTGAACGGCGACCACACCATATTCCCCAACACAATCTTTGAAGCTCTTCTAAAACCCCACCAGCCATAAAACGCCCCTCACACCCACACTCCAAAGCGACCACACCAAAACCCATCAACCCAACACAAGACCTACCCAACGCGAGTAACATAGCAAATACACAGCAGTACAAGAACTTGCCACACATTATAAATATGAAACAGTATCACTAACAGTGGACAAATTCACATAGTGCAAAATTAAGTGGACAGTGCACTGAACGCAACGTAAACATATTCTAGAGAATAACCACAAGAAATACAGTGACCCATCACAGAGCATATAAGGACTCAACAATATGGCACTAATTCGAGTGTACAACACAACTGAGAGAAGACTACATGCACACACACCAGGAACAAGAACTCCCAGACACCCAAGAAACTGAGGAAGAATGCTAGAAAACCACTTCCATGTAAGTACTAATTACCCACTACCTTAGATAGATTAAAGAGAGGCACACACCACAAAGTTTACCCATTTATACATTTCACACACTTGTTCTCTCTCCCATACAAAAACCAAATGCGCCAAGTCTGAATTTACCTCACCTTATATATCTTTAGGTTTTTACAGTCATTGTCAACCAAACCACAGTAGATGCATATTGTGACGTAGGCCTCACATTAACACTGTTTAATGTAATTCTGAAATACTTTATTTAAACTGTGCAACTTGTAACAGGATTTTGTCTTTGTACAATTGAAACCTGAATATGGCAACTGTTAGGAATCTGAATGTACCTGCCAGGTACCTGTGACAAATGTGCTATCAGAGATGAGGAATATAATATTTTGTTTAGAGATAGATTATAATAAGTCCTACCACTATGTAAAAAAATTATATAAGGTCTACTAATACAAACAATTAATGCAAAACTCAGAAATGGTATCCTATCCTTTATGCTTGTTTGTTGACACTCTATGTTATGTATTTATATAATCAGTTCTTGCCCAAAAAAATTTCTGCTGCTCTACTACTATACTACTACTACTTCTACTACTACTACTACTTCTACTACTACTATACTACTACTACTTCTACTACTACTACTACTACTTCTACTACTTCTACTACTACTACTATTAATACTAATACTACTCTAAATGACAATTACAACAATCTGTAAAATATTTACAATTAAGACACTACTTGCAATTTGCATAGCATTCAATTCCAGAACAATTTGCACACAAGGCCAGGACACTAAACCGTAAGCTAAATTGCATTTTATTGTTGAATTATAAACTTTTAAGCACAAAATGTTAAAGTAACACTAGCATTATTGAAGTCTGAGCAATACAAAGTAGATTTGTATGCACACTGGCAAGAAGTATTGGCAGATTTTATCATTGTGGTTACCCTCTATACTATTTTAAAACTGAGCCTCTTCTGATGTAATACTGCACTAATTTGTATCAGAATGAATTCTTCTCAGTTCCAGTCATTTTGATAAGACACAATACATCTGAATCTTACTTAGCAAGTCTAGGCCATTCTGAATTCATCGCCTGCCCCTTTGACTCAGAACAGTGTCTTCTGTCCTTGTTATGAACACATGTTTTTAAACACAAACTGAGGTCCTGCCTTCCAGCTCACTGGAATGTCACTGCACAACTCACCTGACGTGAATTAATTTGTCAGTTACCTCAGCCAAGAAATGTGTAATGTGTTGAATCTAATCAACAGTAAAGTCTTCTATGCACAAGTTTCGGGTTTAGGACAGTTACTTTCACTTTGTCATTGTAATTATTACCCGTAATAATGTTGCCTGAATCCTAGAGTTGTGAATGGATTTTGTGTAGGTGTGTAGGCTTGTTGCGTAGACGCAAATGTATGTTGTGTTGATGCATATGTATGTTGTGTGAATGGTGATGCGGTCGTGTAGGTTCGGGTTGTGTACGGTCGGCTTGTGTACTGTTGTGATGAGAAAGCCGTTGAGACGTAGTTTCCGTATGGTGAGTTATATATGCATGATGCTCCTAAGCTTCTGTATCCATTCACTTCTGTAGAAAAGGAAGAGAGGTGTTTTAAAATTTGATACAGTGGCAAAAGAAAGTGTTGTACAATATTTATAAATGCTGAGTAATGCTGAACTTACCACAAAGGCCGTTGTAGCGATGTGATGGTGTCACTCCTGGTGCTGAACATGAAGGGTTTCCAGCGAGGTAAGGTTGTGCTCCAATTACATTGCCTCTGTAGGAAATGATTGACATTGTTAACCAAAATAGAGTCTGATATTGTCATCTGATCAAACACTTTTTTTTTGTTTTAAAAACTGTAATTTGACTTAATGCATAATATTTTTTTACCAGGACTTTCATATATTTGTTAAATACATTTATAGACCATATAGGCTGAGGTGTGAAGGGTGAAGCAGAGTATTGAAAATGTTCTAGATTAATGCTAAGTGGAATACTGGGACCTGAGCAAGAGAAAGGAACAGATGGGTGAGAAATTAAGCAGAGATTAGTTCCATAGTTTGTAATATCATAACCCATACATGCTGTATTGTGTTGAGTATTGTTATGAAAATTGAGAAAATTCTTTTCAGTGCTGGTTATGTTACGTAAATCACTGTCAAATGTCTATGTGTTCCATATTTTGTGTTCTTCATCAAATAATACTGGTGTGATGAAATCAAGATGAATGAGGGAGGCATGCAGGTAGCCTGTGTGACATGGAGGAGGTGATAAATGCTTATAAATTTTAAATAGAGAGTCTGCAGAAACATTCAGGAAATCCTTGCATAGATAGGAGGATAATGAAAAGTGTTATATAGCAGTAGATTTTGAAATAAGACTGTAAATAGAGGCAGACATGTAGATGATTTCTAACATGTAAAGGTATATGTGTTGTTATTTATTGTTTACAGCCGTTGCCAACAGTGTAAGCAGGCGTTTTGAAAGACGGTCCTCAATGGGAGGATTAAGACAGTGATATATTCATGCAGTTGGCAAGAAGAACACAATAACTTTGCAAGAATGGGGTTATGTTTTGGCTTCATCAGGCAATTCTGTAACTGAAAATAATTGCAAGTCCAGTCCAGAGGGTTGGCCTCTTGAAATTGTTGTTGCAACAGGAAGTAGAATATCTGTAGGAAGAAGTAAGGAACAGAATCCTAGAATGTAATATATTCCAGGACATAAGTTGTCTGTGCTCTCAACAGACTTGTGAGATTCAATTAAATCTTGTGACTGGCCCAACTGAAGTGTGTATGTGTGTGTGTGTGTCTGTGTGTGTGCATGTGTTTTTGTGTGATGTGATGTTATTTGAATGTAGTGACGGGTCGAAGCAGTAGCTGAAATACTGGAGCTGTTCAACCGGGAGGCCATTTATTGTCTTTGTTCTTACAGATAATTTTCTTATTGGAGAATGAAGGAAAATTACACAACAATCACTGAAAATTTGAGTTTTTTTGAACACTTCTGGAGTTGTCACAACTTTACATGAAGTTGGAGAATACAAAGTAAATACTGCCTAAAGCACAAATGTAAATAGAAAGAATTTTACAATTACTTGTGTCAGAAAAGCCAGTGAAATTTTATTCCAATGCTCAGAAGTTAACTAGGGGACGTTTCTTTTGATAGTGATGTCAGTTAGTAAAATTTATGATGTAGATGGAAAACATAGTTTGACAAGCATGCTAAATAATGTGAAGTCTGGGGTTACTTGTAGTGACTTTTCTTGAAAAACAAAAATGTGACAATTACATTTTAACGATATTTGGAAATAGACGATTGGTCAGACAGGATGAATTTTCCACTTGCGAAATCGAAAAAAAAAATATCAATAAAACTTTGTTTAAGCGGTAAGCGGTGTGCGAGAAATTACAGAAATGCTAGTGAGTGGTAAGGCAAGCAGGTTCTGCGTGTCAACAAAGACGCTTCTGTTTTGTATGAAAACAATCCCATTGTCAACAGCTGAATGTAAACGAACCTTCAGTAGAATGTCGCCTCAAAGTGCGTGTGATTCAGATTGATCGTCTATCATAGTCTATATTTCGTTTCACACTCAAGTAATACGCGGACCAGTCTGATAATTTTGAAATTTTTGGAGTGCCGCAAGTAATTTTAATCAATAAACAGTGGTAATTATTGTCACTGAAATTACCTACGCCTTCAAGAATACTTCAAACTCTGAATAAGAAAACCAAGTTCGTTATAGTAATTGAATTTACAACTGCGTTACATTTTAATCCTCCTACGGGCGTGTGTTCCGCTTTATCATGCAGGGATGCCAAATCCCTTTGAGCCTACAAACTTGCTAACTAAACATTTTACTTACTTACTTACTTACTCCATGGGGCACAGTCCTTCTTGAGAAGCTAACCGGTTGTCAGCCAGTCAAGAAATTCCCCACATTTTGTGAAAACCGAAGGTCCATTACCGCATTCGCAAGTGCCCGCCACCTGTCCCTATCCTGAGCCAGCTAGATCCAGTCCAAGTCCCCACATCCCACTTCCTGAAGATCCATCTTAATATTATCCAATAATGAAAATTAATATCATCCTCCCATCTACGCCTGGGTCCTCCAAGTGATCTCTTTCCTTCAGATTTCCCACCAGAACCCTGAGGTTAAGTTGACCATTGAAACGTCACTAATCAACACGCATTGATCAAATCCTAGAAGAATTGATTAAGGCACGTGTTAGAAAAATTCGCTCTGAGATCCAAAAACCTATTAATTCTATTTGGAATAAGGAGGAATTGCCCGAGGATTGGAAGGAGTCGGTCATTTTACCCATTTATAAGATCCCTGATCTACCAGCTAAATTTCCATCAAATTAGTAGTTTCTTTCCCGTCTAAATCCAACACGTGGGTTTTGAGAGGCAGAAGACACGCTGAATATACCGCCTGTCTGAAAAGGGACGAAGTGAAGAAGACTGCAGTATTATTGTGGGGCATTGTTACGTGCTGTGAAGTGTCATGTGATTCTCCCAGTTTACACACTGAAAATTCGGCACAAGCAGTGCCGTTGTAAGCGTGAAATGTGAAGTTCTTTTTTGTGTAATTTTGGGAACGGTTAAAAGATTGATTAATTGTATTAAAAACATTCATGTCGCTTTCATTGTTATCACTAGCCTCACGGCTGACATAGGATTTAGAGGACTTTAAAGTCGGCCCTTGTAAAGACCGGCTGAAAGCGCCGCTTTAGTTGGTTAGTTGCTGGAACATCATGGAATATCATGGAATCTTCAATATTAGACTAAGGAAGATGCAGTCTGTAGTAATCCTATCTTCAGAAAGGAGTAAACTGTTAGCTCTTTGATTAATTATACAAGTTAAATTTAAAGACAGTCTTTATAAATATATTTTGGCGGTTCTTTCTTTCTTACAGTAAGATCTGAGAACTGGCCGAACTCAGTGACCGCGTGGTCTAGGGCGTAGTTTTGTGGCAGCTCGCGTGCTGAAATTGTGGGTTCGAATCCCACCGGGGGCATGTCTGTCTGTCTGTTGTTGAGTGTAGTGTGTTGTCAGGTAGAGGCCACTGCGACGAGCTGATCACTCATCGAGAGGAGTCCCACCGACTGTGGTGCATCGTTGAGTGTGATCTAGAAACCTTGTGAATAAGGAAGCCCAGGCCCACTGGGGGCTGTCGCGCCAGAAATAAAAGTTTGAGAACTGATCAGCGTAATTATTTGTCTACTGATCAAACGTCATTACTAGGAAAGACAAATAACACGATATTGATCAGTAGTGGTTTAACAGTTACTTGTATTAAGCAGTACGCTTTCTTTTTACTACGAATATGTGAAGTGTCAACGAAACTGCCGCTCGTATTTCGGACGTTCTAGTCCCAAATGTCTGCATGTGCCCCAGTTTTAGGTTCTTCTTACTCTTCCTCTGTTCTGGCAGCATAATGCTGCATGATACCCCACATTAAGTCTTCTCATTTCGCAGATCATACTGTTATTTGACGCTATGTAATTAGAGATACTGAAAGCGCCTTTAATTATACCAGAACTAGGTTACATCTCTGGAATTTTGCATTTAATTTGGGTTGTGTTCTTAAAGTTTTTGATTTACAGTCTCCTAGTTGACTTCTCTTATATCTTTCGCTCTCCCCTACAAATTCCCAAGGGATGTACTTTTTTATTGCAACTAACAGTGTACAAATGAAAGGTGCCCACAACCGTGTAGTGCCGCTCATTGCCATATTTCACGGCTGTTCACCACAAACAGAATTCAGTTTTCCTGGGATGACACCATATTCATTTTCTAGGCTACAACTACAAGCATTCCAGAGGAACCTATTGTCCCATCCTGTTGTCCCCCTCCTATTGTCAACTCCTGTTGTCCACTCCTATTGTCCCTTCCTGTTGTCCCCTCCTATTGTCCCCTCCTATTGTCCCTTCCTGTTGTCCCCTCCTATTGTCCCCTCCTGTTGTCCCCTCCTATTGTCCCTTCCTATCCTACAGATGGAGACAACATTTTCGTATGATATGCCACAATGTGATGAACTAGAAGACAGTTTAACCCCCCGCTGTTCGGCTACTGTTCATGACCTACGCAACACAAACACGCGGACACATCTTGACCTTCCTTCTGACACTACAGTTCAATGCCTGGTTTTGTCTTGACCCACCCACTGACGCAGGGAGTACTAAAGCTGTGCAGAACTGGTCGGGTCTCATCTTCGCACCGCACCCCCCTCTTCTGTTGTTCGATTTCCTTAGCTACGAAGCCCCTGTCGTTTTTGTTATGTAGGCTATTCGCTTCTCCTAGGACGGAAAGAGAGGCGGAAGGCCTAGAAATAAGTCCCATATCTCTCTTCGATGCATTAGACGACAAAACCGTAATAGAGTTGCCCATCCTGCATCTACATGTCATTACTTCTCTTTTTAAATTAAACGAAAGCAAATACATGGGAAATGCAAAATGGATGCGTTACTGACTAGAATAGTTGGCGCAGCGGCACGTGTTCCTTCTGTAGCGTGCTCTAATCTCTTTGCTAATCTTGGTGGCTAACCAACTACCTGAATACAGTACGGTCGAACTCGGTTCTGACGTCACGGAAGGGACCGAAAAAATTGTGTCGTGTGTATAGTAGAATTGAAGGGAAAATATTTCAAGACAAAATACATGCCTGCAGCATACTACTTAGTGTCGACGCTTTGATTTATTTCAAATTTAAACTACATTTAGAATTCAGAAGTAAAAAATTACTGTTCTATGACTTAATTCGTTTCAGGTTTACGCTAATACAAATTATTAAATTGAAATTAAGAGAAAGGACCCATCATTGGACATTGTCACCATCTCCGTTGCTTAAACCACTTAAGCAGCGTCTCAACGACGATTTCGAAATCGCTTTATTCCGATCCGTTCTGTTCAAACGCAATAATTATTTTAGTTCTGTTTTTACGAATCGTTTGGATCGTAGAATGTACGAGACCAAATTCCCGACGCACGTCAGCTTTATTTATTTATTTTTTCCTCCATTTGCTATTTGTCGTTTCGCTGTCACTTGTCCTCCGACGCTCAAAACCTTCGTTTCGTTCATGACGGTATCCGTGCTCACACGTTACACGAGTATCCTGTTAACCGCAGGAATAGAAAGGTAGAGGGCAACTTTACATACAAAGTGAATTACAGTTATCGTTGTAGTGTTCCAGGCCTGATATTTATATGTCGTACTAACCAAGGCAGAAAAACACGTGCCTTACGGGGAATTAGTTGGCGTAACGCTATAGCCGAGGTGTCGCACAAATCGAGGTGGTTATAACCGAGTTAAACGGTATTTAAGAAAGAACACGTAAGTTTTAAACGACATTCGTATTTTACGTAAGCTTATAAATTGTAATATTTTTCAGAAAAGGCATAAAATTTCGATTCTTACGTTATGTAAATTTGTATTGACACTACATTAGTTGGTGTAGTGACTGAGCTACGGGCTGTATGGTACGGGGTTCTGTTGCCGACAGGATCAAGACACTTCCGTTTTCTTCAGAACGTCCACACAGATTCTGAGGCCTACTCGACTTCTCAGTCATCGGGTACAGTGAGCTTTTTTACCTGGGTTAAGCGACCGGGGCGCGAATTTGACCTTTCATTATCTAGTGCGGAGGTAAAGAATCAGTGGAGCTATACTTCCACTCCCCCTGCGTGCCTGAATGGAGTGAGCACGGGCAACTTTGGGTATTATTGGTCTTCATGTAAATTATTGGACTGATACACACCAAAATTTCCACCTTCAAACCTTTAGTGTACGCTCACCGACCGTCGGTCATTGGGTTCGTGTGAAACCTCGCATTTGCACCTTGTCCAAGTGACGTGTTAACATTACCTCATCTTCATTTCACCTCATCTATCCGAACTTTAGTGCGCGGGGTTATGTTGGAAGGATTCTTTTTACCATGGCGCCACAGCCCCCATGGGCCGCGGCCTTCACATTATCGAGGATTCACGATCACACACAACGACGCACCACACTCGGTAGGACTCCTCTGGACGAGTGATCAACTCGACGCATAGACTTCTATCTGACAACACACAACACTCACAACCGACAGACATTCATGCCGCCGGCGGTATTCGAACCCACAATCTCAGCAGACGAACGGCCGCAGACGCCCGCCTTAGGCTACGCGGCTACTGGGATCGGCTTAGAAGGATTTGAACATGTGATTGTAAATAAATAAATAAATTAAAATAATGTCATAAAATCATTATTTTTGTCTGTACGAAGGTGAGCAGCCATTTTAGGCGCGTTTCTTTAGTGGCGAAAAGCCCACATTGACTTCCTCATGTCCATCCCTCTGTCTGTCAGTCCGTCCGCAAGTGTCAGCGCAACGCTGGACGGATTTCCTTGAAAATTGATATTATGGAATTCTACGAAATTCTGTACAGAAACTTACGATTATATTAAAATGGGTAAGAAATATCGGGCACTTTATATAAAGAAGTAAGTACCTTTTATTGTTGCCGGCGAAATAAATTTGTGCTAAGAACATTGTTGTGCAGCACTCAGTGTTTATATTGTTGACAGTGATTGTACCTCAACAGTGTGCCCACAACGCATTATTGCTATCCAATTGCCACACTTGTTATGCGAACCTGTCACAGTGTTACGTTATACGTGTATTGCCTATCCTTTTTTTTTTTGCGTGATCGGTTACGACAATGAAAAATATTGGCCTGCAAGTGTGGGGGTCACTTACAAGTGTTTACAAACTATACAGTCGGATGTGTGTGGAAGTGAGTGTGGCCTATTTTTAGGCATAATCTTAGGAACGAGCATGAAGGGACTGAGGAAGAAAACGAAATGAATAATTTGGTGTACCAGTAGAAACCGATACCTGTAGGATTAGCTGAAAGGACTTGATCACTGCACTGTGACGGTAGCGTTGGGAACAAGTATGTACAGAACTGACTGTGGAGGTGCGCGGTATCTATGTCAGTCTGTGTACAGACCTCACTGTGGAGGTGCGCAGTATCTATGGTAGTCTGTGTACAGAACTCATTGTGGGGGTGCGCAGTATCTATGTCAGTCTGTGTACAGAACTCATTGTGGGGGTGCGCAGTATCTATGTCAGTCTGCGTACAGAACTCCCTGTGGAGGTGCGCAATCTCTGTCAGTCGAACACAGACGTTGCTTACCCCGGCCCGTAGTTGCAGACGTACAGTTTGGTGTATCCACGGGACGGGTCGTAATAATGTGAATAGCCACAGCCCACGAGGAATGTGTCGCCCCAGACCAACTGAAACAGACCACGACAGGCTAATGCATACTGTGCACACAACGATAAATATGCAGTTCTCTTAATAATACACCCAAGGCTAGGAAATGCATCATGATAGATCAGAGTCGATCCGTAACGGAACTGGACCAAGAGGTCTAAATTATTCATATTTTTGTTTCTTTTCAGAATTTCGTTCAGCAAATTCTGGTACAGTACCGTAACACAGGCCAAACACCCCTCTTTCTACAGCCTTTGAATGACTCTCGAACGCCAAGTAGAAGAGGCAGTTAATGGTCTGTCGTTACATAAAGAAACAAGTAATCAGTGAATAGGCCGGTAGTGCGGCTGACTGTGAAGGTCGTATTTCAGCAAAATGACCGTCTGCCTCAGCTTCTGGATTTCTCCGTTCAAGTAGGCCACGGCCAGGACCTTTAGCCCTGTTTGTCTTGCGGAATGTTGGGATGAACAGGTGTCTCTTTTATTGTGTCCCTTCATACGGCAGCTATCAAGAGTTACTCCTTTGGAGACAGACTATGCGATAAACTTTTGTGCTCAGGGACTCGATAAAAGGAACATGTAGACAAACTATTTTAAAGTTGTCCATTTCATGCTAACCGCCTAACTACCTTCCTATTTAACTAAGTAACTGACTGACTGACTAACTAACTAACTGACTGACTGACAAACATAAACAAGCTAGCTAACTAACTCACTCACTCATTCCCTCACTCACTCACTAACTCCATGGAGCAGAATCCTTCCTGAGAAGGTAACAGGTCCTCAGCTAATCAAGAAATTCCCCGCATTTTATGGAACCCGAAGGTTCATTACCACATTCACAAGTGCCGCCACCTGTCGCTATCCTGAGCCAGAGTATCCAGTCCATGTCTCTCCATTCCACGTCTTGAAGATATATTTAATATTGTATTCCCATCTATGCCTAGGTCTTCCCAGTGGTCTCTTTCCTTCATCTCATCTCACCAAAATCCTGTAGGCATTTCTCTTCTATTCCAAACACCCCCCAGGTCCCGCCCGTCTCTTTCTTCTTGATTTG
>Ga0123353_10008692_pt1 | contig 13893 bp, 8 predicted proteins | sample TergutLab28metaG_3_FD_92763 | JGI IMG/M metagenome (GOLD analysis project Ga0123353, IMG submission 92763) | Labiotermes labralis P3 segment gut microbial communities from Petit-Saut dam, French Guiana - Lab288 P3 | ecosystem: Host-associated > Arthropoda: Insects > Digestive system > Gut ... | reverse complement strand
TGTGGAAAAGCGCCTTGATATCCTTAAAAAAGCCCTGGAGACAAGGGACCTCGCTTCATTTCTTTCCCGCCAGCGCCTGGTTTTCGTCCTGGATAGCGAAGGGGTAAGCGAAGCCCTTTCCCTCTTTGAGAGCTCAAGCTTTCCCCTTGTTATATGGAACCGTACGCTGACCGCTCTGGACGAGGAGTGGTACTCTCTTATAGAAGATAGAATTAAAACATGGAATTCCCGGGCAAACGTTAACCGGGTCACCCAAAAGCGTTTTGGGGAGCGCTGGGTACGCAACCTATCCAAGAATCTGGAGTATATTAGGGACACACCCGGAATTTCCAGGCTTGAAAGCATACTGAGGGAGAGGGAAATCCCGGTCTTCCTCGCCGCCGCGGGTCCCAGCCTTGACTCATCCGGCCCCATTTTAAGCGATATTTACCAACGCTGCCTTGTGATCGCGACCGACACAAGCCTCCGTTACCTGTCCAAGCGGGGGATCAACAGCGATTTTGTGGTTTCAGTAGACCCTCAGTACTGGAATTTCCGCCATTTAGACCAGCTCCCATCCCCAAAAACCTGCCTTATCGCCGAATCCGCGGTTTACCCTCCCGTGCTACGGCACCAATTTAAAGGTATTTTTCTTTGCAGCTCCCTTTTCCCCATAGGGCGATTCATTGAAGATCGCCTTGAGCCCAAGGGAGATCTAGGCGCAGGAGGTTCTGTAGCGACCAGCGCCTGGGACTTCATCCGTTTTTTGGGTTCCAAAGACGTTTGGATTTCCGGCCTTGATCTTTCCTTCCCGGAGTTCAAAACCCATTTCTCTGGCGCCCTTTTTGAGGAATTGTCCCATTCAAAATCAAGCCGTTTTGCCCCGGCAGAGACCTGGAATTCACTTGCCCTAAGGAGCGGCCAGCCATTCATGGCAAAACGGGCCTCAGGCGGTACAGTCCTGACAGACAACAGACTTTCCCTTTACGCCTTATGGTTCGAAAACCGTTTCAGGCAGTTTCCCGCGATAAAAAACCACTGCCTGTCAGGCGAGGGCCTGGCCATAAAAGGTTTGGAGATAGGAACGAAAGAAGAACTCCTTTATCTGCCCGAAAGGCGGGAAGAGATAGATACTCTTTTGGAAAATGCGTATTCCTCGGTGAATAAAGGTTTTTATTCCGGGGAAGTAGTAAAATTCCGGAGAGAAAATTTTGAAAAAGCGCTGGAATCCCTCTTAAAAGGCTTAAATGAGATTAAAAGCATCGCGCAAGATGCTGAAAAGCAAGCAGGAAACGCTTTAACCCGTAACAAAATGGGTCATTTACACGATGAAGAGAGGGAAAAAACCTTAAAACACCTCGACACAGCCTATAAATCAATCTCCGAGAGTGTTGTAAAAGAGGTTGCCGGCTTTCTCTTCCCCGAAATCGACGGCTGGGAGGCGGAAATCTCAAGTATAACATCCGATCCCCTTGCCCGTCACCTTGAGTTTTTGAAGCGTTTCTACAAAGCCCTCGCAGATGCCACAGACAACAATTTGTTATATTTATCTAAAGTCCTTAAACCAAAAACCGATATTCAAGGTAATGGGAGGGAAATCCTCCATTAAGCTAAGTTTAGACGGTGCGCATGGGGCTTTTGTCCCAAACGTCCAGGCGCACCGTCTTTTTTTTATGTATAAATCCATTGCCTTGCTTCTTCCATGTACCTCGAAATGGCGGCTACGTGTATTTCCGAGGAGAGGCGGGCTACTTCCTTTTGCCAGTTCTTAAGTTCCGGTAAAGTTTTTAGCACTCTTTCCCTGCCTTCAAGTGAAACCTCGCGGTATTTCTTCCCTTTTTCGCCGCGGGAGCGGATCACGTCTCCTGAAAGAAAATATGAAGAGAGTCCTGTAATAACAGCATCTTCCGATTCGTGAGCCAAAACGAGAAATTCGATTCCTGCTTCCTCAAAACGGCTGGAAAGAAGCAGGGAAAAGGCATAATACCAGGAGATCCATTCCCTCTGTGAGGTTTTTTCAATATCTTTACGGACCTTAAAGAAATTAATTGCCCCAGGTATATCCTGTGAAAGGATACGGGCGGTCCCAAAAACAAGGACATTGGCATCGATCAGCGCCGGTTTGGCCTGGGCGACCTTGCTTTCAAGGTTAATCACCGCCTGGGAATCGGAAAGCACAAGGTAGGTATTGGCCAAAAGGCGCACCAGCCGGTTGGAGTATTGCCCCTTCTGTATCACCCTTTCCTCAAGGTAACGGCTTAACGCCGGCCAGTCCTCTTTCTCCAATAGCAAAAAAAGGCGCCGATTGATAAAATAGAAGGTATTAAAGGCGATAAAAAAGGAAGCCCAGACCAGGGACAAAGGCCAATTGATACGCCAAAAAGTTGTAAGGAAAGAAGAACCCAGCATAACTTGAGGCAGCAGAAGAAGTACAGCCAGAAAGACAAGCAGAAGAATGTTGAGCAGGATAAAAATTGATTTGAATTTCAAAGAAAATTCTCCTATAATAAGCTTTGCAATTGTAGGATAAATGAGTTGGAAAGTTTAGGCAAGATTCTTGTGATAACATGTTGCCTGTACTGTTCAAGGAGGAGTCCATTTGAGCGATACTAATAACCAGGCCGCGCCCCCCCAAAAATTGAATAAATACGGAATAAAGGATATCCCCCCCGACAATTTCTTTTCGGAGCCCGTGTATCTTGACAAGCAGTTTGTTCTGGCAGCCCCGGAAATGCCCATCACCCTCGATATGCTGAAAGCTCTGGAAGAGTGGGAATTTACCGAGGTCTACTCCAGCGGAGAACCAATGGAGGACTACGCCGCCAAAACTTCGGAAAAGGCTGAAGGTGGAGAACTGACAGGAGCGTCGACTCAAAGTGACGTTGATAAAATAATGCGGGCGGAAGAATTTTACGCCGATTTTACCAAATTTGTGGAAACCATTTTTACCCATGCGGCCATAAAAAACGATATCAGTTTCGGTTCTGTGGCGGAAAAAATCAAAAACGCCTGTGACATTATCCGGGAAGACAGACGCTACCTCCTCCGGGTTCAAAAAAATAACCTTTCAAGCCCTACGGACAATTACCTGGTTTCCCATGCGGTTAAATCAACCATCATTTCCATCATCATAGGTTCATACCTTAAATTGCCAAACCACAGGCTGATTGAACTGGGAGTGGCAGCCATGCTCCACGAAATCGGGATGCTGAAGCTCCCCCCCCAGGTTTATCTTTCACATCGCCCCCTTGAACCCCAGGAACAAAAAGCCATCTTTTCCCACCCGGTCCTGAGTTTCAACATGCTGAAATCTTTTGACTTTCCCCTAACGGTTAACCTGGCTGTGCTTGAACACCATGAACGTGAAAACGGAACCGGTTACCCGCGAAAACTCACAGGCGACAGGATCAGCTTATACGCGAAGATTATCTCGGTGGCCTGTTCCTACGAAGCCCTTTCCGCCCAGCGGCCGCACAAGGAAGCAAAAGACGGCTACAGTGGAATGCTGGAACTTCTGAAAAACGAAGGTAAACAGTACGACGATACGGTTGTCCGGGCTCTGGTATTTTCACTATCTATATACCCCATCGGATTGTATGTTCTTCTTTCCAGCGGGCGAAAGGGCCAGGTGGTTGATGTAAACCCGGAAAACCCGCGCTTCCCCATTGTACAGGTTTTTGGAGAACTAACTCCGGACGGGAAAAACAAGATCCTCGAAACTTCGCAGGGCGGTCTTTCCATTGTCCGTCCCCTGTCCAGTGAAGAGATTCAGAAGGACTAGGATTTAAAGCATGGATGATATTCCCAAACACCGTCTCCTGACATTTATCAAAAAAGCATTTCCCTTTGTGAAGGGCAGACAGGGCATGACCGAAGAGGAACTGCGCCTTGCCCTTATCGAAGGCGAAAAGTCAGGTGTCGTCGAGAGCAAGGAAAGAACCATGGTCGAAGGGGTTTTTTATCTCGGCGACAAACCAGTAAGCGCTTTCATGACACACCGCTCCGAAATAAACTGGCTGGACATAAATTCCAGCCCCGAAGAAGCAAGAAAAATTGTCGAGGACTCGCCTCAGCTCTGTTTCCCTGTGGCTGACGGCGATCTTGACGAGGTGGCCGGAGCAGTCTCGATTCAATCATTTTACAGGGCCCTGCTTGATGAACCCTGGCCTGGTCTGGATTCCATTATGCGCCAGCCGTACTTCATTCCGGAAACAATGTCCGCAATTAAGGCTTTTGAGGCTTTTAAAAAAGCGGATGCCAATGATCTCTTCGTAATGGACGAGTACGGTGGATTCGCGGGTATTCTTACCGTACGCAATTTAATTGAGGAGATCGTGGGAGAGCTTTCCGCCTCCGGAGAAGAAGAGGAAGAAATCAAAAAACAGGATGACGGAACCTGGCTCGCCTCGGGCGGCGTGAGCATTGACGACGCCGCATACGCGCTTGAGCTGGCAAACCTTGGGGGTGAGCAGAACGATTACCACACCCTTGCAGGCTTCATCCTCTACCTTGCGGGCGAGATCCCCAAAGCGGAAGAGTGCTTTGACTATCAGGGCTACCGTTTTAAAGTCCTGGACCTGGATCACAACCGGATTAATAAAATAATGATTTCCAAAGTTCCCGGGAAAGCCTGATTCCCCTTATGCGATAGAAGCAAAGCCCTGAGTAAACTGTCAGTTCGCCGGCAGATTTTTCGGCTGGTTTTTAAGCCTGAATCTCATCCCTTGCCACATGAGGCGGGTTCTTTTCTTGAAGATCTTGTTGTTTATTACCCACCATCTTTTATCCATGAGAAGTCCCCAAACAGGCATGCGCTTTTTCCCGTAATCTTCGTGGTAGGATTTGACAATGGATTGGTATATGATCACCAGTTTTGCCGTCAATTCTCCGATGGACCAGGATTTGGCGTGTTCTTTGGCTTCCAGGGATTTACGTTCCCTAAGTTCGCCGTCTTCAAGAAGATTAAGGACCTTTTCCGCAAATTCCTTTACGTCATTCTTCACCATGAACCCGCCGTTATCCCCTCCCATCACCATCAAGGTCCCCATGGCGCCGATAGCCACCACCGGGGTACCGGAGAGCATGGCTTCAAGAGTTACAAGCCCCTGGGTATCAGTCAGCGACGGAAAAAGGAAGATTTCGGAAATTGCGTATGTAAGCGCCAGATCCCTGCGCTCCATGTAACCTGTAAAAACACAGTTTTTTTCGAGCCCTGCTTTTTTGGCTTCATCTTTGTAATATTCCAGATCCGGGCCGTTTCCCGCGAAGAGAAGAACAACATCTGGGTTTTTTGCCAGAATTTGAGGAAGTATGTTTAAAAGAAATCCGAGGTTTTTTTCCTTCGCTATCCTTCCCGCAAACAGGACAATTCGCTTTCCTTGAAGCCGGGGGAAAAGTTCCTCCATCTTTTCCCTATGGACCTCAGCTTCTTCTTTTGTGTGATCAAACAATTCAGGTTCAATCCCGGTTGGCAGAAGAAAGGTAATAGATCTGGGGCGGTATTTGTGCACCACAACATCGATCTGCGGAGTAGGCACAATCACGCGGTAGGAACGGATCAGAATATTTTTTAAAATACCGCGGATAACGAACTTTACCAGAAACGGCGGGAACATCGGGAAATAATTTGGGCCGTATTCTTCCCACATGGTATGGAAGGTATAGATAGCCGGCAGGTTATGGGCGCGGGCGTAGAGAAAACCCAATTCGGCAATGACAAATTCGGTATTAATATGGATGATATCCGGATTAAAGGATTTTACCTGTTTGAACACCCAATACATTTTGCTGAATTTGGCGATTCTATCTTCTTTTGTAATAAACGCCGGCATTGAAGGAACCCGCACAATTTTAAGTCCATCTTCATCCTTGAAATCATCGGGAGGGATTAGAGGCAGGTTTAAACCTTCCGGGTAAGAGGAACAAATAATAAGAACCTTGTGCCCCGCTTTAACGAGAGCTCTGGAATATGAATCAACAGAAACTGTTACGCCGTTAACCCTTGGCCAATAAGCATCGGAAAACATAACAATTTTCATAATAAATGGATGATAGCACAAATCGGGCACAATTGCAATTTAAGCTTGATATATGAGATCACGCGTGTTATTATTTTCCTCATGAGTAACGAAAATGTTAAAAATGCCACGCTTGCCCTTTTGGGGGATGAAGCTGTTGGCCTTGGAGCAATTCACGCTGGGCTCTTTGCCGCTTACGGGTATCCCGGAACACCTTCAACGGAAATACTGGAATATGCTATCGAACAGGCGGAGAAATCCGGCAGTTTTATTGCCAAGTGGTGTACAAACGAAAAAACCGCGATGGAAGCCGCGATTGGAACATCATTCGCCGGAAGACGGGCCCTTGTGACAATGAAGCATGTCGGCCTGAATGTGGCGGCGGACCCCTTCCTGAACAGCACCCTCCTTGGCATACGCGGAGGCCTGGTTATCGCCGTCGCGGACGATCCCGGGATGCACAGTTCGCAGGACGAACAGGATTCCAGGTTTTACGCGAGCTACGGTTTAATCCCCTGCCTTGAGCCAAGAAACCAGCAGGAAGCATACGAAATGTGCAGGGAAGCTTTCGACATCTCGGAAAAATACTCTGTTCCTGTGATGCTGCGCCTTGTAACCCGCCTGTCACATGCCAGAGCGGCGGTAAAAACCGAGGCCGCAATAGGGTCGAAACCTCCTTCAAAAGCGAAGGATAAATCCCGCTGGCTGCTTCTCCCCGTAAACTCAAGGCGGAACTACGCGGATCTTTTGGAAAAACAGAAAGACCTCGACGCATTGTCAGGCAGCCACAGGGCAAACCGCCTTGAACTCGAAGGCCGCGATCTCTCATTGGCGATTATCACATCCGGTCTCGGCGGAAACTACTACGAAGAGAACCTTGAAGATTTTATTTCCGCAAGAGGCGGGAAAAAACCGGCTCGTCTTCACATCGGGGTTTATCCGCTCCCTCTGGATTCCATCAGGAAGCTCTGCGGGAAAGCGGAAAAAGTTATAGTGATTGAAGAAGGTCAGCCCCTTATTGAAGAACGCCTCCGGGGCATTCTGCCACAGAGCATTACCATCAACGGGAAACTTGATAACACCATTAACCGCGCCGGAGAACTTGATCCCGATAATGTGCGGAAAGCCCTTGGTCTTAAACCCAGATCAAGCGTGCTGGATTCCGGTCTTGCGATACCGGAGCTGCCGGGGCGGCCGCCGCAGCTCTGCCAGGGCTGCCCCCACGGAGACAGTCTCAATGCCCTTAACAGGGCGATTGCGATGCTCGATCCGGATCCCTCTCATCCCAACACGGTGGTAACATCTGACATCGGTTGTTACACCCTGGGAGCTGCGCCGCCTTATTCAACAATAGAGAGCTGTGTTTGCATGGGCGCTTCCATAAGCATGGCCCGGGGCGCCGCCGAAGCGGGGATTAAATATGTCATTGGCGTCATTGGGGATTCCACTTTCCTTCATTCGGGGATCACCTGTCTTATAGACGCCATTCAATCAGATGTCCCAATGACTGCCGTAATTGTGGATAACTCAATTACGGCCATGACAGGCTGCCAGAAAACCATTGTCCCTTCCGAAAAACTTACGGAACTGGTTCTGGGTCTGGGAGTTAAACGGGAACACCTTTTGGAACTGGAAGCAAAACCGCAATTGATCGAAGCAAACGCGGAAAAAGTAAAAAAAGAAATGGAATACCGGGGTCTTTCAGTTGTTATCTTCCGCAGGGAATGTCTTGAAGCCTTTAGAAAAAGGCGCAAATCCGGGCAGTAAACCTATCCTCAAAATTGGAGTTATACTATGAAATGTGATGTAGTTTTAGCAGGTGTTGGCGGTCAGGGAGTATTATCCCTTGCCGCGATTATTGCAACGGCGGCGGTAAGCGAAGGGCTTGAAGTGCGCCAGTCGGAAGTACACGGCATGGCCCAGCGCGGCGGCGCGGTTTTGGCCCACTTGCGCATATCCGATAAAACCATTTCGTCGGACCTTGTTCCGCGGGGCGGCGCCGATCTTATTCTTTCCATGGAACCGCTTGAAAGCCTTCGTTATGCCGAATGGCTTTCACCAAAAGGCGCCCTCGTAACCGCCGCGGAACCCATGGTGAACATCTCAAATTACCCCGACCTTGAAGGGATTCACAAAGCCGTAAAGAGTTTCCCCTTGAACCGTCTTGTGGAAGCGGCCGCCCTCGCCAAAGAAGCAGGTCTTTCGAAGGCTGTAAACATGGTCATGGTAGGAGCGGCCTCGGCATTTCTTCCGCTAAAAGCCGAAACCCTTGAAGGAACAATCGAGAAAATGTTCGCAAACAAGGATACCGGTACAGTTGAAGCAAATAAAAAAGCCTATGAGCTGGGAAAAAAAGCGGCAAAATAAGGAAGCCCTTAACACATGGGAAAGATAAAAAGCGCGCTTGAAATCGCGCTTGAAAAAACGGAATCTGTAAGCGGCGATAAAGACATCATCGGGCAATACAGGGCAAAACAAAAAGGCAAAAAACTGGCCAATGAGTTCCTTGCGGGAAACGTAAAATCCCTTGAGGAAGAAATAAAAAAAGCCTCAGATGATCATCCTGAAAGCATAAAACAGGGGATCTTCGACATCTTAATCTCGCAGATAAACCTGCCAGCGTCACAGGAAGAACTCAAACGGGTCGAAACCGCCGGTCAGGGGCTTAACGTGGTAATAAGCGGGAAACGCTTTACGGAAATCTCCAAACAAATGATAAAAATTTTGAATAAATACCTGGAGGAAGCGGCCCAGTACGAAGAAGCCATAAAAAGGCAATACGGGCCAAAACTTCGCCAAAAGGAAGAAGAAATTTCACGCCGCCTGGGACGACAGGTCAAGCTGGATCCGTTCCAGGACCCGGAATTTCAAGCTTTTTACAATCAAAACATGAACGCCCTAAAAGCAAACTACGAGACAGCCGTAGACGAGATACGCAAAGAAGCAAAGCGCCTGTATAGCGAATGATAAAATATGATACATGAAGGCGAGATATTGACATAAATTTACTGCTTTGCTATGCTAAAAATACATTCCCCTGTAGCTCAGCTGGCAGAGCAAGTGGCTGTTAACCACTGGGTCCGTGGTTCAAATCCGCGCGGGGGAGGGAAAAAAAACCCGTCAAAAGACGGGTTTTTTATTTTAAGAATTCCCTTATCTTGTCGCGAAAAACGCAGTTCCAAAACCCGCGGCCAAAACGCCGGCGGCGACGCAGCCCCATTTCCACAAGGTTTTATCTCTGGACAAACTCTTAATTCTCTTTTCCGATATTTCCCGGTACGCCGCGAAGGATATTTCCAAGCTCGTCAAGGAGGATTCTGCTTTCCGCAAGGCTGTGGTGAGCCCTGTTAATTCCGTCTCTGAGCTCTCCGCTTTGGCTAATAGCTCCCGAGAGCTTATCTGCAAGGCTCTCAGCTCTTGCCTCAGCATATCGAGTTCCCCTCTCGAGTTCTCGAGCATATTCTGTAATTCCCTGGAGTTCTGCCTGGAGTTTTGAAGCTCGTTCCGCAGCCTCTCGTTGAGAGTCGATAGCTGTGAGGAGATCTCGATTAGCCTGCTCAAGGTGCTTTCGGAGTTCGGCGGAGGAGGATAGGCGTCCAAAGCAAAATTCTGGGCAGAAAGCCCCCATGGCAAGGCCGAGAAAAGCACCGGCAATAAAAACAAAAAGTACAAGAAGAAACAGCTTTTTCGCATTCACATCTCCTTCCTCCTCGGAGTTTACTTCCATATATAATATACTGATTCTTCCGTCAAAAAAGTTATATAATAGAGAAATTCTTTAAAGCCCGGCAGTATGGTACGGTTTTAAAAGTATTGAAAAAAATAAAGAAAGAAGTATAATATGTTTATAGATGAAAATTGTAGTTATACCGGTATTATGTGTTTTTTTATGTACCGGTATAGGCTGTTCAACAGAAGCAAACAGATCTTCTCCAGATATCAGATCCGTCCATTCTTACCGTGAGATACCCGGTATAACAGATGATGAAATAAGATTGATAGAGGATCTTAAGTCCTCACGGGAAAGTTTTTCCATCGGAACTATGCCTTCAACGGAAGCGTTTACACTGCCCGACGGAAAGAACGCCGGTTTTATTCCGCATTTATGCAAGCTTCTTTCGGAGCTTTTCGATATCCCGTTTATCATGGAGTTTCACGATTGGGAATCGCTTAAAAACGGGATTGACAGCAAGGCTATCGATTTTACGGGTGAACTGACTCCGACCCCGGAACGAAAGCAGGATTACCACATGTCTGTTCCAATCGCGGAACGGAAACTGGCCGCTCACATGCACAGAGACACCCTTCCAAAAATCAATATGGAAAGCGATCTCAACGGCCTTCGAATAGGTTTTTTCGAAGGTACCATCACCGCGGAATCAATTTTAGCCATGTATCCATGGCTGGACTTTGAAATCGTGAGTACAATGAACACCCTGGACACGGTCGAAAGTCTCCGATCAGGCTATATTGATGTTTTTATTTTAGACGCAAGCATGAATTTCGATTTCAGCGATTACCATGACATCTACTCAAAGGAAATTTTGCCTCTTGTTTATACTCCTGTTTCCCTGGCTACCGCCAACCCGGAGCTGGAACCAGTTTTATCCGTATTAAATAAATACCTCTCGGGCGGAGGCATTGATATTCTTTATGAACTCTACATGGAAGGCGACAACGAGTACATAAAATATGAGATAAATAAATCTTTTACCAAAGAAGAACATGCATACCTGGACAGCCTCAAAATAAGGAACGCGAAAATTCCAATCGGCCATCAGCATGATAATTATCCGGTTAGCTATTACAACGCCAGAAGTAAAGAGTTTCAGGGAATCGCGGTAGATATTCTGGATAAGATAAGCGAATTGACCGGCATAGTGTTCAGCAATGTGACTGCCAAAGACACTTCCATGACCGAAATTCTCGAAATGCTCAGTTCCGGTAAAATCTCCCTGGTTTCCGAACTATTATACATCGAAGAGCGCAAAGACAAGTTTTTGTTCACCCCTTTGCCTTATTCCACAACACAATACACGCTTATTTCAAAGCTTGATTATCCGAATCTTGAAATATATCAGGTAGTACGGGCAACTGTTGGAATTGTAAAAGGTTCCATTTACGATGACCTTTACAACAAATGGTTCCCCGATAACATGAACGCAAAATACTATAACACGCAGGCCGAGGCGATGGACGCGCTTGAAAACAACGAAATAGACCTGCTCATGGAATCCGGTTACGGCCTCTTGGCCCAGACGAACCTCCGCGAAAAGCCCGGGTACAAGATGAATGTCATTTTTGCTTCGCCCATAGCGGAATCGTTTATCGGATTCAACAAAAATGAAGATATCTTGTGCTCGATTATTTCAAAGTCACAGAGTGTTATCAAAACGGATTTAATCACGAAGGATTGGACAAGCCGCACCTACGATTATTCAAGAAAATATGCCGAAGAGCGGACTGTGTATCTGTCAATTTTTACAATCATACTTTTAATATTGTTTTTTATCCTTGCTATTTTATTTGTCAAGAACATGCGGACAGGGCAGCTTTACAGGAATAAAATGCTGACTCTTTCCACAATTTACAAATCCCTTCCCGATTTGGTGTACAGCAAAGACGCAAATTACACGTACACAAGCTGCAACCACGCCTTTGAAGAATTTACCGGGTACACCGAATCGGAGATAATCGGCAAGACCGCTTTTGACATATACCCCAATACAAAAATGGCCCAGGGATTTTTTGAAGTGGACAGGAAAATAATAACTGAAAAAGTAGAAATGAAGGTTCAGGACTGGCTTACCTATCCCGATCGATCAAGAAGGCTTTTTGAAACATACCATTCTCCGCTGATTCGGGACGGCAAAGTATCCGGCTTGCTCGGGATAGCAAGAGACATAACCGATCACGAACTGGCGGAAGAAGCCGCGCATGCGGCCTCCAGGGCAAAAAGTGATTTTCTCGCAAAAGTAAGCCACGAGATCAGAACGCCCATGAACGCGATAATAGGCATGACAGAGCTTGGCCTGCGTACAGGCAATATAAATACCGCGCACGAATACTTTTTTACGGTTAAACAGGCAAGCGCGAACCTCCTTTCAATTATTAACGACATTCTGGATTTCTCAAAAATCGAAGCCGGAAAACTTGAAATTATCGAGGAAGATTTCCTGTTTTCATCGCTGGTTAACGATGTTGTAAGCATAATCAGAATGAAGGTAATTGATTCCCAGGTACGCTTCGCGGTAAACATAGACAGCACAATACCAAACGCGCTTATCGGAGATGAAATAAGGGTGAGGCAGGTGCTGATCAATCTCCTGGGCAACGCCATCAAGTATACCGAAAAAGGTTTTGTATCTTTCACCGCATACACAAGATCAATTGGTGAGAATACGGTTAATTTGATCATGGAGGTAAAAGACTCAGGCAGAGGTATAAAACAGGAAGACATGCAATACCTCTTCAGCGAATATGCGCAATTTGATCTTGAAAGAAACAGAAGCATTGAAGGAACCGGGCTTGGCCTCGCCATAACAATGGGAATTATCAAGGCAATGGACGGTGACATAAACGTCCAGTCGGAATACGGAAAGGGAAGCACATTTACCATTTCACTGCCGCTGAAATTTCGTTCCCGCGAAAGGCTTTCGATAATTGACGAACCGCAGGAAAAATCTGTCATTATCTACGAAAGACGAAAAATATACGCCAGTTCCATTATTTACAGCATTGATAATTTGGGCCTGCCCCATACGCTTGTCGCAAGCGATTCGGAATTGTATGAAAAATTGTCTTCCAGTTCATATACCTTTGCATTTATTCCATTTACCCTTTTAAAAAGAAACAAAGAAGCAGTAGTAAAGCATGGAAAGAATATTAAAACAATTGTTCTGACAGAATTTGGCGAAACGGTCTCCGATAAAAATTTAAGCACCCTTGCGATGCCGGCGCATACAATATCAATTGCGAATATGATAAACGGCATATCCAACAACTTTTCATACGATGAAAAAAGCGGCTTTATCGCAAGATTTACGGCGCCCGGCGCGAGCGTACTTGTTGTTGACGACATAAATACCAACTTAAAAGTCGCGGAGGGCCTCTTAACCCCGTATATGATGAAGGTTGACCTTTGCAAAAGCGGCATCGACGCGATCGAAATAATGAAGTCAAAACGCTACGACATTGTATTTATGGATCACAAAATGCCGGAAATGGACGGAATTGAAACAACATTACGCATCAGGGCAATGGGCGTGGATGATCCGTATTTCACAAACGTTCCAATTATTGCGCTTACTGCGAACGCCATATCCGGGATAATTGAAGTTTTCATAGGGAACAGCTTCAACGATTTTTTGTCAAAGCCCATAGACATTATCAAACTTAACGCAATTTTGGGAAAATGGATCCCCAAAGAAAAACAAAAGAGAGCGGCGACAGAAGAAAGGGATTATATTGAGCAGGAAAAACAGGAAAGCTCAACAATCGCGATTGAAGGCCTGGATATAACCAAAGGCATAATGCTTTCGGGCGGTACAGTCAAGCAGTATATCGGAACGCTTTCCCTGTTCTGCAAAGACGGAAAAGAAAAGATCAATGAAATAGCCGAATGCCTAAAAATTGGCAATCTGCCTTTATACACAATCCATCTGCATGCGTTAAAAAGCGCGTTCGCAAATATAGGAGCAGACACGTTATCGAAAAACGCCAAAGACCTGGAAAAAGCCGGGGAAGATAAAAACATGAACTTTATCGATACCCATAATGATTTATTGATAAATGATTTAAAATCGCTTATGGGAAAAATATGCAGTACTGTTACATCGTACAAAAACACCGAAAAGGAAGATGATGATCTTTTTGACAAAGAATCGTTCAAGCATGA
>Ga0123353_10008690_pt1 | contig 13896 bp, 10 predicted proteins | sample TergutLab28metaG_3_FD_92763 | JGI IMG/M metagenome (GOLD analysis project Ga0123353, IMG submission 92763) | Labiotermes labralis P3 segment gut microbial communities from Petit-Saut dam, French Guiana - Lab288 P3 | ecosystem: Host-associated > Arthropoda: Insects > Digestive system > Gut ... | reverse complement strand
TATTCGGTGCCTATATTTGTTGAATAAATATATAAAATGCAACTTTGGAGGTTAGCGGTGCGGTACGTCAACTATAGTTGACGTTAGGCGTCTAAAGGTTAATGACAGGCACATCCACCTTCTGACATGTGTTGAGACTACAAAATGTGCAATCTACATGTCAGTTGAACTAGAATGTGATGCTGTGAGATTTGAGGTTCTTGCAGCAGTGTGGCTGAAGATTCAAGTCTTTTAGGATATGCCACTGTGTCAGGTCAGTAGTTTCCAACATTTGAAAGGATCCTAGTGCCTTCTTGGGCTGCTTGCCCTTGACAATGAAAGGACTTAAGTCCTTCTAAACATTGGGTATTATTTGCTGAATGAAGGCTGAATTTATAGAATACAAAGTTTGATAGAGGTGGTCAGTAATATGCTGCAGACTGTGATATCTCAATCAGTATGATGACTAGATCACTGGATGTCCAGGTAATCTACAGATCAGTTAATGATGCTGTGCAGAAATATTCTCTTCTGTGCAGCAGCCACACCAGCTCTGGGGTCCAACCAACCCTCAGTCCTATGCATACCAGGGCTCTTGTTATAGGAGAAAAGTGGGCAGGGCACAAAGCTGGCCACCAGTTTCTCTAGTGCCAAAGTTAAGAATGCATGGAATTATGTGCCTGTGTCACCCATGTCTTCAGTGCACACTGCATAATCATCTCCCTGCACACAAGTTCCGATAAGAGTGTCCAGGAAGTTTGAACAGTCCTTTTGGTGCTCACTGAATGCAGGTGATTGCATTTCCACAGGCACTGCTGCACTAAACTGGCTGTACAAGTGACAACTGGTGAGCCATATCTGCATTGTTGTACTTCGCACTGTTGCAGTTTGATTGCTTGAACACATTAAATGATCAGTTGCTGGAGAATGTGCACGTTCAGGTCGAGCCACCTGACGGTTATCAGCTGGTGCGTGTGATACCTTGTCCCCGCCTTCCATATTCAGAGGCAGGAGCAACTTACGTGGTCTTGCAGTTTCCTGAGGAATTGGGAGCCACAGTTGGTGAGTTACACTTTGAACTGTCTGTGGACTGTTCATAAACACAAGATGGTGCATGTAAGTGCAACAGAATGCAAAATGATCATGTGGTCACTGGTTATGGGGTTTGTGTTCTGTCCCATTCATAACCTAATGTGTGTTCTAAGGCAGTAATATTGCTGCAGTTACATTGCTTGTACATGTACACTAGTTGTGTGTAAAAGGTTTTGTTTATTACTAAATGCTTATTTGTGGTTATTATGAAATAGCAAGGTTGTGAACCACGGATTCTGCTGACAGCAGTACACACCTGTCCACCCACAAGATGATTTAAATGAAATTTGAGAAGCTGAGAAGAGCATTTGTTTCTCATGGTATACAAGAGGGAGATTGAATGAGCTTTCACAGCATTAATTTTGTTAGTTGGCTATTTGACAGCAGTAAGTGGAGCTGGTGGGTACAGAATAGTGTGATTGTAGTGGTTGACAGATTTGTTAAAAAAGGGTATGTCACAGATATGTAGAGAGTGTCCATGATCCCAATAAACATGCAATAAGGAGGAGAGTAGACAAGTGTTTTCCTGTACTGCAAAGTGTAGATGCTGGCTGTTAGTGTGCATACTCACTTTCCAAAGCTGCAAAGTGTGATACTTGACAACAGTATGAGTTTTAAACGTGTTCGATACAGATGGGACAGCATCTTGGGGTAAGACAAGGATGAGCAAATTGTGAAGAGATGAAAGTAGTTAAAAACAAATTTTATAATGATGTGGGAAGGCAGAAAAATCTGTTGAAACATGTGAGACTTGGTTGGCCAAAAGAGTAGAGTGGATGGTCTGGAAGCTGCCAGTGAAATGACTTGCAACATGTTCTGTGTGGGGTTGCATTGTACTGCTGAAGGATTGCACCTCAGGATAATTTGGGGTGCTAAAGCCATACTTGGGAGGTCACCAATCACACAGTAATGAGACAGTGAAAATGGCTCTTTGCAAATAGTTGTAAACACAAGATCCCAATTCAACTATGATGAATTTTTAGACTCCTGTCATGGTGGGCCCAATGCATCATTGTGCCTCCAGATTGTGTTTAAACCTACCAAAACTTTGGTGCTGTAAATGAGCTACCTTTTACACTGTAATGACTTGTCATTGTATTATTTGATCTTAGGGAACCTTGCATATTGAATGTCTGTCATAATGTCTGAAAAAACATGGAATAATAAGACAGATGCTATTTTTCACATAATCACCAGATTCATTGAGACATTTTTGCCAGTGATACAGCATTTCTTTGAGTCCCACACAGAATAAATAGAGGCAATTTGCTTTCACCAGCACCGCTGACTTTCACCTTGTCATCATATCACCAGTGATACCTTTTCTTTTTTTAGAGGGGTGGGTGGGGTGCACTTCCTCAGTGGTCTGAAGAATTGGAAGTTGCTGCTTGTAAGACTTGGGCTGCTACAGTACATTGCAGTCAGTGCACAGGTTAGTTGGTGTGGATAACTGTCTGGGACATACAGTGCACCTGCATCCTTCATATGCTGGACTGTGGAGCTGCCATGACTACATATAGTTATTGTACAGCCTGGCCGCGCATGATAGAAGCTACCCAGATGAATTTCCCTGACTTGCTGGCAGAGGAAATGATCCTACTCCATGACAGTTCTTTCCTCCATATGGCTCTCATCCTGTTACAACTATTGGGGACCATCTTGCTCAGATCTCACACTAGTGATATCCGCATCTTTGAACTACTGAAAGATTAAAATGCTTCTGACGCGATGAGAAGTTAGATAATTAAGATGCACCACTGGGTTCAAAAACCAAGCCCTGATTGCTTCCCATTCGGAATGAAACAGGCAGCGTGTTGGTGGGCAAAATACCTCAGTTGCTCTGGCAGTTCCGTAGAGAAATAAAGGGCCTGTCTATAATTCGCGGTTTCATTGTATATCGAAGCAGTAACACACATAACATACCCTTGGATGTCACTTACTGAACCACCCTACAGTCACAAATTTGTCCTTCATTGTTGTCTCAGTAACAAATCTCTCTTTCCAACAGGCACATTTAATGCAACTCTGAAGTTTCTGGTAAAAGACTGTGATCCAGCCACAGGCTTGCCAGACTCTGATGAAGGCTATGATGATGAGTATATGGTAAGTTGTACAGTGGATGGGCTGTGGTGATTTGTGTATGGTGCAGGATACAGTGGCTGGGGTTTGGTGATTTGTGTATGGTGAGGGATAACTTGGGTGGGCTGTGGTGATTTGTGTATGGTGCAGGATACAGTGGCTGGAATGTGGTGATTTGTGTATGGTGCAGAATAATTTGGGTGGGCTGTGGTGATTTGTGTATGGTGCGGGATACAGTGGGTGGGCTGTGATGATTTGTGTATGGTGCGGGATACAGTGGCTGGGGTGTGGTGATTTGTGTATGGTGCGGGATACCTTGGGTGGGCTGTGGTGATTTGTGTATGGTGCGGGATACCTTGGGTGGGCTGTGGTGATTTTTGTATGGTGCGGGATACAGTGGGTGGGCTATGATGATTTGTGTGTGGTGCTGGATACAGTGGATGGGCTATGATGATTAGTGTATGGTTCTGGATACAGTGGGTGGGCTGTGATTATTTGTGTATAGGGTGATGGGCTCAATGTTGATTTGTGTATAGTGAGTGGTGAGCATTGCCACGGTCAGTGTTTATGTTACCTGACCACAGGTAGAATAGGAATAGTTGTCGAGCGTATGTTTATTCAGTAGTAAAGCACGTTTGAAACGTGATGGCACACGCGCAGAAACCAGATTTGGTCTTTCAGCAAAATGGATGAGTCCATTTAAATTGGTTGGGGGGTCAGTTCAGTCGACTACTGGCAGCCAAGGTGTGTGCATCAGCGGTAGTAATGGTAGTAATGCTGGATACACCATGTTCTGAGGTAGAGTGCAAGACTACTGGCTACCCACTCCACGCGCATGTTTCCCCTTCACTTCCCCTACCGTGCATCACTGTGTGCCATCAGGTTTCAACTGAGCTCTAGCTTTAATGTCACTAGGGATGATACAAATGAGCACTGGAATGCACATGTCCCATAATTTTATGACAAATGTGTGTCAAATTGCTGATGTTAAGAGATTAAATTTTTCTCCAGTAATTTAAGTTACATGGTATACATAATGTAAAGTGATGTCATGTAGTTTGCCACTGGAGGAAACATTTTAGCAACTATTTCCTTTATTGTAAAGTAACGGGTTTATATATATATATATATATTTAGCTTGAAGATGTTGAAGTGACGCTTGGAGACCAGATACAGAAGGTAACCAAGGCCAACTTTGGTGCTGCTTGGGAGGAGGCTGCAACCAGTCATTGTGAGTTGGAAGATACATACAGCCTGTCCAGTATGGCAACATTGGAAGAAGCTGTGAAGAACATAGTCAGCTTCCTGGGCTTGCAGCCAGCTGAACGGAGTGACAGAGTCCCTGAAGGAAAGTCATCACACACTCTGTTTCTTGCAGGTTAGTCACATACACTAGCAACTAACAGTTACCACTACAGTTTGTGTGGAAAGTTCAAATTTTGTTTAGTACAGTGTCCATGCAGCAGAATACTTGAGAAGCTGTTGCCTAGCTTTAGGTGACATGTAGATGCAGTTAGATTGTAGCTGTAGACTGTTGTGTAGCTTTAGGTGACATGTAGATGCAGTTAGATTGTATCTGTAGACTGTTGCCTAGCTTTAGGTGACATGTAGTTGCAGTCACGTCATATCTTTAGGCTGTTCTGTGAAAAGGCATAGGTAGGTCTATTGTAAAGGTGCATTAAGGAAACTGGATTTATCAGAAATGGTAACAAAAAATAAGAATGCTGATTGAATACAAATTAATATTTTTAAGAGAGATATTCTGATGTGATGAAGATACAAAACAATTTTTCAGGTGTGTACCGTGGAGGGTATGACATACTAGTACGAGCAAAACTTGCGTTGGCAGAAGGCGTGACAATGCAGCTCACTGTACGATCAACAAATGCTGATGTTGCAGAGCTAGTGACATCTGCTGTGGGATAATGTTGCATTCTAAACTGTTACATGTTCTTATATTTAATGCAGTATGGAAGTTATTTTGTAAGAGTCACCACATTACTAAATATCCTGTTATGTATTTTCTATGAAATATATCACACCTAAAGGGGCACTTTAACAGAAGTTTTTTGATAGTTTCAAATATTTTGTAAATATGTTAATTTCCTTCTGTGGATGAATTCAGTTTTCCTGTTTTTGTGTGATTAATTACAAACAGGCATATTGTTAGCAAGGCACTTGATCCTGTGACCCTTGTCAGGTATTGAGGCTTCTGAAGGTGGTGTAATATATTAGGATTATAGGGTTCCTGCATTTTGTCCATTGTCTTATAGAGGGTGTACACCTTAAGGCATAACCCACCCACACAATACACAGACCTGCTCATAGCATTGCTGTGTTCCGTACTGTGTAAACGGTACTGATGTACTTTAAGGATCAGTATAGACAGAAATGTGCTTCTGATTGATTGGTGACAGTTTCTGTTGCTTAAAACCTTAAAGCATATAGCTGCATCTGATGTAAAAAGAATAGTCATATTGGTTCAAATTCTATTTAATACAGAAACTTCCAGTATAGTGATACTTTTGTATGGGAAAGGTACTTTATTATGTATTTCACGTAACAGCAGTTGTTGCTATTAACTGCCAACAAAAGTAATTACCACAGCTTGCACAACCTTAAGTAATCACTCACAGTTTGATTAAGCTACAGGTATGCCTGCCGTGCAGTGCGTTACTGATCTTACGATGAGTTCCAGACTGGATAGATTTCATTGTGAATGTATATTGTTACTGTCTCTACAGACTGAGTAGACATGTTCTACAGATAATCATTGTATTTTTGCTGAGACATATTGTTTAATCTCCAGATCACCTACCATTAATAACTTTCCCAAGTCCTGTGATACCCAGTTATTTCATTATTGTAGGTGGCTAATCCAAAGGTTGTGGTGTAAAACAGAAACATCAAGAACAGTTCATAAGACATTCTTACCCAACAAGTGCGCTACATCTTGTCAATGTAAGTGTATTCTTATTTTCTCTTTAAAGTAATGTCGTATAATTAGCTCAGTGGTTATGTAATACTGTGCAGAGGAGTCATTAATTGTAGGTGAAACTGTTCTCTGTACCATATATGAAACTAATACACATCTAGCACAGATAAAATAACATTATCAGGAAGTGCATGATTTTGTGAAAGGTCTGAAACTGTTGCAAGTTCTTTGTTGCATTAATTCCTCTTTTGACCACTGAAAATTAGTGTTTCCTTGATCAGTCATATGCTGCTACTGGAGAAGGCCCGCTGAGGAAAATTTGGATATTAGACTGCAGATGTAGTCATGTCAGTACAAAACAGGTACTGTTATGTCACAGACAAAAAGAACATAACACACCTAATTGTGTATGTACACCAGATCATAGCAAGGTGCTGTGGTCATGAATTAGTACAAGACCAGCCTTATGCAGGTACACAAGTAAGGCAGACTGGGTGCCAAATCATATTAGAACACTGATGACTGATACAGTTGATCTCTGCAACCACATGTTTTGACCACCTGGCACATCTCCCAACCAGAGATTTGATTGATTTTTCATACTGTGAAAGCTGCAAGATGTATGCCATTTCCAGTTATAACTGTTGACTGATAAAAGATATTTCATACAGAATCTACAGGTGTGTTTGTGATTACATTCTGACTCTTACATGCCTACCTGCAGTGACTTTGCAGTTAGTCATAAAACTATGAGAAAAATACAGATTTTACGCAATTCATCAGTTTGTTGTTTTACAGTATGGAAAGGATTGCCTTTACAAGAGGTGTGTACTTTTCAGAGGTACCAAACATAATTTCATTTAATTTGGCACTCTCACGTTATAAGTTTGTATATATTTTTTACCTCCCTCACAATCCTCAATTTTCATTAAAATACCTGTTAAAAATCTCTAACTTTGTGTGTCAAAAACGTGACTCCCCATTTTTCAGATGATAAATTAGGAAAAAATCATGTTTGGGCAAATATGGTACAAATTACAGTGTTGGGATACCTTCTAATATTATAGCATCCATGCCAATTTATAAAAACTGTTTCAGTAGCCAAAATGACATGAATCCATATACAGGTGGCACAGTTATGTCCTAAATGTGTTCTGTTTCCTCTATTGTGTTATGAAGTATGGGAGATGGTTACCAAAGTGTTGGAGGAGAAAACAAGTCAATACTGAAGTTTGAAAAGTATTTATCACATTTCTGCATGGTGTCACACATACATCATAATAACTTTCTGGCTTTGTGTAACAGACACTATGCAATGGAAAACATTTACGGCTTCGTAGTCCATGTTGTAATCAGTAATGTGGCTCACAAAAGCATGTCCATTTAGCAGACCGTACGCATACATTCAAGTACAGTATCTGCACAAAACAATGCATTGTCAAGCCTCTTTGAAATCTACACTGAAATCATAATCTTCATCATTTTTACTCAGAGTGAAATTTTCCAGGACTGTAGCAAGTTTTGCAGCTTCACGTGCTGTAAACAAAAAGCAGTAGTCACATATTACAACATTACACAATTAACAGTTTGCGTGTGATATTAAGTACAGCACTTAACAGCACTGAGTAGTTTGGCAGAGAGTGGCACCAACATTTTTTGGAAAATTCTGCTGTCTCCATTCTGGGTATACAAGTACGTGTACTCTGAAGATTGAGGTAACAGGTCCCTCAGAAACAATGTGTGTCTCCACCAATAACATGACATTACAATCTTCGGAGTGCATGCCTCAAATCCATCATTGCTTTCCAGTTATTAGAACTATAGATAACTTAATGTCAGCCAAAATGTGTCTCAAGTCTCTACAGATCAGTATTTCCACTTGCAAAACTGTTACCAAGATGACTATCAGCCATAAAGTTCACTCCTTGAAATTAATGGTTCCATTTCCTGGCTGAAGTGTGCTTGAAGCAGAGCCTTTCCTACCCATTACAATGCTGCCCCACATTGCTGTAGAATCTAATCAGCCTGGTAGCCTCCTCTCCAGTAGAAGCTGGCAGGCTGTTTGTCTACGGATAAAGTGGCTGGAGTGTCCCCTGAGTAGGTATGTGCAGCTCTACACCTATATCGCCTCAAGTCTTTACAGGGTGGTGAGAGGCCTCAAACAGCCTTCACCTCATTGCACAAAATGACTACAGTGTATGTGTGCATCATGCCAATCAGCATACACCATGTGTCATTGTCCAAGAATCACATCTCCCAGTTCTGATAACCAGACTGAATATAACATGACCCTGCATATAAGAGGACCCTCATTCAAAATCTTCAACTTTCAGGAAAATATGTATACAGACAAAATTTAACTTCATTTGTGACTGTAAGGTGACACACATTTCTCAGATGAAATTGGACAAAATCCTCCTAATGATAACCATTAATGACAAATGCTTGGGGCTAACTGATAAAGGTCATAGAGGACTAAAGGGGAATAACAGTACATTAGGCAGAGAGGAGCAAGTATGTTGACATGCCCACATTTCACTCACAGGACTTCCTGCAGCCACAGCAATATGTACATCAAACTTTTACCATCAGGCAGATAATGGGAAAACCTGCGAGGTAATTTCTACACCAAAATGTCATACTTGATGTTCTATAGAGGCATACTTCTGGGCATGCTGAACCTTAGGACTATGCTTGGGCCATGTTCAGACATCCCACCCTTGGACAGGACGACAGTGCTTGAGCCATCCACCTTTGACCTACTGTATTCCCCTCCATCCCCTTCTAGCATATGTCAACAAACCTGAAGTGTTACTGACTAGCGAAGGCTGTTAGTATTAGCATTCATGTAAATGGAATGGCTACATGACTGGAGGGAAACAGTGGGAGTCGGGTATGTGACGAGTTGAGTGCTGTGTGTTTTATTGTCATGGAACGTCCCCATGTGGCCTTACTGTAGTTATATGACTGGCCAGCCAGATCCATGCTCATCACATGGTAATGGCCTCCTTCAGCCATGTGCTGAAGGAGGCCATTACCATGTGACACACCTGCACCTGGCAGTCATAACCCTGCATTCCACAGTCGGTCTCTTTACTGGCTAAACTACCATAACCAAAATATGCCGTACTACAAGACACTTACCTCTTCGAGCTTTCTCCTTTTTCTGTTTCTTTTGTTCAATTTTCTTCACCTTATTCAGCTTCATGTTGCCCTCAAGAGCCATTAGGGCCTCAGTTTTCTTGTCCTCCTTGTCTTTTCTGTTGTTCTTTTTCCGATGCCGTTTCTTTTTGCTGCTCTTAGTGGCCGACACTGATACATTGTCACTCAACTAAAGCAGAAAAGTATTAAAGAAAGTAACAAGAGAAGCCAGCTAGTCATGGACTCCCTTCTCCAAAACAAATATCCCCTAATTTCACAGTCACTATACTTACAATTCCCATTACAGCACCACCTGCATCTTCCTCCATTCTCTCCTCGGACTGATCTGTGGCCTCTATGGGTCCAGTGGACTGTATCACCATTCCTCTGGCCAATGGATCTTGTGTGAGGCCTGCATTAAGGGTATGAACCTCCATTGCTTCATATGAGGAGATGTCAAACTCTGCTGCCATTTGCTGTACAATTGCTGAACTTACATGAGGATCATGCTCATCCTCTGGTGGAATTGTATAGTATCTGATTTTCCCACTGTTAAACAATATTAAAACACAAGTAATACAGGCCCTCTAATGAACACACTTAACTTGTTGATAGTTTTATATGGGATATGATCTGAAAGTTTCATGGTGAATACATGCAGTGAGGTCTTCTGGGTCACTCAGCTACCTGAATGTGGAATTTGTATCCACAATGCAGATTACACAAAAACATTCAACTGCATTTCTACACACCTGTAAAGGTATTAGTGTACTGTGGGTATGAAACTTGGTCTGGTACATTACAGGAACAACACAGGTTGCACCAACATTTTCTCAGGTAGTCAAGAAATTCTCCAAACTTATGGAACCTGGAAGTTCATTACCATTTCCACAACAGCCCACCAACTGCCCCTGACTTAGCCAGATTCATCCAGTCAATGCCTTCCCATCCTATTTCTTTAACATCAATTTAAGATCACATCCCACCTGTACACAGGCCTTCAAAGTTGTCCCTTCCTTACGGTTGACCCAACAAACCCCTGCAATGCCACATGTACTACTGTTCTGGTGAGGAGAATGAATCATGCAGTTCATCATTTTGAAGTTTCCTCCAGTCTCCTGTTACTTCTGACTGCCAACCAAAATATGTCTTCCTCAGCACCTTGATACTGAAAACCTTCAGTCTCTCAATGTAACGTATGTCACAGTGATGCTGTCACTCAGCAATGAAGTACTAATTTTTAGTGTGTTGTTGAATGTCTGGGTCAGTACTTTCATGCATGTATTAGCCCTCTGGCAGTGAAAGTTGACTGCAGTCAACATGCAGAATGATGCTGAGAAAACTCACAGTCAACTAAAGTCATTACAAAGAACACCCAAAGTAATGGATGGCCATTTAAATCCCAAGTCCTTCAGAGATGTCACTGGGCACTTCATTACAGTGCCCATAGTTAATCCAAAACTGCACTGTGTGATGCTGATTGTCCTTAATGGTAAGTTTGGTTCAGCATTTTCTTTTGAAAATTTCAACTGTAATTTTCTTGAAAATACAAACATGTTAATGAAGCATAAAAATTCTGCTTGCAGGGTGGCAAGTGTACAAATGCTAGATAATATAACACCAAATCACACTCAACCACCTGTCAGCAGATTAGCACACAGTTCACGTCAAAAACTGCCACATCATAGTTAGCTGGCTGGTTGTCTTTACACCCTCATATATATTATGAGGGTCAGTCAAACACAAAACTTAGAAATGTGAAAAAAATTAACGCCCTACTGTGTGCAGCTGTAGGCCCAGCAAGTCATCAGCGTTGGTTAGAAATATGTGCTGTGTGTGGTAGATATGGGACTGTGTTGCAAATTGACAAAGCTGTAAAGAACCCATCTGCACCAAATTAGCTGAACAAGTGTTTCAGGTCTTCACATGACTCAGCAATATACATTTTGAACTTCTCCATTGAAATTTTGCAAAATTATGAAGCTCACATTAGAATTCAGCCCATTTACATGCTATAAATATTTATGTTCTTTAAAGAAGAGCAAAAATTTATGTGTGGGTCTTTTAATATTACAGCAGTCTTTGAAGGAACTGTTCTAATACGGATAATAAAACGATTTATCAGAGAGGACTGCCAGTGTACTTACTGGTTCCAATCTTCAATAAGAGATCTTGCAGCTGCAATTGGATTTGGAATGCCTCCCTTCTTGAACTGACCCTTCCGGCGTGCCAAGAGGGAAAAGAATTCCTCAGGTGTGGTAAAATCTTTCAGATTATACAGCTCCATTATCTGCAGGAAATAGACACAGACACTGAACCTGTGATGTTACAGTCAACTGCAATACTGCATCTGTGCTGCGCCCATGGTTTTTTGGGTATGAACTTTGAAACAAACACCTCCAAGTGTCCAGACATGCTGGATATCAATATCAATAGAAGTAACCAAGTGAAATTCCTGTTTAAAGAATGTCTGTGGCAGTGGCCATCTTCACACTAAAATTGGCATTTGACTGAACTGGGGTTATGCAAAATACATCAAGCGACTCTCCTGATGAGCCTTACCATGTACCTGAATATAAGGTGACCCCCTGCTCAATCTTTGTGCGTTCAGTACTTGGCATAACTTGCTACAGGTTACAGTTTCCGTAAGACAGAAAAAACAAATGTTGTGTCACTTGTGAAGTTTTCCCAGTGCTGCAGATGAGGATTCTAGTCTTCTGGGATGTGCAGCTGTGCTGTTGGGTTAGAGTTTCCTGACATTTCAGAAGAATGTGTCACCATCTTCAAGGGTTCGTGATCCATGAAGGATGGAATTCTTCAGGTCCCAGAAGACCAGAATCCACAAAGAGAATTCAACTTGTAATTTTGACCACAGTCACACTAAACTGATGTACAAGTTTCCAAAACCTAAATATTTCTTACACTAAATGCGGGTTATTTACTGTACTCAAAATCACCAAATGAAGGAAAGTAATACACTGTGGCTGTGACCAGAAAGACTATTCACTGAATACAAATATTTCACTACCATAAATTAGGACTTTACTGTAGTGCGGTAGATGAGTACCCACACTCCAGACAGACTCTAGTCATCTTCCTAGTCACTGATGTGAGAACCTCAAATCTGACATTTCTTCCATCATGATAAAAAATCAACTCTGTGTAGTCTCCCTGCAGATAAATTTTGAAACTGATGCATCCAGTACTGGAGACAACCTCACACACAGGTAATGCTACCAAGTATAAGGCATGAGCAGTACTAAACTGGATATTGGAGAAGGGGCTCTGGAGAAGTGCAGTGAATGCACAGGCGCTGTACAGGGCCCAATGACTGTGACGCTAAACCTTTAGGTCTCACAGTTAACAGCTCAATGACTGTCAACTGTGCACAGATCAATCCCTACCTGCTGTTTGTTTGCTCTATGCAGTATAGCTGTTGCAGGTGTGATAGGATCAGATAAAGCATCAGTTCGCACAGCATTCTTCAAGACAATCACAGCATCAGAATGTGTCCCACTGGCACTGGAGGCAAATACAATGCCAGGACTGTCCAGCAATTTGATTTTAGAATCCAACTGTACTACCTGCATATTCCTACAAAACAAACAAATACAGTTCCCTTATTTTAACTTTTAATTTTTGCCTAACGAGTAATAAAAATAAGTTAGCTTTGTGTAACAGTATTCAACATTGCTCAATTTGTGTTAAAACTCATGACTTAAGGGAAAACTCTACCGAATATACAGGGCGTACTTCAATTTTCTCTTTGATCATGTACGTCTGTAGCAAAGTATGTGCAAGTTATACTGTAGATAAGAGCAGAAACACATGCAGGTCTTTGCTACTGATGTAAAACTTTAACCAAAATTTTAACCAATCTGACAAATGCTACTAAAACACCCAAAAATCAAGTGTCATCAAAATATGTTAAGCAGTTCTCTATCCATGAAATGTGACATTCTCACAACAATGTTGCTGAAGACTTGGTCTTCTGGCATACGGTGTGCCAGGAGAGCAGTACCATTCGTTTGAAGTGAAATGTCATATGTCGGACGACTTGAATCTTTAGATATTTAATCTTTTCTGTCACAACTGTAAAGTAGTTCTAATTCTGTGCACATTTTCATATCCCACAAATGTATATGTCTCAAACCACTAAACTGGTTGGTAATCTGACAGTAACGTAAAGGTTAGTGTCATTACTTCGTCACTCCTGGAGTTGCTCCAACACTGCATGCACGACTTCTTTTGAGACTGTTGATAATACTGCTTTTCCCAACATTTGGCAAACCTATAATAAATTGCAAAAATATAATAGTAATTTGCATTAAAATTAAGCACTTAGATAATGACATACATGTATTTCTATCAAACAAAGTACAATTAATTGCACTTACCCACTACCCCAACAGATATGGATGTTTTTATGCCCCTACTGCGGCAGTAATTAGCCAGAAGTGACATCACAAGCTCTGCCCCAAAACATTTTGAACCCTGCAGCTCCTTGCTTTCATCTAACATTGCATTTGCTGCTTTCTTATGAGCAGCAGAAGCTTTCTTCATCTTTCTGTGTCCCAAATGTCTGCCCTGAAGCTGTGTACTCGCTTTGAATGGAAGAGCTGGGAAACTTCTTCGAAGGTACTTCAGCCATGCTTCCAGATTCTCTCGTG
>Ga0123353_10008689_pt1 | contig 13896 bp, 9 predicted proteins | sample TergutLab28metaG_3_FD_92763 | JGI IMG/M metagenome (GOLD analysis project Ga0123353, IMG submission 92763) | Labiotermes labralis P3 segment gut microbial communities from Petit-Saut dam, French Guiana - Lab288 P3 | ecosystem: Host-associated > Arthropoda: Insects > Digestive system > Gut ... | reverse complement strand
CCACCCCCGGAGCGGGCGCGCCCCTAAACCGCGGGGGGGGGGGGGGGGCGCAGTGCAGATCAGTAAATGAGACTGGGAAATGGACATTTCATAACAACATTAAGTACTACTGTTTGGTCTTAAATTGGGTTTTATGTGGTGCCCTTTACGCTTACGAAGGACTATAAACTGCAGGTTTTTAAAAGTCTTGCTATTTCAGTGCATTGTTTATTATATTGCAGTAGAATCTCCGCGTGACACAAACCCCTGAGAATTTGACCTTTCCATACAGTGTTGCATCTGCAGCGTTTACGATTATTGTGTGAAATTTGAGGGTGACCATTGAACTATGAGGGCACAAAATACGACGCAGGGGTGTCTGTGTGTCGAAAAAAATGTTTAATAGCCAACATATCTCTACCGATATTATTCCATAGATGTTTAGTCAGATATTGCTTGTGATGATATTGCTTGTTTCAGTAATTATCTGAAAACATTAACAGTATGGATAAGGAATTTGAGATTGGCAGGTCATGTAGCATGCATTCTGAGCTTCGACATGCGCACAAAAGTTTGAGACGCCTAGCCGTAGATTGGGAAGTGAAAGAAATGTGAATCAAGAATGTAATGTAAAGTTTAGAACCGGAAACTCCAGAGGCCACGTACAGAAGCATCAAATAAAGATTTGGTCTGCCCAAGTACAGCGGAAAGCACACTCTGTTTTCAAAATAAGTGTAGGAGCTGAAGCTTGGTCCAGAGTTCGTTGCCTCGTGCAAATCGATGACGTGTGAGATAGTGAATCAGTGACTCGGAGTGCTCTGAGCAGTTTAAACATAACTGTCCTTCAGAAGACAGGCAAGCGGTAAAAATGACGTGTGGCCCACCTTAGCATCCGATCGCCCATACCGCTGCCAACCCTAAACTGCCCCTGTAATGATGTAGTGTGTATGGTAAGTGCGATGTAAGGAACATAATAGGCACTGCACTGCACTGCACTAGAAACAACAATAAAAATTATGGTGTAAACACAAACCGGTGTGTATTACAGAATATCATCATGGCCATGTTTCATACTGCTGCTACGAGCCGTGGGAGCGCTAACTGCGTCAGAAATGGTCGTGGAACTTTGTCAAAACAGAACGCTGCTAGCAGCCGCTTGGGCACATACGTTTCTGAACCAAATGACTGCATTAAATTACTGACTGCTGCTCTCTCTTTACATTTTCCTTGTTTATCCTAACGCCAGTTTTGTGACCCTGGTTTTGGTTCAAATGCAGTAATTTTGAAAATTTGAGTTTCATCTGTAAAAAACTGAAGCCACTTAAAAAATCTTGGAAATCTGTAAGTGGAATGACAAAATGTTGTTCAAATAAAAAATGTCTGTATGGTGTATAATGATTAAGAACAATCTGACCGGTGTTGCTTGCAAATTGTGGTCCTATATTGACATTAACGACAGCTCCATGTCATAATCCCATAAGAAAATCAGTGACATGTCAAGAGTGATTTATAAACAATCCTATTGAAACAAGATTAGGCACTGCTGGGAAAACCTGTCGGAGTAATTTGTAACTAGACGTACGTCCAATCCTGTGGGCCTCTCGAAACGGACGGATGTGATATTTTGAAACTAATAGCTTGTTTGGTCGGATAATTGGGGCTATGAAATGGCGGTATCGAGTTGATGAACGATGTTGACCTCCACTGTTTCCTAGGGTCATATGGTGCGCAGGGAGGTAGCAGATTTAAATAGGGATTTGGGATGAGGGAGTAAATGGGACAGTACCAGATATTTTGTGTTTGGGAGAATTGAAGTTGCGTTTGGAGTATGGTTCTGGCAGAAGTGTGAAATTAGTGGTTAGAGCTAATAAATGTTTGCTGTAATTGTTGAGGTCGTTGGAATACCGAGTCAAATGCTGCGTCCACCAGCATACATCGTGGTGCGGCTGGGCTTAGAGCACATTTATGTGCTTTGTTCGAAGTTACGTCCTGTTTTGCTTTCGAAATGTGAACACAAAAGTGGGCAAACAGATTGGAAAGCCGTTGTCATGTAAAGTTCCATGGCCCATTGACAAATGTAACTTTCTGTTTTAAACGTTTTAACTTACCATTATAAATGCAGCATTAAATTGATGTTTATGTATAGCTATTAGAATTGCTGTTAGGATTTTTATATGATGCTAGTTTGTAATTACTTAATTGTATGCGCGCAGTTCAGCTGACGTCCGCTGTGGCCCCTCGCACCGTGGGCGACTCTCCTCCAGCAGTGACAAGTGTCCGTCAAATTAACTTGTCGTTTCCCCAATACAAGTACCGCCTGCGGGACTGCAAACCGTTCAAAAAGTTTGTATACTCAGATGTGAAGTTCTTTTCGGTTGTGTTGGTGACTGTCTTTTGAGATGTGACGCCGTGTAGTATGATATGTAGTTACCAGCGTTTTGGCCGAGCTCATCTGCCTATTTCTGCAAGTTAATACCAAAGTAGTGGAATTATCGCCTAGCACGTTCTTGGGCAAATCTGAACATGCAAGCAGCAAATTCCATTGAAATTTTGGTGGCTAAATGCTAAGCCACGTGACGTCATATCCCATAAAATTTCAATAATTGGGATCCTGCACCATATTAGTTCGGTTGCTGGACTGGTTGTTGTATGCTCCGGTCAGAAACTATATACAACTTTGCAACTGTAACACTTATCAGACGTCAGCTATGCATCTGTCTGTATCTGATACAGAAGCAAGGCTACCAACCTACGGAAAACAAGTTTTTCTTAAGTTTCAGTGCGAATTGGGTCGTATTTGAAAAGCGTCGTCCAGTAAGCTTGTGCCTGTAAAAAAAATCAGCCTCGTTTTGTGGCTTTATGATCCATATCGCTGTCCAGATATTATTTGGGTAATGGAAGCATGGGCGGGACATTTGGCACGAATAAGTAGTAGGAGGGTTGCGTATGGGGTTTCGGTAGGAGAGCTTGAGGGACAGAGGCGACTTGGAAGAGGCAAGCTTGGGTGGGATGGGATAATGTATTGGGAAGAAATGGGGGTGATTTTGGACTGGTTTAGTCTGGCTCAGGACAGGGACAGGTGGCGGGCTGTGAGCGCGGTGATGAACCGTCTGTTTCCATAAAGTGCGGAGGATTTCTTGACTAGCTGCCAAGTAACTAGTCTCTAGAAGGACTCTGCTCCTTGCAGTTAGTGATGTTAAACGTTCCTTGAACATTGACGACACAGATTATAGGGCTAGTGTCGAATACGTTGTGAGTGAAGGTTGGGGAAATTTCAGTGTAGCGTTTAGCGTATGTCAATACGGTTGGAGTCTTCAGAATGCAGATTTTTTACGACCTAGTTAGAAAGACGAGCGTTTAAGATTCCGGTCTTCTAGCATGTAGCTTTGTGTTGCTGGGTGAGTGTTGTCTGAGTTTCTGAAGGCCGTGATTTCTTCGAAACGTCGGGAAACGTTAACCCAACAAAACAGCGTCACGTTCGAACGATCTGAATCCTCATTTGTGCCGCTGAGAGAACCTCAAATGTCGTGTAGTCTCCCAGTGAGCTCATTTCTAAAATCCTTGCGGTAACTCCAAGTTGCAAGTTCCTGCTACACGTCCAACATTCTTCATGTTACGTGCTCTCTGAGGTTCCTTCAGAAAGTCCTCGCTTTAAGTTTGTATGAAATCCCAACTAATCCCTAACCAACCAAATAACTACATGAATCAGAGTCTTTCCTGAGAAGCTAATAGGCCTTTAGCTAGTGAAGAAATTTAACGCATTTTCGGACCCCGAAATTTCATTACCGCATTCACAAGTGCCCGCCACCTATCCTTATCCAGAGCCTTATCAATACAATCCATGCCTTCCATCCTATTTCTTGAAGATCCGTTTTAATATTCTTTTTCTATCTAAGCCTAGGTCTCCCAAGTGGTCTCTTTCGATCCGGTCTTCCAACCAAAACCCGGTATGCACCCCTCTTATCTTCTTTGCGTGCTAATTCCCTGCCCATCTCATTCTACTTGATTTAATTACCGAAATAACCAAATGATCCCTAGGCACCGTAACACTGAAAGGTCTTGTGCGTATCTCTAAAGGAGTGGATTTCTTTATTCTATCCAGGGATACTGAGAAATGGTACCTTCCAACTGCCCACGACCGCAGTCTCTGCTAATTTTGCATTTCGATGTACATAATTAACATTTCTTATAACTCGGTTCCGAATGACTTCCCACATAAGACAGTGCCATTAATATCCAACGGTTAATTGGTAATCCCGGATAACTCCCGTACGCACCTCTCAGATGACAGTAATAAAGGACGCCCCTCCGTAACGGCCCCTCTCACCTCTGCACCTTTATAGATCAGTTGGCGTCACGACACGTGTCACACGTGTCTCTGTACACCGAATACCCGCCGACGCTGGCTGCTGCACCTCACTAAAAAGAAAAACAGAAGCATTTCGTGCCATTTCACTTTTGTATCTCGTTCACGTGAGCCTCTTCACGGATTGTAATCCGGTTATTGCGAAAACACTCCAACGAAATTCATACCGCACCTCCTCCCCACCCCCTCCTCCAACCGCCTCTGTTACACGAAAGGAAATTTGAAGAAAATACAGAATGTCCATTATGTGACGCCGTGAAGGTACACCTGATGCACGGAACTGGTATAGGAATAACCGCTTTTACAACGACGTCAGCAGAATGATAAATCGCACACATCGTGTAACGTTTGTTTTTGTGCGTCTGTGTGGTTTAGGAGTTGTAACGTTGTTACGGACTGACTGACTGACTGACTGGCTGACTTGCAGCGTTCGCCAAAGGCCTAAGAACTTCCATCTGTGACCGTCTTTCTAAATGCATGCCGTTGCAAAGCGCCGGGAACATTCTGGTGCATGCCTGGACTTGCGTGTTGACGTGAAAGATAAAAGACAGCCAGAATAAGTGATTAAATAACCAGGAATGACGAACACGTCTCCTGACATCGGGCGTCAACAACTTATTCATCTCAATGAATCGTCATTCAGATGCAGTGAAGCTATCAGATTTTGTAATTCTGTCAAATGATGCCTTTAGTTGTGTTCTAGGTCTGCCTGTCTAGGCTGTTTACAAGTTGTGCCCTAGGGCTGTATAGTTTGTGTGCATGCTGTTCTAGTCCTCTCTAGACTCTACACATACTCTATAATGCTTCTGCTTCTCTTGCAACAATTTTTATACTTCAGGCTGTCAGGAAACTAAGGGTCGAAAGGTGAAAGTTGGCGCGCAGTTCTCAGTCCTGTTTCCAGATGGCGCTCTACAGTCACACATTCCTTCCATTACAAAGCTCTTCAATCCATTTCTTAATTCCACGCAACTCTTGGCCGTGATTAGCTGCCCCGTTGTCCCGACCCCTTGAGGCAGACGCCAGGCGCCACCATTCTGCACTGCCCCCACACCCCCTGACGTCAATCGACACTGAATTCTCTATCGACTCCCCTTTTCTTCTCCAAAGCTGGAGGATGTGTTGTCACGTCCCGCGCTCTCCCATACCCGAAACGTTTTGAATGGCGACGACAGAAAGGTTCACACTGTGACAAGCACGCGTCGATATTATGCAGGAGATGCAAAGCTGAATGAACAACAGTAAGTGGCCACCAATAACCCAGTGACAAATTGCCTTCATATCAGACTGCCACGTCTGCCCAGCTGTTCACTAATTGTTTTCAGCTGCAGCACACTTTCGTGCACATCACGTGACAACTGTGGGACCGTCTGAGTTTCTTGGGCAGTGGAGCAGACTGAGGATTCGGCTGTGCACTGGACTGTACCTTTAGGTGAGTGTTATACTGCGCACTTTGACAGTGAATGCAACACGATCGTTCGAAACGTCGGTGACGACTCGCCCAACGACACAATGTTGCATCGCAAAATGTTTGCATCTTCAGCAGCTCCGCTGTGAAAACTGGCCATCTCGCGCAACACAGACTGACTTCTGAGATCTTGTTCTGATCGTCTGAAGAACTCGTCGGTGGAGGACAGACCCTCTTGTGAGGGCAGTAAGTTCTCAACTGTGAAGTTCCCTACAGTTCATGGAACCTGCAGTTGCAGTGCCCTATCACCAGAGCCCGCCACTGGGCCAGATCCTGAGCAAATGAATGATATTCACGCCATTCCATCTTACTTTCCTAACATAGATTCCAATACTGTCCTTCGTTATCCCCCTATACCTGCCCAGTGGTCTCGTTCCTGCACATTTCCTCGCCAAAACTGTGTCAGCATTTGAAAGTTTGAAGAAACTGTGATTACATGCGAATGCACGGTGAAGTATCCCCTGTGTTTAAGGAGTACGCCATTTAGGCATGTTGGTAGCGCTGTAGCATTCTGGAGTTCGCTGTAGACAGAGGTGCGTAGTTACCTGCACACTGACCGCTCTCAAGTGCTGCTAGGTCATGTCGTTGCCCCGAAAAATGTGGGCTGTTGTGTGATATGTCGTGTTGTAAGGTTTTGTGGCGATGATGGCAACGTGTCATGACCTTAATGTTGAATCAGAAGGCGTGTGGAAGGAAGTAGTGTTGCCCTGTGTGTCGACTACATCTGTCAAAAATGTCGGCGGCTGCGTCACCTCTCAGGTCTAGTGGTGTATCGCTTTCCATTGCGCTGGTTACCTCTGTCAGGATGAAGTGATTGACTTTAAAGTGAATGTTTGTATACGGGAAGACTTTTCAACTTGGTTACTAGACGTAAAAGAAATAGTTGATAATCGCGTGGTTTATCTCAGAGGTAAACGCTGTCATACGTTGATATGTTGCTTGATGCTTGAGCCAGGCTGCTGGTTGAACCCACAACTCACAGTGCTTGTCATAAAGCGAAGACATAAGGGAACAATCATAAAATCGCAGGCCGTATTTCTGGATAAAAGCCATTCTTGTTGTGAAGAGGGTCCTCAGTCCCTCCTTGTCCCTTACAGGCACGTGACGTAATGGGAACGGGCTCCTTGCTGCACTGAAACATCCGCATATTGTCTGAACGTTGATTGAGGCGGTATGAGAAAGCAAATTACCGAAATTTGCATACACATTAAGCGAAAACCTGCATTTACAATCAGACTTCCGTCTCAAGGACGTGAAATGAAAATCAATTGAAAATTGCCCTTAACTACCGTAAACTCTATAAATAGGAAACGGAACGTAGCGATGCACGTCCATACTGTCTGTTCTCAGTTATCATAAATAAAGAAACTAAAACCAGCCGTAGCGTAGATATCTTTGATGCCTGGTAAAAAGGCTCATGTACAAATCATTGCGAAGTGTAAACGTTACCGGAGACCTTCACATGAAATATCCTATCCTTTCACACTAAGCGTGTAGGATTAACTTGAGCCTGACAGGGAAACCATTTGTGTGCTGTTGGCATGAGTCAATAGTTCGAGAGTCCCACATGCTGAACAGAGACAGGTCGCATGGGGCTGTGGGGATATTGAGGGCGCTGTCTTCGTAATCTCCTAACGAGCGAAACTGAGCTGACAAAGAAACAAAATGTTGTTTCGTCGGACGGTATTGGACGTGAAGCGAATGATACCACCAAACGGACTGACGATGCTCCTCTATGAAGGAAATGCCGTTTCTTGCACCAATGCAGAACGGTAGGAGGAATAGTTTAGTTAATTATCGGCGTCGTTGCCATCACCTCCTCCTCCCCCTCATCACTATTATTATCAACAACAACAGTGGATTATGCCCAGTTGACTGTCCTCAAAACTTCATGTGTCTGGATCTATTGTCATTTCTTAGAACGATCAGTTGCCAGTTGTTTAAATTTGTGACGACGATAATAACTGGAATTACATTTAAATATCCAGTCCGTACCGCGCAGTAAACACTCTCCGCCTCGGTTATACAAACCAGTCAGTTAATGCTGTATAGGGAAACAATCGCTGTGTGCTCTGAGATCCGTATAGAATACATAAATTCGCTGTGTGGGCAGAACGTGAAATTTGTGAATGTTAAACTGGCGGTACATATAGTGACCAGTGGACATTTGAAGGGCAGCAAAGAGAAGTAGGTTTTGAGATCATCATGTTGCGTGTGTTTATGTGTGTGTGTCTCATTTAAATTTTGAAGAAATGACCGATTATGACTAAAGTGTAACGTGAATATCCAGTCACTGTGACCGCAGCACGCTGGAATTGACAGCACGAAAAAAGTGAAGGTCGAGGAAACTTTCGAATTTTTGAGTGGGTTGCAGGGGTGCTGCTGGGAGAAACCCCAAATAAGAGCCTTTGCTAGGGCACACAGCAGTAGTTAAAACCGTACAAATAATCGTTAGCCTGATGGGGTGAAGCCAAGGTTCGATTCTAGCACTGTTGCTGGGGTACGATGACAAAACAGTAAGTACTGAGAACGCTAATATTAAATAAAATGAAACATTCTTCGCCATTCTCAATGACAATAGAGCGTGCTGAAACGATACAATGTTGCAGCCTGGTCGTAATGCAAAATGCCACAGCCACAGTTCACATGGTACACTTTTGGTTTCCTACAGAACGTGATGCCTGACGACCGCGTGGCAGTAAGTACTAACATTGCGGTCTTGTGGGACGTGACGCCATGAAGTTTGGTAGATACATACGAACCTTTTGGGGCGACATTGTCTTTCCTTCTGCACTGTATAAAGCAATCTTATCTTCAAAAGCAATGCGATTCACGGAGCTCTTCTATTTGCTGCTGGTGCAATATTTTGAGTTCCAGTTTCAATTTGGCTTAATATTGTACTGTTAGGATTAATTCTTCTAGAGGACGACGGCAAGATAAGGAATCAGCATTAGTTGGAAGGTTTTAGTGCTGGCTGCATGAGATTTACAAGTCGAGTTCTTTTATCTTACTGGAAGCTTAGGTATAAATCAAGTGTGGAAGCAGGCAGAGGAGAGTAAAGCTCGCTCTTCCTGATAAAACTCAGCCTCTCTTGTTTGGAAAGTGTCTCTCGAATCATCTTGTGTTGCAGACTGAAGAGAGAGGCAAGGAAGAGAGAAAGGAGGAGTAAGGGAAAACTTAACTGTTAACGGTACTTGGCTACATCCCCAGCAGAGAGCCCGGCCCGGTCCGGCCCCAGATAACGCGCTCCTATTGCCATCTGCAACAGCGCAAAATGTAACAGGAAAGCAAAATAGCACCGGCAGCTATAAATTAGTAGCAGATGGCGCAACGTCAGTATCGAGATTATTAACTTCGTCGGGTTTTGGGACGGTGCTGGCTGTCACCACCAAAACTGCGCATGATATCGATAAAACGAACGGCCATCATCGACTGTACGTCGCCCTCCCATCCGAACGTCAGGCATGCCATTGTATTGCAGTTGTGCTACAGTTCTAGCCCAGCCCATCTCAGTCGCCTTGCTTTAAAGAACTTGTTTTAGGTCCGTCAGGTAGCGTTCCTTGCATCTCCTACTGCCAAATATGTCCGCAGCGCTTTGTTCAATATTGACGCATTTTGAGTCCTACATTTGCGTCTATTTCTAAATAATATCATTCATTGCTGGAATATCAGGTTTGAACCTCGGATTCTGCCGCTTTATTGACCAGTCTGGATTCCACTAACTTACCCTTCCGTGGACACTGGGGGACATTTGGTCACGGTAAAGTCGGCTACATCGTGAAAAAAAGCAACCACCTTTATCGAGTATCGATACTAAACAAGCATGCTTTACCTGCATTTCGCAATGTTCTGATGGCTCGGTGTTTAGGTGCAAGGACAACACCGCCAGCAGTTACCATCTTCCGCCCTCTATTCTTGGTTTTACGTGTTGCCGCTTTCTACGACATTCTCCACCAGCTTGTGGTATGTGCTGTCCGTCTCCGTGTCACAGCCACATACGTGCAAGTAGCTCATTAACCTCCGCGATCACCGCACCACATATTTAAACAGTACGCCGACTGCCGGCAGTACAAGACTTTCCTCTTCTCCGCAGAGTCAAGACCGGAACAGAGACCGAGTGGGCGTCTGGGTACCTTTTCTCCGGAATGAAGCGGCCGGGGCTTGAGACTAACCACTCACATCCCTCTAGTTTAAGGTTGAGAGTGGAGCTCGAACCCCTACGCACCTGATGCTTTCATGGGGTTTGTTAGGAATTATTATTATTATTATTATTGTTATTTCTACTACTACTAAGGCATTCCTTTTGTCCAGTTATAGGAACGTTAAAATTTTGACATCCATGATCTGAAAATTTCGCTGTGCCGCGGTATCTGTGACGTCACACACATTTGTAGGCAGTTTTTCGATCTGTCTGCCGGTTATTAGTTGCAGGCTTCAAATGGAACGCTACAGTGTTGTTGTACAGCGTGGGAAAAGGTTGCCTTAATCAATGTTGCGTGTGTTCAGCCGGGCTGTATCCATGTTGTGCACATGTGTGTACACATATTTGAACTTCAAGGGTGCACATTATGTGGCATTAGCGTCATTCTTCCCAAGCATATTTTTGCATCTCCCATGTTGTAGTTCTGAACTGCAGGATACCCGAACTATGAATATTGGGCACAAGGATATTGCATGTGAGAGTAAAATAAAGTGGATTCAGCTGGCTGTTGTAACAGTCAGTGCCCCCCCCCTACTGAAAGCTACGTGTCAACACACGCGGCTCATCAACGCAGACAGTTCTGTGGAAACGTCAAGGGTGTCAAATGCCAGCTCGTAACTTCACATGCCAACGATTACCTGCATTCAGTAAATCGAATCTGTGCTGGTGCATTACAGACCGCAACTGCACTGTTTTGAGCGGATTATAAATCCGCTCAAAACAGTGCTTTAAGTCAACTAAGTTTTCCCTTCGGTTTTTATGGAAGACGACATCAAGATTTAGTTTGAACGGACCTGCTGTGGTCTGTTTAGCAGATGATTCCGGAAATACTTGGAAGGACACAGGAGAATGACAGCTTTGTTTTGTACAATCCTGGTAACAACAGGGAAACAGGAGAAGGTCCTCGAATTTATACGGGGTTCTTAGAAATACGTGTGAATGTTCAGATTTGTGTCATATTTTGCACTGCCAAAGTTGCGCCTGAACTTGATGTAAACTGTACATTTATGGCTTCCTTTTCACAACTGCAAAAAAATGTTCACGCTACGTTGCTGGAATTTATTCTACAAGGTCTGTCGCGGCTCTGCACACTAAAGTTACTGTCCTCTGATAAAGAGACTGCAGTGTACGAACTGCCATCTCACAGCAGGAAACGCCTGCGGGAAGCACGCTACTCATTTTTCACTAAAAGGATTTCAGAAATTTCAGCTGTGAAGAGTTTTGCAGTCTAAAAAAGCGGCACACACGCTGTATTTTCTTCCCCATATGCATGTAAATTTAACACGGCGTTTTGGAGCTTATTCCTGTCGTCTGGAGATGACTGCATGACAGTTCGCTAATTGTGTTTACATAGGAAGTCCACAGCAGCAGGTAGGACTATGTTGCTCTGTGAGCGCTAAAAAAATGTGTAACATGTATGTTCAGTGACGTAGCTGCGTTTATAAGAGGCACTGTGCATAATCACACACCAGTGCGCACGCGCACGCGCCTTCAACCAGGTACTGCAGTTCACGTGTGTTGCCGCCTCGTGCCCGGCATCGCTTGCTCCCTCCGTCGGCCTGTCATTATAGTGTTGCACCAGCAGTCTTTGCACATTAAATTAGAGCGTAAATTAATCAATGAATCTAATAGAGGAGCTCTAGGCCATCTCTCCTGCCGGCTGCAACGCCAATGAACTGTCGCCACTGGACATAATGAAGTTCAGATAACTAACTGCAATGAGCACAATGCTCGCCGAGAAGATTGTAATTCTTTAGATAATAAATTCCTTGCATTTTATGCAAGATTGTGTCCGTTACCATGCTCACAGAATCTCGCTGCTTTCCCCTGTTCACAGTCTCGTAAATCCTTGTCCATTTTCTTTAGGATCCACGTTAATATTATCCTCCTATCTTTCCTTCAAGCCTCCCCATCAACACCCCCTCTGTCCGCATTCTCCTCTCCTGACCTGCCTCGCCCTTATCTTCCTGTGATCAGCCTGACAGCTATGTGATGAGTGCAGCGACACGTGTCATCCAGCAGTGTCCACACGTGTTCCATTACAGTAGTTGCGCTCATTCCTTGTGGGATTTGTGGTTAACTTAGTGACACTGGGACAATTCTTTCTCCGAGTACATCGGATTTCTGTACTTTCGTTTTCCCCAGTCACTCTTATTGCACCAACGCTCCATCTATCACTGACACTGTGCAAACTTAGCAACTGACAGCGTGCTTGAATCACGCACACACACTTGCATAGACACCAGCCCACATTATGCAGCACAGAAGGACACAAAGTTGTGGCAGTGGGCGGTCCCGCAATGTTTGGAGGGACTGCGGTGAACTGCGGAACACAACAGAAACGTCATCTGGCGTTCTGACCGAGATTGGCACCCAGGACATCCGTGATACGAGGCAAGGGCACTAAACTACTGAACTACAGTGTTCATTAGAAGTGAAGATCATTACGTCACTTTGCCTAGGGACACAAGTGGTGAAGGCGTATAGAGGGCGTTGTTGTAAACCCCCACGTATTTATACTTCTTTATTGGAGGATTCTGAATGGCAATGGTGAGATTTATTCCGTTTTGGTGAGCACTGGGTCGGAGGCTATGTGGTTAGCTGAACGGATTGTCTGGAGCAGTGGAGGTTTGGATATTGTGAGGTTGGAGTGAGGTGCGAGGAGAGAGGGAGGGAGTGATAAAGAGGAGAAAGGATGACGATGTGAAAGGAGAAGGCGAGGACGTGTAAAGGGATGAAGAGAAGAATCGGAAACAGAAGGAGAGGAGGAAAGAATATCAGCTGTTTGTGAAGATTCAGAAAGCTGTCAGTTCACCGCCGCTTCCTCTCCGTCCTCATTACGTGGAGCTGCCAGTGGATAGCGCTGACGCTGATCATTCCACCAGCAGACCACAGCGGTACACAGCAGTCTACTGAACCAGTTCTGTGCACAAAGTGCCCACAGAATGTAACCAGCTGTTCTCATTTTTAACGTTCCGTCATACAGGCGATATTCCATAATAAAATTAACCTCAGGTCGCTGACTTTCAGCGCGATTACTCTCAAAGTCAGTGAATGTTTTGACGACGCACAAAGCTGTATGCTTGTTGGAGTGTTGACGTTGCACCTGGCAGGTGCAGACCGATGCTGCAGGCTTGCACGTCGTTGGAACTGCTGTTGAGCAGGCTCAGGAGTCCTGCAAGTCCTTACCATCTACCAGGAAAGGGATCACTGATGCAGCTTTCTAAAACTGTCGTGTTATTGTGACTGCATTTCGTTGTACATACTTTCCTTGACTGCTGTCATTTTGCGTACGTACAAAACAATACCGCTACATTCGCGAGCGTGAAGCACAGTGGTAATGACAAGTTGCAATATTTGCTCTGGAAGCAGATGGCAGCTCAGTGATATCCTTGAATTTGCTCTGTTACTTTCGTTATCGCATGTCAGTGTTGTTCTGCCACCTTCATAGGTTCAGAACACAAACTGTCATCAGTTTGTCCCCGACAGTCTGCACCTTCTCTCTTCAAGGCAGGCTGCGGGCTGTGTAAGTGCAGGCAGTGTCTTGCTGTGCAGAATGCGGTAACCGTACACGAGCTGTGTGTGACTTTAACAGACGGTGCAGATTAGTCCTTGCGATCGTCCCCTCCTGTGCCTCAGAATTTCCACAACGACTTCAATATCTGCAGCTCACAACCAAAATGCATTTTGTCCAGATGCCTGTGTTTGTGTTTGTGTTTGTGAGTTCCATATGATGTTATCGATAAAAATAGATTTTTCTATTTGAATAAAGTTTGACCAACTAGATGACACTTGCTTTATTATCTACTGCTCAACATGTTTCAGACGTTAATACGTCCATCTTCAGGAGCTTGCGACTACTTGTTGCGTTGTGTAGGCTGACTT
>Ga0123353_10008688_pt1 | contig 13897 bp, 12 predicted proteins | sample TergutLab28metaG_3_FD_92763 | JGI IMG/M metagenome (GOLD analysis project Ga0123353, IMG submission 92763) | Labiotermes labralis P3 segment gut microbial communities from Petit-Saut dam, French Guiana - Lab288 P3 | ecosystem: Host-associated > Arthropoda: Insects > Digestive system > Gut ... | reverse complement strand
TTGTTTTTGCGCGCTCTTTATTCCGCTTCTTTTTCTGCTGTTTTTCCGCTTCCCTTCCCTTTGTTCCTCATTCCCTTATTTTTCTCGCTTTTGTTTCCGTTGTTTATTGTGATTCTTAATAGCCAGCCAAGGATGATTTACGTGGACAACGGCAAGGTGTACTGCACAAACACGCTGCATCTGGCCTGCGCGAAGCTTGGGATTTCCCTAATCCATACAAAACCCTACGATCCGGAGGCAAAGGGTAAGATTGAACGCTTTTTCGGCACGGTGCGGCGATGCTTTTATCCGCTTTTGGTCAATGACCCGGTATACAGCTTGGATGAGTTGAACCATCGGTTTTGGGAATGGCTGGATCGGGACTACCACCGCAAGGCGCACTCAGGTTTGGACGCCACGCCGCTGGACACCTACATGGCGCAGGTCGAACAGGTCAGGCATATCGCGGATCCAACTGCTTTGGATCTCATTTTTTGGCACCGCTTAACGCGCAAAGTCCGCAGTGACGGCACGGTCTCAATTCAAGGCAGGCTCTTTCAGGTTCCCTTGCGGTATGTGGGGATGCGCGTCGAGCTTCGGTTCGACAATTACCCGCCCAAGGAGGCGTTCGTGTTCGAGGGTGACGTCCAAATATGCCCCGCCGAACTGGTCAATATCCATGAAAACGCGCATGTCCGCCGAATGCGGGACATCCCCGAAAATTCCATTGATTTCAGAAATGTTTTTACAAAAAACGGAGGTGACGAGTAATGTATACCATGTATTATTCATTTTCCAACATTCCCTTCCACAAGGAGCTGCCTTACGACAAGCTGTTCGAGTCTGCTTCGCTCAAAGAGGGACTCGCGCGTATGGAGCACCTCAAAAAGACCCGCGGCATCGGATTGATCGCAGGAGAAGCCGGCAGCGGCAAGACCTCGGTCATGCGCGCGTTTACCGGAAACCTGAACAGTTCCCTTTACAAAATCGTCTATTTTCCGCTGTCCACCGTGTCGCCAAATGACTTTTACCGCGGACTGCTTTACGGCCTTGGGGAAATACCGAAATCCAAGAAAATTGATATGTTCGGCCAAATTCAGGCTGCAATCCTTACCTTGTACAAAAATCAAAAGATAACCCCCGTCATCGTCTTGGATGAAATGCATCTAGCTTCCAACGCTTTCCTGGATGACATCAGTCTGCTGTTCAACTTCTACATGGACTCGGAAAACCCCTACATCCTTTGCCTTATCGGCCTGCCGCATCTTATTAGACTTCTTGCAAAACTCTTGGTTTTGCGCCGGCAAATATTGAAAACACTTGCCGGTCATAACTCTCAGAGAGAGTTATGCAAGAAGTCTATTGACCGCTTACGGCTCATGCAGTTCCAACCGCTCGAACAGCGCATCGTCATCCGCCATCGCCACCGCGCGCTGGCGCCGGACGAGGCCGCTCACTACATTGAGCATCACCTCAAGCTGGCCGGAAACACTACCCAAATCTTCAAGCCGTCCGCCGTTGAGGCCATCGCCGCCAAATCCAGTTGCCTGCCGCGCGTAATCAACAACATCTCCACCCACGCCCTGGTTTACGGCGCCGCCAACAACCTCAAGGAAATTGACGAGGAAGCAGTGTTCAAAGCCTGCGCCGAGCTTGCGCTCTGACAGGAGGATGCTTTTTGAGTAACAATGTTATGATTTCGCTTTCCCTTTTTGAGCAAATAATCGAACTGCTAGGGCACTGGAATGTCTCTGCCTGTGATTATCGTGTTCGCTGCAATTACCACAGCGTACTGGATGAATTGACATGGAAAAAGCAAAAGCTTCCTGCCACCGTCACCTGATGACAGGCAGGGCGATTTGCTCCAATCACACCATCGGGGAAAACCCGCTGAAAGCGATTGTGCTGAGTGAGCTTCAAAGCTACGCGCAGGCAATTGCTCTGGACGAGGAAATATTACTCGAAAAAGTTAAAAAGCAAATGGCGGTGGATAACTCCGACAATCAGCTTTTCCTGCAAAAAGAGGTCAGGCGTTTGGAAACCTTACTGGCTGAGTCCGACCGTATAACCGCCAGCCTTTATGAAGATAAAGTGACTTCAAAAATCACGGCTGAAACCTTTGCCAAGCTGCTTGAAAAAAATGAGCGGGAACGAAAAAAACGTCAGGAGCAATTTGGCGAAGCAAATCTGCAACTGACCGAGATACAAAACAAAATCCTCAACATATCCAAGTGGGCTGGCATTATCAAAAAGCACATGGAACTTTCCGACTTTACCCGCCCTGATGTTGAGGAACTTATAGACCGCATTGAAATCGGCGAGAGTGATTATTCATCAGGGCAACGCATACAGGAAGTCCGTATATACTGGCGATTTGTAGGGTTGATAGCCAGTCAAGCGGAAACCGCGAGAAATGTACGCAAATAACTATTCGCCTCTACAAAGTGACGGAGATTCCCGAAGCCGTTTTTTCTGGCGTAGGCTTCGAGGATTTCTTTTTGGTGGACGATCAAAATCGTCGTCCTGGCTTATGCGCTCGTATAACGCCGTGATTTTTTCGCTGCTCATTTGAAAATTCGTTTGCATAGAACTACCTCTTTTCTATCGTATTAGCAGTACCATGTTCGCGCATTTTTTCAGATAAAGCAAGCGGTAAATCGTGTTGAGTCTGATAACTTTCTGTGTCCCCGGCGTGGCGGCAAATGAGGCGCTCCAGCTTCTGCTCAAGTGACTCCGTGGCGGCCGGAGAGCACTCGGCGATGACGCAATAAAGCGTCCCGTTTATCTTGGTTTCGGTTTTTACAGGTGTCATGATAAGTCCTCCAAAGCGAGGCGGCGAGGAACCTCCGCGCCGCCTGTGTCCATATTTTATATATATTGCCTTGAGGCTTTGTCCTATGTTTTTAAGTTGATTGATTATAAATATAAAAACCTATGTTCAATAGCTGATAATGTCTGCTATTGAACATAGGTTCCCAGTGGGATCATTACGGTTTTATCTCTTGAAATTATATGCTTTTTTAAGTCGTTCAAGTATTTCAAACACAACCGGGGCAAACAGACGCGGATTCTACAATTCCAAGCAGGCTCCAAAGCCTTCCGGGTTTATCGGTATGAGGATATTCTTTGCAGCATTGAGGCTTGCAAGCTTCAATTCGGCAAGTATTATCAGAAGCCAAAAATTCGCATGGAATCCCTTTTAGCTGACATTCGCCACAATTGTTTTCAGTGTATTGCGTTATAAAATCATCTTTCGATATTTTCAAAAAATCCGAGACAGGCTCAATTTCATCCTCTTTCAGGACAGGAGAACAATCCTTGCAGCAATTTCTGCAGCTACCGCAGTCAAAATTTGCGAACAACTCATTTTGCAGGTCAAGAAATTGTTTGTCCAATTCTTCTTCATTCGCGTGGCTTTTCAGAAATCTTCTGAATTTATAGTTCTCATCCTCCAATTTGGTTGCTGAGGATCTTACCAATGACGGGTTTATCATGTATATCCTTTCTTTCATAAATTCACGTGGTCATCTCTCAAAAGCTCCGCTCCAATCGCATAAAGCGGTATATTTGACAACCAGCCTTCTTCACGGTAATCTTTCATTGAAGTCCGCAGGGCGACAGGGGGCTTGTACTTTTCGTAATACACTTTTAAGCTCTTGCTTTGCAGATTTTCTTCCGCTTTTACTCCCAACGGAAAAACGTCCGGCCCGTATTTGAAAACAAAATCGACCTCCGCCGTTCCGCTGCTGCTCCAATAAAAAGGCGTTATTTCATTTGAAACCATCTCCTGCAAAACATACTGTTCGGTCAAAGCGCCCTTGAATTCTTCAAAAATGCGGTTGCCCTCTAATAGTGTTTTAACGTCAAGCTCAGACTTTGCGCCGAGCAAACCTATGTCGTGTATAAATATCTTGAAAAAGTTGGTTTCATAGCTGACGAGCGGCACGGACGGCTTGCTGACTTGCTTAACCTTATACAGCAGGCCGCAGTCTAAAAGCCATTGCAAAGCAAGCTCGTAGTCATTCAGGCGCGAACCTTTTTGCACGATCCCCGGCGAGAATTTTTTATTCTCCCTGGAGAGCTGCGCGGGAACGCTGTTCCAAATGCTTCTGATGCGCGGGACGACGTTGACGGGAGCGTGCTTGGAAAAGTCCTGCTCGTAGGTGAATAAAATTTGTTCGTGTATCCTGCGAACCTCTGCGTAATCCCTGCTTTCCGCGTATTCGGCGACGGCCTCCGGCATACCGCCGATATAATAATATTTCCGCAGCAGATCTATAAGCTTGGTCTTAAAAGCGGCAATCAGCTTCCAGTCTTTTTTACGGAGCAGTTCCACCAGATTTTCCTCGCCGATACCCTCCAAAAATTCACGGAAGCAGAGCGGATAAAGATTGCAAAAATCAACCTTGCCGACCGGGAAAGACGTCCCCTTGTGCAAAGCGACGCCCAACAGCGAACCCCCGGCTATAATTGCGTATTCGGGAGCGTTTTCGTAAAAATATTTTAGCGAGGAAAGCGCCTTCGGTATCTCTTGAACCTCGTCGAATACAATAAGAGTTGCCTGCGGATTGATTTTTTCGTTTGTTTCGAGCTGCAAGCCTTCAATCAAGCGGTCAATGTCATAATCCCCTTCAAACAGGGTCTTCATTCTTTCGTTGTTATCAAAATTGACATATGCCATATTTTTAAAATATTGAGCGCCTAATTCTTTCATCAGCCACGTTTTGCCAACCTGCCTTGCGCCTCTGACAATAAGCGGCTTTCGCTTTTTTGAGTTTTTCCAGGCAATCAATTTTTCTAACGCGTAACGTTTCATAAGCAACGCCTTCAACTATATTATACACGGTTACAACAAAAATAGCAACGACTTTTTGAGTGATATCGCAAAATTCTTAACGACTTTTTTGTTGATTAGCGCGGCGCACCCCAAAAACTGGATCCCAATTGAATTTATTCGTTTCATAGTCTGTGCAAAAAACACACAGTCACCCTCCGCGCCAAAATTGCGGCACTGGAGAGTGGCTGTAGTAAATGTGTGTTTTGTATACCTCTGAGATATATCGCCCGGAAGAACCTCAACCCATCCACCGCCGGAAGCCTTTGCCTTTGCCCTTGCGCGCTCCGCGCTTCTGCCGCTGCGGTATCTCAATCCAAAACTCCACGCCGCCCGCGACATTCCCGCAGCCGCTACGCCCCTTATGCATCGCGGCAATATTCCGAACCGCCGCAAGCCCGATGCCCGTGCCGCGCAACGCGTTGTCGCCGCCGCCCTCAAGCGAATAAAACATCTCCCATATCTTTTTTTGCTCAGATTTGGGAATGTCTTCCCCGCTGTTGAACACAGTAATCCGCACACTTTTCTTCTTCGGCCGGGTGATCCGTACCTCGACCCTGCCGTCTTTGGGCGTGTGCTTTGCCGCGTTTGACAGGAAGTTCCGAAGCGCCTGTTCAATGCGGCTTTTGTCCGCCTCGATTCGCGTGTCCGCCTCTTTGGCGACGGTCCACGTGACGCCGTTGTCGTCAAGCAACGGGCTGATCTCCAGCAGGCAATCCTCCGCGGCGTAGCCGAGCGAAAACATGGAAACATTCAGCGAGCCCGCGCCCTGCCGCATGAACTCCAAAATGCCCTGCACGCGGCGCGCCATGTCTTGCAGGCCGCCTTGGATTTTGCCCATCAATTCCCGTTCGGCAGGCGGGAGATTCTCCAGGTTGATCATGTCGCTGTACTGCCAGAGGATGGCCAGGGGGGTTTTCATGTCGTGGGTGAAGTTGCGGACGTCTTCCATTTGTTTGCGGGCGCGTTTGCGTTCTTGGCGGGTGAAGATGGCGTATTGATAAATAACGAGCAGCACAAGTAAAATTGCGAAAAAGATGACGGCGACCGTGTAAATGTCTGAAAGTTTGTTGTACATAATGGAAGCGACGGAAGGAGACGGAAAAAACAAATAATATTGATCATCTCTCGCTTCGTGGAATGCCAGTTTCAGATTCTCAGTGTCATCATAATCCCCATATGCCATTTCAAAAAAAGTTAACAACTCTTCTTTTGTAAGTGAAAAGCAGTGCCCAAAATCGCCGCCTACAAAAAAATCGTGGATGTGCTCGCGGAAGGATAACTGCGGAATGTTTAAATTGTCAGGAATCCCGTCAACCAGTCCCCAAAAGAGTGTTTTGGGATAACTCTCTTTAGTGACAACACTGCCATCTTCATTGTAAACATATTCACCATCTTCATTTCTAACAGCTTCCCACCTTTGGTTAAAACCTAATATACCAAGAGAGCGGAGCAGATTGTACTTATCATAGAAAGTATCCATGTCAATCGGCGAAAATTTTACAGGTTGATGCGGGTTCGCAAGAAATCCCTTGGCGGAATCAAAATCAAGAAAATTTCTTAACAACATTTCATACCATGAGTTAGAACCTTGAATAGCCCTGATCTTTTCTATTTCTTCTTCTACCCGATCTCTTCCTTCGTCTAAAGCTCTTTCAGAAAAAACAAGATAATCCCAATAAGATCCGAAAGAAAAACCTGCATTAGCATGGTAGATTTCGCCACACAAGTATTCAACTTTTTCAAAGCTTTCGAGATAACTTTTGGTTAGAGTTAAGGACGCCCAATCGATATCTATTCGGCCAAAATAATCAGAGGCATAATAGCCGTGTGGAAAATCCGGACTCTTTTTTACCTCTTCCAAATAACTCAAGAACTCTTTTTTGACCGTTTCCGTATCATCGTACCTTGGGCGCATAGCTTGACGCCCAAGAAAGAGAGGGTAAAAAATCAGCGTTACGCCTAAAACAAAGATGAAAAGCTGACCTACTATAGCGCCAAACCGCACAATCAGCCGCCGAAAAAAATCACGCGAAGACGCCAACGACAGTTGAGTATCCTGATTCTTTTTTGCCCGGTACTTGCGGATAATGTCCGACAAAACCCAAGCCAAAATGTTGCCAATGAAAATGACCCCCACAATAGTCCATCCTGTTGTGTCCATTCCCGCTATTGCACGCATTATTCTTCCTCCTCAAACATGAACCCGCCCTTGCTCTTACCGGGCGCCGTTTTAATATATTCGTAACCTTTCTCGCCAAGCTTCTTCCGCAGCTGCGATATCTGGTTGTCCACCATGCGCGTTTCCACATCGTAATACACATCGTGCCACACCTGCGCAATGATCATGTCGCGGCTGCAAACCTTGCCCGCGTTTGCCATCAGCACCTCCAAAATGCCGCGCTGCTTGGGCGTCAAATCCACGCGCGCGCCGTCGTTAGTGACCTTTTGGGAGTTCGCGTCAAGAACAATTCCGTGAAGCTCGTACCGCGTTTTATGCCCGCTGATTTGCCTCGACGCGTCGATCCGCGCCTTCACCTGCATGAACAGCAGCCGCATTGCCCGGCCCTTGGAGACGTACCGCTCCGCGCCCGTCTCCTTTGTGATGTAGCTCTCCGCGCCCGCGTGGTAGCCCATTTCGATTTCCGAGCCTTCGTCCAGCGCGGACAGCAAGAATACCGGCATCGCGGGATACAGCTCCCTGACCTCGCGGCAAACCTCGTGGCCCTGATAGCGGTCGTTGCCGATCATGATGTCCAGCAGGGCCAGGTCGTACTTTCTGGACTCAAGCTCCTTCATCGTTTCCTTGCGGTTGGAACGCCACACCAGGTCGATGCCGTTTTGCGTGAAATATTCGCTGACGATGCCGGCATAGCGCGAGTCGTCCTCCATCAGCAGCACTAAATAGCCCATAGTGAATTCTCCTTGCTCAATTGATATATTCCCCATATATGATAGCACAGGGGCGTTCGCGGTTTGTCCCTGCGGATGTAACGTTTTTGTAACGATACCATCATACACGAGCGGCGGGGCTGTGTCAAGCGGGTGACTTGCGCCCCTGCCGCAGATGGAAGCAGGGGCGCTCGTCAAAAGGGCGATTACATCACGGCGGCCAGTTTTTAGGTTGGCTTCCAGGATTTGCGTATGCGGTACAGGATTACGCCTGCCGTGAGGGTCAGGGCTATCGCGATCCACTGGGAGGTAGAGAAGATCAGGAAGGAGCCGCGACCCTCATCGCCCCTGAAGAATTCTAATACAAAACGTCCGGCGGAGTACAGGATGAGGTATAGCGGGAACAGCGTGCCGGGGCGTTTGCGTTCGGGTTTGCGGAGCAGGAAAAACAACAGGATTGCTATGTTCAGCGCGGATTCAAGCAGCGGGGAGGGCAGTCGCGGCGTGGCGTAGATTGTGCCGGGCACCGTGAACATGTGCTGTACTTCGATTCCGTGGCAGCAGCCCGCGAACAGGCAGCTGAACCGTGCTCCCGCGCCGAACGCCAGCGCGAAGTAGGCCATCAGGTCAGATATGTTACCTATGGGCAGCTTGCGGCTCTTTGCGTAGAGCAGCACCAGACCCGTTGCGCAGATCACGCCGCCGTAGAACACGCCGCCGGGACGCAGCACTGATGTCCAGTCGCTCGCCGTCCAGAGCCAGGGCTTCGTGTCGCTTTCAACGATTTCCCCGATCACGTGGAAGAGCTTGCCGCCGCCCACCGCGCCGATGACCGTGCGGGCTAGGGTTTGCACCAGATCGCTTTTGGCGATGCCGAAGGATTTGCGTTTTGCGAAGACCAGCGCGCTGCCGAGGAGCAGGGCGAGGACGCCGCAGAGCCAGTACATTGAGATTTGGATGCCGAAGGGGTAGATGGTGGGTAGCATGGGGGTGACTCCTTTCTGTTCTTCTACCTATGGATAACCTTTATTTAACGGGGGTATCTCGAACTATTTTAATTGTACCGGAGGCTCGTCCAACATATTCAGATTTGTAGAAATTACCGGTTCCGCCATTGATCGTCAGACAACCGGCAGACCATGCGCCGTCGGCTTTATCCTTGCCATCACTTGTTTTTGAGGGGGTTGTTTTTTTAGTTCCACCTTTATGTATAAGTATACCACTGCATGTCGATGAAACAAAAGAATTGGAACCGTTCCATCTAATACAGGGGAGAGTTCCGCTGCCACTGGTTGTTGTAATTCTCCAACAATAATCGCTAAGAAAACTCCCATCATAATCAAAAGAGTATTCACCATCTTTTACAGTCGCACAATACTTTCCAAAGTCAGTATGCCAAGCCTTAGGCAAGTCAGGCAATGTGCTGCAACCAGTAAAAACAGCAATCAGTTTCTTATCCTTGTAAACAAGGAAATTAGCATCGTACTTTGTGTTTGAAACATTGTATGAGCCGTGTTCAGCCATGTAGATTCTCACGCCGTTAGTCGCAGTGCCCCAAGACGCGCTTGCCGTCTTGTCTTTTTCAATATAGCTATTTGTGCTGCCTATGACTGGCACTGAAGATGTTGTCTTTGCCGTTACAGTTATCACTTTAACTACAGGAGTATACTTAACAGATACTATAGTGTCGTCGCAGGCGCGCAACTGTTCAACTGTTGCCGTTACACACCAATAGTAAGTTCCAGCGGCGAGTGTGGAATAATCCAGTCTCTGATCCAGGCCGGTATATACGTCAAGGGATGTGCTGTTGATTTCTTTGGTAACTACTTTATCATTGCCTGCTGAGTTCTTTACGGGTTGCGTTCCATACCCATATTCGTCAAGTGCATGATAAATACCTACGGTAGCGGAAAGAATTTTGTTGTTGCATCCGATGGTTCCCGTGAAGGTAATTTGATCGCCACAATATATGGTTGGATTTCCTGTGTATTTGGTGCTTTGGCCTGTGTAATGCCATTTTACATTATCTAATCCGCTAAACTCAGAGTAGGAGGAAACACCTATAAATGTTACCGCCACCATTGCCAGTGCCAAGATAATACTGAGCATCCCGCTTACTCTTTTCAGAATAGTCTTTTTCATTGTAATCGTCCTTTCTATTTTTTGATTTGATTCACCGTGCCTGAGATGGGTTGCCGTGTTAATCGTCTTTTTCATGTAAATCGTCCTTTCTTTGTTTTTATTTTAGGTTCACCGTGCCTTGAGTCGTTCCCGCGTTGCCTGCATAGCCCATCGGAATCTCCGCCTTTCAAATTGAATTGTTGTGTTTGGCTACAACACGATTATAGCGCAAAGCCGTTCGCCGCCGCTTCATCTTCTGTTCACGGAACTGTAAAAATTTTCTTCCGTTTGCCCGGATATCGTTACAAAAACGTGAACGCTTGCGTAATGAATCGATGAAAGGGGGGGATCTATTGGATTTATCTTCCTGCTACAATGTTATTGTATAACACGCTTGTTACGGTAATTTTTTCTTGTGATTCAGATATCATGTTGTTTATGCATTCTTTTTGTGTCTTCGTTTTCTGTTTTGTACCTATATTCTAGCAAATCCCACTCAAATATGATGTAAAATTCCTTTCCTCTTTTTGTGTTAAATTTCCTGCTAAATCGCTGAAAAGCGGAACAAAAAACGAAACCGCGGGGATAGAAAAAGGATATCAGGCGTGGTATAATTGTTTCATGTCCGAAAAAGCTTGCGAAACACGGCGAAACTTATTATAATAGAAACAGACAGGGGGCTTGCACATGGACCACAGAATACTAATGATGGAGGACGAGCGGCAGTTTTCGGCCGAAGTTGCGGAATACTTCTTCAGCAAGGGCTTGGAGGTCGTCAGCTGCGTGAACCGCGACAAGGCGGAGGAGCTCTTTTTGGAGCAGCGCTTTGACCTGGTGCTGCTGGACATCATGATCAAGGACAAAAACGGCGTCGAGCAGCTCAACGAGGGCTACAAAATGTGCCAGTATATCCGCGAGCGGAACAAGTACATACCCGTGATCTTCTGCTCGGCCAGGAATGACGAGATGGATGAGAAGCAGGGTTTCGATTACGGCTGCCACGATTACGTTATGAAGCCCTACTCGGCGGAACGGTTGTACATGCGCGTCAAAAACATGATCATTCATACCGAAATCCTGCGGCGCGTCGGCCAAAAGCTCACCATGCACGGCATCACCATTGACGATGGCAGCAAAACCGCGGCTGTGGGCGGGCGGGATTTGCAGCTTAGCCCAAAGCAGTTTGAGCTGCTGCAGGTGCTGATGGAAAACGCCGGGCAGGTGATATCGCGGGATCGGTTGCTTACCCAGGTGTGGAATTACGGTGCGCAGGATGATGTGCGCGTGGTGGACCGGCATATTTACAAACTAAAAAAAGCGCTCGGCGATAAGGCCGAGCACATTAAAACGAAGCCGGGGTATGGGTATTGGTTTGAGGGGGAGGTGGAGTAATGCGCAATATTTTTTCTGGTGATTTTTTTACGATCCTATGGATTGCTAGCCCTATCCTGCTGTTGAATGGCGTAATTTATCTGACAGTCCACCTAATAGCAAAACGCAGAAAAGTTAAACTAACAAGAAAGTATTATGTTAAGCGCATATTATATGGGCTGCTAGTTCTTCTGATAGAGGTGCTTTGCGGCCTAGGGTTTTGTTTTGCCATTGGTTACCCGTTACAAATGGCTGCGATGGAACCGAGTTACCAAAGCGGCGTTGGTCTTAGTAGTCTAAATTACGGGTTTCTCTATAATTTTGATTATGATAACATTAATGACGCAAGAGAATTGCTTGCATTTCTAGAATTTGGGTATTATGTTAGTGCCTACTCAATATACGAAAGAGATGTTTTTCCTGACAATCATTCTTATTTGATTTCATCTATGCAAATGTTTGATAGCGAGTGGAATAAATGCGAACGATTAATTCCTCCAGAATATGATGAAGATGTAAAAAAAGCATTTAGTGATTTTGAGGGAGTGAGTGTTGATGAAGCAAAGAGCATTCTGCACAAGCCCAAGACAATTGATTCAAAACTTTCTAGCATTCCTGGCATGAATGCTTTCTTGGCTTTTGACAATTTCGATGGTCGACTAAGGTGGGGGAGTTCAAGCAGCGTCGAAAAAATACAATTACTTTATCCTGAAACTCTAAAATTACAGCAGGTAAAAGAATTATTTAGAAGGCAGTTTGAATTTTGTCAACCACTATATCTTTTAAAAATAGCAATTAAATTCGATGGAATTCAGGAAAGCATTACAAGATTCATTCTTTCAACAGAGGAAGATGCTGCAAGTTTTAAGATTGTTCATTGGTATTCAGAGGATAGCGGGTATAAGATTTATGTTAGAGAAGATTGTGATAAATGGATTGAAAATGCTAGATTTAGTTTAATTGAAAAGGAGATTCTTGATACTCGCTATTTGGCTGGCCGAGCTAACTATGCACCATTTCTACTATCATTCTCTTGCTTTGAAGTTAGTTCCTATACCGTTGACATTCCGCAGTATATATTATATGGCACCATCGTGTCATCTCTTTTTGCTTTTGCTTTCCTCCTCATCGAAATCATCGGCTTCTTTAACCGCGAACGCAAATCGGCCAAAGAAAAACTCGAACTCCTCTCTACAGTTGCCCACGCCCTCAAAACCCCAATGGGTGCCGCCAGCATGTACGCCGAAAAAATCGCGCGCGGCGATATACCCGAACAAACGAGGCAAGCCGCAGAGTCCCTGCTGCGGGAAACCAACCGCATGAGCGGCAGGCTGCATGACCTGCTGACCTTCTCCAAAATGGACAACACAGCGGCGCTGAACAAAACAACCTTCGCTTTGGACGGTCTTCTGGAGGACGTTTTCAACGAGCACGTTCCTCAGATGGAGGACAAGGACATTGCGTTCGACACGGATATGCCGAGGGGCGTGAAGATATGCGCCGACAAAAACCGCATCGGCATGGCGGTATCGAATTATCTCTCCAACGCCGTGAAATTCACGCCCGAGGGCGGCGAAATCATGCTGGCGATGGAGACGAGGCGCAGGAAGCGCGTGCGGGTGAGCGTGTATAACAGCGGCTCGCATGTTCCAAAAGAGAACATGGAAAAAATCTGGAAGTATCTGTACAAGACCGATAAAGGTGATAACGCGAACGGCACGGGGCTGGGGCTTCCGAGCACGATGAGGATAATCGCTTTGCATAATGGACGTTGCGGCGCTGAGAACACGAACGGTGGTATGATGTTTTGGTTTGAGGTTCCGATGGGATGAGAGCAAGGAGATTGTGCACACAATATGCAACGCTTACTTGGCCGTTGCTTAATTTACCTGACTACTGTCTTCTTGCTAAAAACCTCTGTTTAGCAGTATATTTAAAAATTCATTTTTACCCTCAAACTTCGTCTCGCAATTCCGCGAAACAATGAGCCAAATCTGGTTATACACCACCATCATCTGCTTGTGGTAATCTATCGCCATGTTGACATACGGCGAGCGTTTGCCGCTGGCAATCCTGCCCAGCTTGCGGTTCATGTACTCGCATTCGAGGTAGCCGCGCCTAAAAAAAGCGAAGTCTTCCACGAGGTTTGGAGCGACCAGCTCCGAGCACCCAGCCCCGTCGATCCACGCGGTGAGCAAGCCGTAAATCTCACTGGCCGGGGGCAGAACGTCGCCGCCCTCCTTGGCCACCATGTCGAGGAAGGACGGCATCTTTGAATGTTTCGCCATGTTTTCTGTTTTTTTCTCCGCGTTTCGGTGATTTTCTGATTTCTCTGATTGTTTCGCGCTTTCGGGATTTGAATTTCCGCTTTGATTTTCGCCGCCGAATTTCAAAACCGTGAGCTCGCGCTTGCCGGGATTCCCGTCCAAAAGCTTGTCAGACAAGGGTTTCTTGGGTCGTCCGGCTCCCGGCCTCGCTCCGCCTCTGGGCATAAGCATCCTCCTTTTTATGGCTGTTTGAATTTTGATGAAAGGTTTTTGATTTCGCGAATTTTTATACGTGCCCCACCGCCGCTGACAGATATGGAAAGTTGTGGATACACTTACCGCCCCTACCGTGCCATAAATGTCAATTGCTGCGCGTCTTTGCGTGGCAGGATCGGCAGAGCGCCATAAGATTTTCCTCCGCGTGGACGCCGCC
>Ga0123353_10008687_pt1 | contig 13897 bp, 6 predicted proteins | sample TergutLab28metaG_3_FD_92763 | JGI IMG/M metagenome (GOLD analysis project Ga0123353, IMG submission 92763) | Labiotermes labralis P3 segment gut microbial communities from Petit-Saut dam, French Guiana - Lab288 P3 | ecosystem: Host-associated > Arthropoda: Insects > Digestive system > Gut ... | reverse complement strand
AGCGCGGCTATCATCAATCCGAGCTGGATGACAAAAAGCGGAATTAAAAAAGGCAGATACTCCATAATAATTTCCATAACGATTCTCCTTGTAATTTAAATACTTTCTTTTATTTAGTTATTGCCTTAACAAGTCTTTCCTCAGACTATTAGTAATATCATAATGATATCACTATCATATTACAATCAGCTTTCTGCTTTGTCAACACTTTTTCAAGAGTTTTTTGGATATTTTTTATTAATAAAAAAAGCATTAATATAATCGTAATTAATAGATTATAAGAAACATTTGTGGTAAACTGATGTAACTAACATAATGGAGGAAAGTAAAATGGCATTTTGTTCAAATTGCGCGACCGCGGTACAAGACGGGGCGAGTGTCTGCCCGGGCTGTGGACAGGCGGTTGCGGGTGTATCCGCACAACCTGTGCAATCACAGCCGCAACAACCACAGCCGCCGCAACAGTACGAACAACCGCAACCACAACCGCAGCAATATCAGCAACCACAGCAGTATCAGCAATCACAGCAACAATACCAACAACAGCCTGAACAGCAACAGCAGTATCAACAACCACAGCAACAATACCAACAACAGCCTGAACAGCAACAGCAGTATCAGCAACCACAGCAGCAATACCAACAACAGCCTGAACAGCAACAGCAATATCAACAATCGCAGCAGCAATACCAACAACCGCAGCAGCAACAGCAGTTTGGGCAAAATGCAGCAAACCTTTTACAAAGCGGCTCGGATTTTACCGCGACCATAGACCCCGCTGACATCGCGAAAAACAAAGCTATGGGCGGTCTAGCATATTTCCTCTTCTTTTTGCCGTTGGTGGCTTGCCCCGAATCAAAGTACGGGCGCTTCCATGCAAACCAGGGCCTCTTACTCTTACTTTTAGGTGTGGCTAGCGGAATATTTACCTCGATACTATACGCTATGTTTATATGGAATTTATGGTGGTTAGCCTCAACTATTTCGTATGCAATCAGTCTCGGCATCCTTATATTAGCAATCCTGGGGTTGGTAAACGGGTTTAGCGGAAAAGCCAAAGAACTGCCGATAATCGGAAAGATCAGAATCATCAAATAAGTTAACAATTTTTATTCTATCAAAGAATGTGCAATAAAGATTGCCTAGTATTCTCAATTGTGCTATAATCAGCTTCGCAACATTATCACACGTTATTGAGAATAAACCGACGTACAGTTTGTGGGAGGGCAATCTATGAAGCGTAAAAGTATCAAAACCGCTATATTAATACCTCTGCTTATAACTTTGCTCATAGGAATCGGAGCGATTGTAACAACAGCCGGAGTGCTGTCATCAAACATGGCGTCCGATCTGACATCACAGCTTATCGATGCGGACATCCAGATAGCCAAGGATGAGTTTATGGCACTCCCTGCGGACAAAATCAATTTGGTGAATACGCTTGCGCCGGTTATTTTGGGTGCCGTCACTTCCGATTATGCACAGGAGAATCCGCGCGGTTATGCAGTCCGGGTACTGACCGAAGCCCTTTCAGCCAACGAAGATATCATCAGCATATGGACATGCTGGGAACCGGATGCCTTTGACGGAAGAGACAGCGAATTTGCCGGGATGCCGCTGCATGACGCCACAGGGCGCTTTGTGCCTGTCCTGTACAGGGAAGGCGGCAGGATAAATATCGAGCCTCTTGCCGGCTACAATGACCCGGTTGAAGGCTATTTCTATTTGACGGCAAGGGATACCGGCGTTCCTTATCTGACAACCCCCTACTACAAGAGCTACAACAACACCGAGACGCTTATTATCACATATTCCCTCCCCATTATCAGCGGCGGCAGGGTGGTTGGCGTTCTCGGAGCGAACTTCACGCTTGAAAAATTCATCAACGCAATGAATGCAATCACTATTCTCGACGACGGTTATTTATTCGTCCTTGATTCCAACGGGACGATAATAACCCACCCTGATCGCGCCAACATTATGAAACCCTATAAATCGACTTGGTTGAATCAGTACAGTTCACAGATTGATGATCTGCTCAGAACCGGCAATGCATTCTACAGAAGGACTCATTCAGATACCTTAAATGCATCTGTCATCATGAACTGTGTTAGCGTGGAAATCGCCGGCAGCAGATATATGATCGGCGCTGTGCTTCCCCAGGCGACCGAGCAGGCGGCTTCCGTCTTCCTGCTTTGGGTCATAATTATAATTGGTGTAGTGCTCCTCGTGACAGTCAGCATTATTGTCTATTTCATTGTGCATTCGTCGTCGAAAAAACTGCCTGTCATAACTGCGGCTGCTGAAGCAATAGCACTTGGGGATATCGAAATTCAGAACCTTGACTCCGGGACAGGGCATACCAACAACGAGATCACAAAGCTTGAACGGGCTTTTTCCAAGATGATCGAGAGCTTCAAGCAGCAAGCTTATATCCTGGCTCGCGTCGCCGAAGGCGATTATACATCTAAAGTCAACATCAGGTCTGAACAGGACGTCATCAACATTGCAATAGATCTTATGCTCGCAGAAACGCTTAATGTGCTTAATCAAGTCGCAACTGCGGGTGTCCAGGTCGCTGACGGCTCTAAACAGATTGCAGAAGGCGCTCAGACGCTTGCCCAAGGCGCGACCGAACAAGCAGCTACAGTTGAACAGTTGTCCACATCCATGGCGACTATAGCTGAAAAGACAAAAGATAATGCGGAAATGGCCGGCAAAGCTGCGGATCTTGCAGGATCAATCAAGCAAAATGCCGAGAAGGGCACCCGTCAAATGGGCGAAATGATGGATGCCGTAAAAGAAATCAACCAAGCCGGTCAAAGCATCAGCAAGGTCATAAAAGTTATAGACGATATCGCATTTCAAACGAATATCCTCGCATTAAACGCTGCTGTCGAAGCTGCCCGCGCCGGCCAGCACGGCAAAGGCTTTGCCGTCGTGGCTGAGGAAGTACGCAGCCTTGCCGCCAAGAGCGCAGAAGCGGCTAAGGACACCGGCGGATTGATTTCAAACTCCATCGAAAAGGCCGAACTTGGTTCAAGGATCGCCAATGAAACCGCTGCGAGCCTTGAGGAGATCGTGTCCGGCATCAACGAGAGCACACAGATTGTAAAGGATATCGCAATGTCATCCGAAGAGCAATATAAGGGCATCTCGCAGATCAACAGCGGCGTAGAACAGGTTGCGCAGGTCGTACAGCAAAACAGCGCTACAGCCGAACAGAGTGCGGCAGCAGCCCAGGAAATGAGCGGTCAGTCCGCTATATTGGAAGAACTTATCATGCAGTTCCAGTTGCGCGACCAAATGAAAAACAGAGGCGGAAACGCCCTCCCACCGCATTAAATCTAACTATAGGAGTGTCTGACTATGCTTACAAAAGAACAACTGCTTTCAATCCGCGGCTTGAAACTCTCCGGAAAAATCAATCAAATGAGCGACATGCAGTTTAGTGTCTATCTGCAAACAGTGAACAAATTAATAGACAATTTTCCCGGTCAAGCTGAAAAAATGCAAGACGCTGCAGACGATGGATCGTTCTTTGAACTGGCAAGAATCCTTACAGACGTGTGTAATGTATTAGAAAAGCTATGCGCAGACGATTTGGTCCGGGATTGCCGCAAGCATCTCAACACGTTGCGCAACACAGACCAAAAAAACATAGATCAGGACGTTGTAGAAGCGTTTGTCGAGCAAATCAATCAAAACGTTTCCGCCTTATCTATTGACATCCAAATGGCGGCTCATAAAAAGCCGGATGCTTCACCGCGCAAGTCACAGCCGCAGCCGCCCATGCGTACGTCTTCGCGTTCCAGGGCTAGCATTTTTGCAGTCGATAATGCAATCATGTTCCTCAATACATTGCAAAAACTTCTGCAGGATCATCCATACGAGCTCGAGGTTACAACCTCATGCTCCGAGGCTATAAGGTACTTACAGACCAACAGGCCCGATGTGATCCTGTTAGACATTGAGATGCCTGAAATGGACGGGTACGAACTTGCCACAAGGATCAAGCGGGACGGGAACAGAGCCCCGATCATATTCATAACCGCCAACTCTGCAAGGGAATACGTGGAAAAAGCGGTACAGGTAGGAGCAGCGGGCTTACTTATGAAACCGCTGAGGATAAACCAGTTGCTTGATAAGCTGAAGGATGTTTTATAAGGAGGCTACTTTTCAAGCCAGTGCTGTATATTTGCTATCAGTGTTTCTGCGTCCTCTATGAAGCTTTCGTTCATTTCAAGGATCCCGGGTAAGTCCCCGGCTTTGGCGAGTTTTTCCATTTTGTTCGCCCTGTTCGCCAAATCCTTCGCCCCGATGCTGGCGCTTGCACCCTTCATTGTGTGGATATTAATAGCATACATCGGCAGATTACTTTCTGATACTCCACGCAGTTTTTCAAGCTCAGCCGGGATGTTTTTAACGTAAGACTGAAGAATATCCGTGAATATCTCCATATCGCCTTCGTACAGGGAAAGCCCCAACCGCGCATTGATGCCCGGAATATCGACAGCCTGCTTCTCATGCCCCGCGTCCGCGCGGGGCTCATTGCGTACCGGCTTCTGCGGATCCTTCATGATCCATTGCCGTACGACGCTGTCAAGCCTTAAGACGCTGACCGGCTTGGGCAGGAATGCTTGAAACCCTTCCTCAAGGAACATCTGTTCGTTCCCTGCGATGGCGTTGGCGGTCAGTGCTATTATAGGCGTATTAGCGGCATAGTCCGTACCGATGCTGCGGATTATCCTTGTGGTTTCAACGCCGTCAAGCTCCGGCATCATATGATCCATAAAAATAACGTCGTAGACCGGCTTTCCTACCCTCATCCGGTCTATGGCATCCTGCCCGCTCAATACGCAGTCGACAGTCATCTTGTATTTTATAAGCATCCCCTTTGCTACGTCCAGATTGTTCGGCGAATCGTCCACGACCAGAACCCTCGAACTGCTCAAATCAGGCCGTTCGAGAGTGCGTGCCTCTTCCCTTCTGATGTCGTTGTAGCTGAAACGCTGCAGGCTCTCTATAATTCCCTTTTCGATAGCTGTTTCATCGACATAACCCTGCCTGACTCTGACACGGAAGGTTGAGCCTTTCATATATTCGCTTTCCAGCGTGATTTCCCCGTCCATCTGCTCAACGAGCCTTTTTACGATGGCCAGTCCCAGCCCGGTCCCTTCGATATGACGGTTAGCGTGTGTGTCCACTTGTTTGTAATCGCTGAACAAACTTTCCAAATCATCCTGCTTCATGCCGATACCGGTGTCTTCGATTGTCAAGGAAAGCCATACATCAGTGTCCCCCTCGCGTGTGCAGCCGATACTCAGCTTGACATTCCCCATCCGCGTGTATTTGAACGCATTGCTCAGCAGATTCATGCATATCTGCTTCACACGAAGGTCATCACCGTAAAGCCTGGTGAACAGATCCCCGCAAACTTCAAGATTGAAAGTGATGGGCTTGTCTTCAATCCTGACCATACTGAGGGTGACTACGTCGTTGAGCAGGCTTGCCACTTCATATTGTGTGGGAATCAGCGTAAACTTACCCGACTCGATTTTGGAAAAATCAAGTACTTCGTTGATGAGCCCTAACAAAGTGACTCCGGCGGTGTTGATTTTCTCAAGATACTCCCTGCTAACGCCGGTTACGCTGTCTTCCTCAAGAAGCAGTTCCGCCAAGCCTACTATCACATTCATGGGTGTTCTGATTTCATGGCTCATATTGGCGAGAAAATCGCTTTTTGCTTCACTGGCAGACCGTGCCTCATCGCGCGCCATACGCCGGTCATAGCCGGAAATAGCGAGCGCCATCAAGTCGGCAAGCGAAGATACAAAGTTCTGCTCTTCGATTGACCACTCGCGTTTTTCAGGATATTGCTCGCATATATCCAGATCGGCACAGACAAGTCCTGCAAGCCTTCCGTCAATGCGGATCGGGGCTTCAAGCATAGCGCACAAATTGGGATTATATTCATCGCCAATACCGATAACTTCAGAAATATTGTTCGCAACGATCAAGCGTTCGGTTTTAAGAAGGTTTGCGTATTCGCTGTGTCCAAGCAAGTCAAAATCATCCTCTACCCTGCATTTATCATCCGATCTTTCATAGCAGGATATATTTTTAAGGGACTCCGCATTTTCTGATAGTTCCCATACACTGACGCGATGGACGCCAAGGATAATACATCCTTCTTTTGCGATGATTTCGGCTGCTGCCTTGACATCGCCTGCAGATATATTCGGCGATTTCGTTATAGCTGCCAGAGTATCGCTAAGTTTCTTTGCGTATTCGGTATGCAGCGCTGCCATTTGCTCGGATGCCTTGCGCTCTGTTATATCGCGGGCTATACCCACTACTCCGACAGATTTGCCTTCAAGTAAAAGCGGCATGGTGGTCGTTTCAAACAGCGGGTTTATCCCGCCGATGCTTGGTATGTGCTCCTCAACTGTGGCTTTTATACCCTCGTGTATGACCCGTCTATCCTTTTCTTCGTGCTGCCTTGCGACATCTGCCGGCAAACCGAGCCCGTCAACATCACCCTTCCCGATGATGTCTTCGGCCCTTTTGCCGAAATGATTCAAGAGAGCCTTGTTGCAATGGGTGTACTTCATATCGGTATTTTTTGTGAATATCAGATCGGGCAGGGAATCAAGCAGCGTGTTGAGCGTAGACGTTTGAAATGCGAGCTCATGAGTCCGCTTGGCAACCAATGCGTGACGGTTTATCGCGCTTACCATCATGAGGCTCACAGACTGAAGGATAGCGATTTCATCTTCGGCGAAAATACGCTCGTGTTTGCAATCGTCGATCGTGAACAAGCCCCACAGTTGATCGTCCAGGAAAAGAGGGAATAGATACACCGATTTTATGTCAAAGCTTTCGAAATATGATTTTTCTTCCGGGGACATATTAGTAATCGGACCTCCAAAATATTCATTGCTTTTGAATTTTCTTTCCCACTCAGACAAATATGAAAACGGCATCATGGCACCCATTGGTACCTCTGCTTTTTGGCGTCCTGTTTCGCTGAGCCATTCGTAGATGTGTATATATTGGTGCTTATCGCCGATAGCTTCATTGCGCCAGATATGGACGCGGTCTATGTCTATTGAGCGGCCGACAGCCTCCATGCTTATTTTTACGGGAACATCGATTTCCTCGTTTTCTTCAGTGGTAAGCAGTAATGAAGCCGACTGATTGACTGCACGCAGCAATCTGTCCCTTTGTTCAATAACATCCATCATCTTGTATTGCTCGCGCAAATCGCGCGTATATCCCAATACGACTTCATCGTTTCCGTATTTAGCTCTGACCAGATTTATCTCTGCGGGAAAAACCGTTCCGTCCCCGGGTATCCGGTGCATCCATTCAAATGAACAGTAACCTTCTTCAAAGGCTTGATTTACGAGCGTTACAGCTTTTTCGTCGGAGCGCCGCCCATCCGGCTGGAATTCGGGGGAGCATTCGGCTATGAATCTTTCCGCATACTCCCGCTTGTTTTTAAACCCGTAAAGCCTGACGCCGGCTTCATTGCAATCGATGGTATTCAAGTTCCTGTCCCAAATTTGAGTACACAGAGGGGATGTGTCCAGCATAAGCATCGTACGTTCTTTTTCCGCCTTAACGGTTTCTTCCAGCGCTTTCATTTCTGTAATATCCTTGATCGCGCCGGCAAATCTTAAGGGAATGCCCTTGCTGTCTCTCTGTGCGGTGCCGAATGCGTGTATATATATATATACGCCGTCTTTCTTTTTTGCACGGTATTCGGTGTTAAAAGGGGTTTTCCCGGTGTGGTCATTAATATGCGCTGCCACGGCGGCAATGGAAGCATCCTTGTCCTCCGGATGAAGTATGTCTATCCAACTGCTTAATATATTTGGGAAATCCTGCTCGCCGTCATAACCAAACATCGAGCGGAATTCCTGTGAGAATGTAATCTTGTTATGCGGATCGACGGGGTCTGCAGCTACTATCTCCATATCCCACAGTGCAATGCCGAGGGCTTCATTAGTCAGCTTGTACTTCTCCAGCTCAAAATCGAATGATGCCTGAAAATCTTTTGCTTCACAGCAAGAATTAAACATACACTATCCCCCTATTTACATTTTTTATCATTTCGCAAGCCATTTTTTTATGTTCTCTATAAGCAATCCTGCGTCCTCTATGAAACTTTCGTTCATTTCCAGGATACCGGATAAGTCTCCGGACTTAGCCATTCTTTCCATTTTCTTCGCCCTGTTCGTCAAATCCTTCGCCCCGATGCTGGCACTGGCGCCTTTCATTGTGTGGATGTCAATGGCATACATCGGCAGGTTATCTTCACAAACGCCATACAGTTTTTCAAGTTCAAACGGGATGTTTTTAACGTAGGACTGTAAGATATCCGTGAAAATCTCCATATCATCGTTATACAAGGAAAGCCCCATCCGCGCGTTGATGCCCGGAATGTCGACATCCTTATCATCCGGCATTTCGTCTGTGCGGAGTTCATAGCGTACCGCTGTCTGCGGCTCCTTCATGACCCAATGCCGCACGACATTGTCAAGCTTTAAAATGTTGACGGGTTTGGGCAAAAACGCCTGAAACCCTTCATCCAGGAACATCTGCTCGTTCCCGGCGATTGCGTTTGCAGTCAGTGCGATAATTGGTATCTTTACAGCATAATCAGTGCTGATGTTGCGGATTATTCTGACGGTTTCGACACCGTCCAGGCCCGGCATCATATGATCCATGAATATTACATCGTAGACCGGTTTTCCAACCCTCATCCGGTTTATTGCGTCCTGTCCGTTTAATACGCAGTCAACCTGCATCTTGTATTTTGACAGCATCCCTTTCGCCACGTCCAGGTTGGTCGGCGAATCATCAACGACCAGAACCCTCGAACCGCTTAAATCCGGCCGCTCAAGAGAGCGTTCCGCTTCTTTCCTGACATCCTCGTAACGGAAACGCTGTAAGCTTTCTATGACTTCCCTTGCGATGATTGTATCGTCGACATAACCATGCCGGACCTTAACCCGGAAAACGGAGCCTTTTTTGTATTCGCTTTCTACCGTGATTTCCCCGTCCATCTGATCAACAAGCCTCTTAACGATAGCAAGTCCAAGCCCTGTTCCTTCGATGTGGCGGTTGGCATGTGTGTCCACCTGGTTGTAATCGCTAAACAGCTTTTCCAGATCCCCCTGCTTCAAACCGATCCCGGTATCCTCTACTGTTACGGACAGCCATACATCACGATCCCCGCTATGTGTGCAACCGATGCTCAGCTTGACATCCCCCATCCTTGTGTATTTGAAGGCATTGCTCAGCAGGTTTGTGCATATCTGTTTGACGCGGAGGTCGTCACCGTAAAGCCTTGCGAATAAATCCCCTTCTACCTCGAGATTGAAGGTGATGGGTTTCTCTTCGATCCGGAACATACTGAGGGTGACTACATCATTGAGCAGGCTTGCCACTTCGTATGTTGTGGGGACCAGCGTGAATTTGCCCGACTCGATTTTTGAAAAATCAAGGACATTGTTGATAAGCCCCAATAAGGCAACTCCGGCTGTATTGACCTTCTCAAGGTACTCCCTGCTTATGCCTGTTACGCTTTCCTCTTCCAGAAGCAGCTCTGACAAGCCCACTATCACATTCATCGGGGTTCTTATTTCGTGGCTCATGTTGGCGAGAAAATCGCTTTTTGCTTCGCTGGCCGCCCGCGCCTCATCGCGTGCTATGCGCCGGTCATAGCAGGAAATCGCAAACGCCGTCAAATCGGCAAGCGACGCTGCGAAGTTTTGCTCTCCGATCATCCATTCGCGCCTGCCGGGATACTCGCCGCAACTATCCTGTTCGATGCAGACTGCCCCAACCAGCTTCCCGTCAATGCGTATCGGTGCATCCAATGTGGCGCATAAGTCGAAATCATACCTGTCTTTCAAAATCTCAAAAGAGGCTTCATTGATATCGTTGGTCACTAACAGCCTTTCGGTTTCAAGATGCATGGTGTAAAGAGGCCGGTTAGATAAATTTAACTCCTCTTGTATGCAATACTCTCCTGTAAATGAATCAAAGCAAGAGATATTCACCAGGGCATCAGAGTTATCCGTTAAACGCCATATGCCAACGCGGCGGGTATTCAGCGCATTGCATCCCTCTTTCACGATTATGTCGGATGCGGCTTTCAGGTCTCCCACGGAAATGGTGGGGGACTTAGTTATCCTTGCCAACGCATCTGTTTGCTTTTTTATCTGCTCATAATTGAATGACAGCTTGCGTTCGGCTTCCCTCATCGTCGTTATATCATGCGCCCTGCCGACAATCCCGACCGCTTTACCGTCCAGTACTAACGGTACCGTCGTCGTCAGGAAGAGCGGGTTCGTGCCGTCGATACCGGGCAGATGCTCTTCGACCGTGGCGGTATTACCTTCCCTGATAATTCCGTAGTCTTTTTCATCATGTATCTTTTCCAGCGCTTCAGGCAGCCCAAAAGCCTCGGAATCACCCTTACCGATGACTTCATCAAGGCTTTTACCGAAATGATCCAGCAGTGCTTTATTGCAGTGGGTAAAGCGCAAGTTTACATTTTTGGTGAAAATCAGGTCCGGTATAGAGTCGAGCAGCGTGTTGAGCGTCGTCGTCTGCAATGCGAGGTCATACGTCCTTTCGGCGACCAGGTCGTGGCGGTTTATCGCGCTTACCATCATGAGGCTCACTGAACGCAGGATGGCTACTTCGTCATCTGCAAAAAAACGCTCCCGTTCGCAGTCATCGATGCTGAACAACCCCCACAGCCGGTCGTCCAGAAACAGAGGGAACAAGAATACCGACTTGATGTCAAATACGTTGAAAAATTCCTGCTCATCATGTTGCATCCTGGAAACCGGCCCGCCGATGAATGTGTTGAGCCTGAACTGTTTTTCCCAATGATCCATAAGGTCGTATTGGAGCATAGGTCCTATGGGAATCTTCACCTTTTGTTTCCCGATTTCACTGAGCCATTCATATTCATGCAGCAGTGACAACCCGCCATCCAATTCTTCATAACGCCATATATGGACGCGGTCGGCGTCGATGGCTCTGCCTACAAGCTCCATGCTTTCACTGATTGCGACGTCAATATCTTCATCTTCCTTTGTAGTAAGCAGCGTAATAGCTGATTGATTGACTGCTTGTAATAATTTGCCGCGGTGCTCGACAGCCTCCATTATTTTATAATGCTCGCGCAAATCTCGCGTGTATCCCAACACAACATCCTCGTCGCCGTATTTTGCCCGGACCAAAGTGATTTCTGCCGGAATTAGCGTACCGTCTGCCGGAAATATGTGCATCCACTCAAAAAAACAATAACCATCCTTAAAGGCTCTGTGGACGAGCTCCACCGCCATTTCATCTGAACGCCGCCCGTTAGGCTGGAGCTCGGGCGAACACTCTTTGATAAACCGTTCGGCATACTCCTTCTTGTCTTTGAATCCATACAGCTTTACAGCCGCTTCATTGCAGTCGATAGTGTTTAAACCCCTATCCCATATCTGCGTACACAACGGGCATGTATCCAACATGAGCATTGTGCGCTCCTTTTCGGCGTTGACTGACTCCAGAAGGCTGTCCCAATACATTATTTCAGTTATATCCCTCAATATAACTATTTTGCAATATGTTTCGCCCAGTTTGTCCCTTTCCACTGTGAGCAGCATATCGCAAACCCTTTCGCCGGAATGCGCCTTCACTGTCAGGATCTCGCTTTCGAAGCTTTCATCAAAAAAACCCTGCTGCAGCGGATTACCATCCATAAGCAGGACATCAGCTATATTTATACCCAAAACGCTGCTGCCAAAAAACTCCGTAGCTGCTTTGTTTTCCAGTATTATGCTGTTATCCTTGTCAAGTACTAAAATCGGGATAACGACCGAAGAAAAAGTATATCCCGAAACATTCTGCACCGTGATATCCAGGGATTTGTTAATAATTATCGTATAATAAGTCGGTATTGAAGCCACCAGAATCGAAATCGGACCAAGCGGTACAAACATGATGCCGATAAAAACCGGTATGACAAAATCGGTTATATACCCGATTGGCGCAGCCAAAGCCATAAGCACCACAAGCAATGGTGCCAGCATGCGATGGATTTGTACCGCAGCAACACGCCACCACCTTACAAGAAGAACGAAAAGCGGAATGGAAAGCACGCTCGTGTTAATAAAAGCGAGCATAAAGAATATATTGCCATTGTATGAAAACTGGTTGCCGTACCTGGTCATCGAAAATTCAACATCACCAAACAAGGCACATAACACCGCAATCAGCAAAGTGACGGCAAGCGATGCCCTCAACAGAGGAAATGCCCATTTCCCCCTGGGCGGAATCTTGTGCAATAAAAACCTGATCCAGGTCGGGAAAAAGAGAAGGCCCGAGGAAAACCCGATAGCCCAAAAAATCCTGACCAGCTCTTCACTTTGCGCAACTGTCATCAAAGCGTATGAAAGGCTGAAAAAAAAGAGGCACATCCCTGTCATAAGATAGTCGCGCCGCATTCCGCGCTCAGCCTTTCCAACAAGCGTGACGATGGAGAAAATTACGAAGCAGACGCACGTAATGACATACATGAACGATATTATATAGGCAGGATTCAACTCGAGAAACATAATCAAATTCACCTCCCAACACCGTAACTCTACCATAAAAAGACCGTGCTTGCAATGAATAAGCCGTGAACAAAAACAGATGATTGTATATAAATATCCTCCGTGCTATAATCAAACGAAAAAACAGCGAGGAAGATATATGGACTGTTCCGGTTGCGAATCTGTCTGTTGTTACGATGGAGTATCTTTATCCTTTGATGAGGTAATCAAAATAAAAATCTTCGTTGAGAACAATAAAGAGTATTTTCATTTCTTGCCCGAAGAGTATATTACCGGGAACCGGACGGTAACACGAAAACAAAAGTACAATGACAGTTATCCTGATATGCTGCCAAAAACCAGGTGTATTTTCGGGCTCGGAAATGGAGCTTGTTCATTGCAGTCCCGCGCGATTGAGCTCGGATTGCATCCATGGAAGATGAAACCGGAGCCCTGCTGGTTATTTCCGCTGCGTGTTGAAACGGACAAGCTTATCTTTCCATTCAGTAAAAGCAGCCGTGAATATGATAATTTTATGAGATGCTTTCCGTGCGGAAAGAAGAAAACTAAAAAAGAGTGGAAAATAATTATGCAGGATGAAATAGATTATTTCATTAAAAGCCTTATTAAAAGAAATAAACCATAACACTAAACGGGTGTGCTCACAGCTCAAATCTGTAATCACACCCGTGTTGATTGGAATTAGTGGCGCATTAGTTGCTTACACTGCTTCTTCAACATGAAGCGGTGTATTTAGCGCTTGAAGCTCTTCCTTTGCCAATGTTTCGTTAGTCATATTTGAGATATTTGAGATATTGACAAATGCTTTCTCAACCTCTGTGCCGATCTGTTCGATCATTGTATTGATCACCCTGATTGAGCTTGTTGCCTGTTCCGTAACGCTTTCTGTCTCTGACACTGTGTTCTTTGATGTCTGTGCGAGCTTCCGGACCTCCTCGGCAACAACCGCAAACGCCTTGCCGTGCTGACCGGCTCTTGCGGCTTCGATGGATGCATTAAGTGATATGATGTTAATATGCCTGGCTATTGCGTCTATCTCCGAAGCCATCTTGCTGTATTTTTCTATCGCATTATTTACGCCGTTAATGCTTGTGACAATATCGCCGGACAATCCCCTTATCTGAGAGATATCATCTAATATTTCGTTAATATTCTCTAAATTGGTCGCAGACATCTCCAGTACCATATTATGCTCTTTATGCAGCTCATCACGTTCTTTCTGGATACAGTTCTCAGGTAAATTAAGACCGCATGCGACTCTTTTT
>Ga0123353_10008685_pt1 | contig 13898 bp, 11 predicted proteins | sample TergutLab28metaG_3_FD_92763 | JGI IMG/M metagenome (GOLD analysis project Ga0123353, IMG submission 92763) | Labiotermes labralis P3 segment gut microbial communities from Petit-Saut dam, French Guiana - Lab288 P3 | ecosystem: Host-associated > Arthropoda: Insects > Digestive system > Gut ... | reverse complement strand
TAGAGCCCATACTAGGAGGGTATATAATGAGTTATAAGGAGCTAGAGCCCATACTAGGAGGGTATATAATGAGTTATAAGGAGCTAGAGCCCATACTAGGAGGGTATATAAATTAGATACCTCGCTCTTACCATTCAAAGTGTAAGTAATATTCTCGTGCATACCTAAAGATGTGGCAGCAAGAAGACGAGAAAGTATCTTAAATTGCCATTGAAATCCACGCATAACGTCAGTGAGACTAGCCAGTGGCCGGCTATATTTAAAAGCAGTTTACACTTGTCTTCCAAACGCGTTCTTGAAAGTATATCAGTCCTCAGTGTTCTTTCGTGTCCCTTCACTTTAGATAGCCTACATACTACACAGTCAACAAGTTCAGACGCTACACTGCACAACACATAAACTCTGTTGTTTATAATACTATCGGCAGCAAAGATATTGGTTTAATTTCAGACACTCTACGTTATTTTCCAAAGCAATTCCCTAAGTATTCAGACACTGAAAATTTTCGTAATGAAAGCTGCAGATCTGATTGAGTTCTATACGCATTCTGTGTTAGGCCGCCAGACACGTGTGGCTACATTTAATCCGACATGTCTGTCCAAACTTACAGCTACAGTAGGTTTACTTGCGCTCAGTTTTCACTTTAGCACCACATTATGGAACATTTTTTTACGTATAAGGTATATGATAAGTAGATATTCGTAACAACAGTTATCATTCTGATATAAAATGCATCAATATTAAAGAAACTCTTTGTATATAAGTAATTATTAACCTACTTCATACGTGTTATTATTTCAGTACTTACTTGCAACGTTTAATTTCTCTCCTATTTCAACCCAAAGTTTTGGCTTGAGATATATGTTATGGTAATTTTTGTCCCTTTGGTCCCAAAGAGGTGTCATATCTCTAAAAATCCTATTAGATACGTTTTGTCTATTGCAACAACACTCGAATCCTATGCGCACTGCAGCAGGTATCTGGCCAGACTGCCGGCTCGAAACAAACCCACTTTTTTGGCGCCAGACAATCGGCCGTTGTTGGGAGATAATATTCCAGTCGGATCGGTTTCAGTGTAGCCGCTGACATTAACAGTAATGTGGCTGATATCTACTTCCTTGTCTGGAGTCTGTCCGGACTGTTGTGTTGTGTCGGTTCCGGCTCCAGTGTAGCCGCGACCTTATATACTGAAGTTTTCTAGCATTAGCCTCTTTAAGGCACGTTTGCAAAGCGGTTGTGAAGGCTATTAGCCTTGTCATGTCTGTCCGCTCGCCCATCCGTCCACCCGCACGGAAGAGTGCAATTCCCACTACAAGGATTTTCATGAAATTTCAATTCGGCATATTTACTAAAATTTATCGATCCTTTCGATTTTGGTGAAAATCAAATAAAATAATTATACGAGCACTTTATATGACAACCTACGTACATTTACAGTGTCTCGCCGATTTTGTCCTTTATAATTTAGACAGTTTCAATCGCGAGTTACTAAATGAGTCCGAAGAAAGTAACGACCTAAATGTAAAATCATTCATAATCGATCGTAAATCACCTCGTCTGCGACCTATTATATAAATTATAAATTTGCTGCTAAGATAGCCGAAATCCTTATGGTGTGCATTGTGTGAAATAACGAAAGCCACAAGGAAGTGTTCGAGTTTTCGCTGTATGTCCCGAAATTATTCATGCATTTAAAATCTATGGACAGCGATTGAACCACAGCGTCACAGGTGTTGCTTTCCGAGGACAGTTCATAACTGGTTTAAGGTTCTGGTTCAGTTTTATTGGATTAATTACGATGGTCTCTAAGAAATCAAAGTCGCCGGACAAGTTATTAGTCACCTATAACCAAATTTCACTTATGTCCGTTTTATCAATTTGGGACATGAATCTTTCAGATATACGACTCTCCCCATTGTGGGTTTGTTTGATGTAATTCGCGCAAACAAGACTTATCTTCTGCTATCAGTTTCTGCAATGTTCTCACACATGAAAGTCTGAAGATTCCGTAACAGAACCAAGCGCGCATTATTTTGGCCACGAAGAAAGAGCGACCCTACTGCTCTGAAATCAATAAGGCAAGGCTGCCGGCCTGAAGTCATTTATGCTAAAAGCGTGTTTTTGTTGGATGATTGTGTAGTTGCCACAGAAGTCGTGATATAGTGCCCCGCAAATCACTCCCTGTTATGGAGAGTGTGTGTAAACTCTCCTGTCGTCGTTATACGATGACCATGGAGCTGTGTGGCCTCCAGCAATAGCAATGAAGAGGTCTTGGCGGGAAGGCTCTTTGTAGGAATCAGTGGCGTGTAGTTAATAACATCCCAGTCATCAATGAAGCCCAGTATAGTTTTATTGTCATCAATGAAGTGTAGTAAATTTCTGAATGTGTTCGTTGCGGTATTCAGTGGCGTTCTGTCAGTTACATCATAAGACGCACTTAATATTTATTACAATCAGTGGCAGTAGAAGGGGATTTCTTATGGGGTTCAGTAGCATGCAGTTAATTACAGCCTAGATATAAATATTTTCTTTTCTTGGCGCTGCGGCTCAACGCGGACCATGGTCACCTCATTCATGAGATTTCTAGATCACAGAAAACGACGCACCACAGTCGGTAGGACTCCTCTGGACGAGTGATCAGCTCGTCGCAGAGACCTCTACCTGACAACATACAACACTCGCAACAGACAGACATCCATGCCCCCGGCGAGCGGCCGCAGACCCACGCCTTATACCGCGCGGCTGCTGGGATCGGCAGCTACAAATGATATGCGGTTCAATTTATAGTGTGGGTAGTGACGTGTAGCCATTTTACAAACATGTACGTTATGTGGTTCAACAGCGTGTATGAACATAATTACAATTTTACATGTAGCTGCTTTTTACGCCTCGTCTCCTCTTAGCGAAAAAACGTTTGTGTTGAGCATTACATTTCGCACTTGGGGTGGGGGGGGGGGGTTTTCTTGTTGAGGAATAGTTGTGGGATAACGAATATATTGTAAAACTGAAAAAATGGCATTAACACTTCCTGGACTATTTATTTTATATCAATATTAATTGCAGTTTTATCTCATTTGCATTACTGAAATACATTGTTACACAGCTTTTTTTCTAATTCAAAGATGAAATTATTCATGAAACATCTTGAGAAGGATTATGTGACTAATAACGGGCTGAAAAGAGGGCAGAATAATATCATAACACAAAGATCACCACTAAATCTTTCGAAAACGTGGCAAAGTTCATGAATTTGGGGAAGACACTAACAAAAGTGGAATGCACTAAGAATTAGGTACATCACTTCCAGTACAGACCTGCACAGACCCTGAGTGTTCCAGGAGGATGAGGTTCCCAGATTTCAAGACAATCGGCACATGAAGGTGGTAAGGTTGTCAGCCCTACGCACCGGCCGCCTTTACCCCCCAGGAAATATTCCTGGTACTCATTTCTGTTAGAGGCTGAGTCGATCCCAGGGCCACAATGCGGAAGGATTACGTCAATGACATCATTGGGAACCGAACCCACGACCTTCCGGCTTGTAGCACAGTGCCTCAACTAACTGCGCTACCGCGTGCCCCAAGAAATTAGGAGTAAATGAAATTCAGAAAATGCTTGCTACATTTCGGTACAGAATCTTTTGCCTTGACATTAGCTACCTAAAAATCGAAATATGAAAATACACTAAATTTAAACATTTATTTCTCTTTTGTATTGTACTGGACTTGCTCAAAGAAGAATGACACAGGTTGAGGGTATTTGAGAACAGGATGCTGAGGGAGATACCAAAGCCTTAACGGGTATAAGAGAAGAACACAGAATATTTCATAACAAGGAGCGTTCATGATTTGTCCTCCTCGTCAAATATTATTATTAAAATTATCAAACCAACGAGAATGAGATGGGCGAGGAACGTTGAACACATGGAGAGAAAATAAATGGACACAGGATTATGGCTGCAAATCCTGAAGGTAAGAGACGACAAGATAGATACAATCGCATATCTGAAGATGATATTTAAATGGATCAATATGACTCAAATTGAATACCAGTGGCGGGCTCTTGTGAACACAGTAATGAAACTTCTTGCTCCATAAAATGCGGGTAATTCCGTGACTAACCGGTGAACTTGCATTAATCAGTTCGTGTAGGACTGTAGCTATGCTATCCGAATTTCAAACACAGTCTCAAACTTAATTCTCTTAGACACAGTTATCTTAGATATATTTACAGAAAAAGGCCTACTTTGCGCACGAAAGACGCTAGCAAAATTCAGTATATAACAGCAAGTTTATGTAACACTTATACGTTTTAACCGGTTTATGTGAATGGCCGTGTGGTTTACGGCAACGCAAAGCTTCATATCAGCCATTTTGTGGTAAGTCAGGAACGCGCCAATATCCCAGCAGTTCAGCTCTGTGCAGTTTATGGCTGCCTTATACGTTCAAACCGTCACAGACAAGAGAATAACTATAACTATAACTATAACTTAATAACTTTCTGAATCTCTTAGTAGCAAGAAACGAGAAGCCATGAACTATATCGTTTATATGTTTATCGCCTTCGCGGGTTCTTTGACGTGTCACATAACACAAGCCGTTCTTTAGGCAGTGTTTTGTTTCGCTTTGTTGAAGCCTCATTTGTTAACAGCAAAAACGGGACTAAGTAGTAAGAGACCAAGCCCCCTGCACTTCACTTTGTAGCTGGTTTTAAGCCGCCAATTAGCATGTGTCTTAGCTTCCCTGTTTCAAGCGAACACGTGATAATGATGAAACTGTATTTAGAGAAAATACACAAGGTTTTTAGAAGACGGCGCAGATATACACATCTGCTAATGTCTCACACAGAGTAAGGACAAGTCACAAACATATATATATATGTTTTTGGGTTTCTGCACCACGTAGGTTATACAAACGGCATTTCCGAGGTGCACGGTGACAACGGATTCAAATGGATGCTGAAGGGACAGGGAAGAAGAAAAGTCTTGGGGTATACAGGACGGTCTGAGGAAGTAAGGCCGACTGCAGCTACAGAAGGCAGGAAGATGGATAGGACCTTCAAGAACAAATGGGCGTTCAGATTTCTAAGGACACTTCTCACGCGGTTCGATATGACTGACATAATTCTTCCTCCGTATGAATTCAGAATCAACTTTAACCAATTTAGCCACACTGAAGATGGAGGCAGTACGTTCCTCCGTAACTACACGGTGCAGAAACAACCATTTACATCAACAAACGCCGTGAAGCCCCGAAAAATATATCATACAGATAGCTATTACGTCCTTCCAGAATGTCACAATGTTCAAATGTTTGTAACATTTCTAGCAAAATATAAACTGTATTCAGAAGGAAATTAAGAACAGACCAAATTCAGTGACGCTTTCTGCTATTCGGTCCAGGAACCTTTTCCGTCACATTAGCTCCCTATATTCTTAAATATTCAAACATGTAAAACTATAATCTTGTCTGCTGTTTTGTGCTTGTATAAAAATTTCGCTTCTCATATCAAGGGAAAAACAGAGGACAAGGCTGTTCAAAAGAAGGGTCTGATGAGGACAAGGGCAAGGAATCTCGAAAATTTGAACATTCATGACTTTCATGACTTTAGATACACCCTGAACATTCTTATGGTAATAAAACCAAGTACAATGAGATGGGAGATACAAGTTGTACAAATGGACAGGCGCGTCCAAACCTGAAGGTAATGGACCACGTTTTAAACATAGAATTAGACAAAAGAATGATATGAAGCAGGACCTTAAAAAACATACGGTGTGTGGGTTCGAAATTGACTGCTGTAATGTGGGATAGGATCCAAAGATCGAGTATTTCAAACACGGTAATCAACTTTCGGGTCAAACACAAGTAGAGACGTTTCCTGACATGGCAAGAGACCGCCAGGTTTTCAAGCACTCCTGTCCTTGAAGTATAATCTGTGACAAAACGCGTTAACGAATGTACGAGAGTAGTTCATAAAGAAACCTAACTTTTTAAAAATTTATTGCCTCACTTACAAATTAATCAAACTTGCCTCCTTCAAAGTACTCCCACTCCACTCTTGATACACAGCTCCCAAATTTTTTTCAGTTCTGGAACGCGTCCTGGAACGTGTTTTGCGGGATGGTGTGAAATTCCCGTATCAAATTTTCTTCTACCTCCTCTACCGTCTGAAATCGGCGATCTTTTAGTGAGGATTTCAACTTCGGGAACAAGAAAAAGTCCGCAGGGGCCAAATCTGAAGAGTAGGGTGGCTGGGGGACAACAGTCGTCTCATGCTTCGTCAAAAATTCACGGATAAGGAGCGACGCGTGAGCACGTGCATTGTCATGGTGCAGCAACCAGGTAGTGTTCGTGCACGCCTCAGGCCTCTTCTTTCGCACTGCCTCCCTCAAACGATTCAGGACGTTTAGGTAGAACCTTTTATTGACCGTCTCACTACGTGGAATAAACTCATAATGACCGATAACCTTCCATAAAAAAACTATCAACATTACCTTCATATTTGAGCGACTCTGACGTGTTTTTTTTTTAGTCGTGGCGAAAATGTTTCCATCCACTGCGACGACTGTTCTTTTGTTTCAACATCGTAGCCGTACACCCAAGTTTCATCACCTGTTAAGACATTTTTCAGAATGTTTTCATCAGCATTCGGACGATCAAACAGCTCCTGACTGACTGTAACACGGTTCACTTTTTGTGCATCTGTCAGCAGACGCGGCACAAATTTTGCGGTAACATGACGTATCTTCAGTTTGTCGGTCAAAATCAGGTGGCACGAACTTTTACAGATTCCTTCTTCTTCGACAACTTCACGGACAGTTAGGCGACGATTTTGACGAATCACAGCAAGCACTTTCTCAACGTCATCGTCGTCCATTGACGTGGAAGGCCGTCCAGATTTGGGGTCGTCTTCGATAGACGTTCTGCCCGATTTGAAACGCTCGTACCACTCGTGACATTGTGTACGGCTCGAACAATCCTCTCCATAAGCCTGTTGCAAAATCTGAAAAGTTTCCGTAAACGTTTTTCCCAATTTGAAACAGAATTTGTCGCAAACGCGTTGTTCAAGTTCCTTCACTTTTCAACTTGCAAAAAATCCGCCGAGGGTACTAAACACACACTCGTTCAAGCGCGTTTAGCTCGATCACTAATTGACGTGGTGTGATGCTGCTAGTGTCAGAATAAAGCTTAAAAGTCCAAGCTAGACAACGCCACCATCGCGAGCGTGCTGCGCGCGCGCGCGCTGGCTCGCTATTTCACAGGTTCGGTTTCTTTATGGACTGCCTACGTATAATTACATAATATACCATCGTGATGGAAGCAGTAGACTCGTCTAAACCGTCTGTAGTCCTCTACCAGACTATATGGCGCGAGTATTCTAAAATGAATGTGATTTATTTGTCGAGCAAAATAGTCAGAATTTTGAGTGGTAAAAATTGCCAGTGATTTTGTTATTTCGGTAGCGAGGACAAAACTGGTGTTCAGGTAAGCATGAAGTTGTCACTTAAACCTCCCAGAGTGGTTACTTAAATGCACTTTACTTAATGGTGCTATCGGTGATTTAGAATAGTGAATAGTGAATTGAAAAGGATGCGAACGAAGGTGGTCTAGGTCGAAACTGAGGTACTATTCCATCACTTGCTCTGAGTGATACCGTGACAAACCTCAATCGAGACAGCGAATGCACTGCATACGAAGCGTACGTGTACCACCTCGGCATCAGCTTTGGTTGAACGCTCGTGCATTCCCTTCACATTCATCTTCACGTAAGTCAGTCGGATTGTTACTGTACTTACCTGCCTCCAGACCGTGTCCTCGCGATGCAGATACAGCACACAGGCCATCTGCGCGACCGACAGCACGACGCCCGCCCCCACCGCCTCCTGCAGGCGGATCGGCAGCAAAGAGTACGTGAGGTATATGAAGAACATGGCGGCCCCGACCCCTGTTGACGGAGCGGGTGGACGCGTGTAGACGGCGAGGGTCACTTCTAAGGCCAGGAACGTGGCCACCACGACGTAAGAGACCCCTAGCAAGTACACTTCATTGAGAGCAGGACGAGACAACACCACCACCAACCCTGCAGGACAGACAGCGTTTTGAGAAGCCATACAAATTCTCGTGAGAAACAGGGATTTGAGGAGCTTTAAGAGAGCTCTGGGGCTGAGCGGATTTTGGAGAGATATGGCAGGCTTTTGGGAGACGTAGCTAGCTCTGGGGAGAAATGGCTCTAATCCGTAGAAAATGATAATTACAGTACCCACACCAATCTTCGTGCCTAAAACTTGTCCTTGCACCAAATCCTAAAGGCCCTTTAAGAGCAGAGATTACTTCCTGAAGGAAAACCAATGACCCTTTAAATGGACTTGGGAGATACAAGACAGGAGGACAGTCGCACACGGGAGACACAAGACAGGAGGACAGTCATACACGGCAGACACAAGACAGGAGGACAGTCGTACACGGAAGACACAAGACAGGAGGACAGTCGTACACGGAAGACACAAGACATGAGGACAGTCGTACACGGGAGACACAAGACAGGACAGTCGCACACGGGAGACACAAGACAGGAGGACAGTCGCACAAGGGAGACACAAGACAGGAGGACAGTCGCACACGGGAGACACAGGACAGGAGGACAGTCGCACACTGGAGACACAAGACTACAGTCGCACACGGGAGACACAAGACAGGAGGACAGTAGCACACTGGGGAAACAAGACAGGAGGACAGTCGCACACGGGAGACACAAGACAGGAGGGCAGTCACACACGGTAGACACAAGACAGGAGGATAGTCGCACACGGGAGACACAAGACAAGAGGACAGTCGCACACGGGAGACACAAGATGGGAGGCCAGTCGCACACTTCCTTAGTGACAACACACCGGAAAGAACCGAGTAATTGGAAGAAGGAATACGAAATGGGTAAAGTGCACTCCATCAAGGAATATAGGGATTGCGGCTATAGGTGTATTCATTTAGTAACCTCGACTAGATGGAAATGATTAGGTCGGTTTCACGCCCCAGCCAAAGGCACCAACTGAATGGGAGGCCCCTGGCCGGTCTAGACGCTTGTGAGAAGAGGAAAATCACATGCCACTGCAGGAAACTGAAAGAGGATTCCTCAGTCAACCAGCCCGTAGCTTGATCACTATACCAGCTAAGCTAGAAGAAATGTGTCGGTGACTACAAGTATCGGGTGTTGTAACTTTCAGTAAACATGTTCGTCCCCCATAAACCGCATTAATGTACTACGGGATCCTCACAGTAAACAGTAATTGTGTACACACGATATTAAGTGGTATACGTTTATTGTATATTCAGTCTTTTCTTTGAGGTACAAACCAGTATCTTAATACCGGGTGTTTCTTTTTCGTGAGACTGAGCAGATGGAATAGCGAAAAGATACCGTCAGGTTCCCTATGTTCAGTCTAGCCGAATATATACTCGGAACCTTAGACAATCAGCTGACTCACCAGCATACACAGCGACGCAGCAGATGACAGTCATACCCACGGCAATGAGCCCTGGCTCAAAGCCCCCCAACGAACTAGAGAACAGTGCAACGACGAGTTGGAGGAGGCCGATCACGGAGAACAGGGCCAGCAGGAGGCCCAGCAGGTGTGTCACGTTGCTCTGGTTCATGCGCAGAAAATATCTCTGGTACAGCATCTCAACCTCCGGGTTCTTGAAAAGATGCGACCTGCACAAGTGATGGAAGAGGTGGCGGATGTGCCACCAGGTGGCACCAGCTCCGCCAGTGGGCCGTGACTTCATCAGCAGGATAGACTCCACGTCCGTGGCATCATGCCGACCCGTTCCCTGAACGCCACCCTCACCCACGTCACCGCTAGCTTCCTCCTCTTCCTCCTCCTTAATGCTTGTGCCACGGGACACGCCAACCTGAGGACAGCGCGATGATATATCGAATGATGAAGGTATTCATATAGTCAAAAAACTATTTGCCATTATCAATTTCAATATGACCCCACCACATATTCCTTCCTAGGTGTACCTCACGTTTAGGATTTCCGGCCAAAACTTTGCGTGAAAATCTCGTCCCTTTCGTGCGAGCTCAGACTTTGTTGTCATGGCCACGTTCAACCCACTGAAATATATAATAATGAAGGTGTTGTTTTGGAAGAATGGGCGTCCGTAATTAAGGAGGCCAAGGCCCTCAGAGGGCCGTACAGCCAAGGGGTAAGTAAGTAATTAAGTAAGTAAGAAGGTGATAGTTTCTTACAGATAGGGGCCAAATATTAAATATCGTCCACAGCAGACATTAGGATTTGATCATACCAGGTGAGTGCCCTTCGGAAATTAGTAGGCGTACGGAAGAATATACGTCCATAGTGAATAAGTTAAATGTTAATATATGAATGAAGATTTACCTTCTAGGAATCTGACGAGTCTCCTGAATAAGACGTTGAAAAGCAACAAGCCTGTATGGACGTATAGACTATAGGAAGTGCTGTTCACACAACACAAATGAACTCACATTTTGAAGTACTGCCATTATCAGTCGCCTTTATATGAAATCTGTGGTGCAACACTTTACTGGCACTAGTAACCCTTTAAAGCGTAGTCGTTATTTTACTTAACACCAGGTTTAACACTCAGTAATTCTACTTCCTGCAGAGTGTATTCGTGACTTATATGTTTCTCAGAACAAACGTCGATTATTCCACGTACGGCTTAACCTATCGGTTTTTATAAAATAGATTGGATGTGTTTACCGCGTGGGATGAACTGAATCTCTAAATGCAATTCAGGTTGATTTTGGTCTCTAAAGGCTTAAATATCATGCGAGGTTCATTCGTATTGACTAGTGCGTAATTATTCTATCCGCCCGGTCCCTCAACTGAAACCCGTCACGAACACATGATGGGAGCATTAGCAGGGAATCGACTCCATAAAATCGTTCCTCATGAGCGCGTTCATAAAGAAAATCCAGCATGTTAAAACTGTCCCAACTGAAACGCACTACTATTAACAAAAATATTTCCACGTAAGTTCAACCATAAGACAGTCGCTATTGTATACTTTCGAATACCGTGATCGTGGGTTCGAAAACCGCGAGGGAAATATCTTATGCCGTGAATCCCTTGATAATGGAGGTCCTAATATGGTATCATCCTTGCTCCAACGTTGGCATAGCCCTTTTCATGTTACGCAATTGATACTGGTTTTTAAAGCACTAGCTGTTCTGTCAAAAATTAATTTTAATATTTGATCAGCACAGTAAAAAAAGCTAAAGCAATCTGTCCCACCAGATCTCAAGAATTCAAATTGGTTATTCGGCCTTTTCTGGAATAGAAATTTACTTTGCCGCTTAAACATTCTAACAGAGAATGGTCTCAATAAAATTAAACAACTTGGAAAAAGTTATGTACAGGTTTTTAGAAAATCTCTAGGGAAGGCATTTATGAATCAGATTGTGGCGGCGGCGGCGGTGATGGTGGTGGAGGCCGGGGGGATAATCATGACGATGATGATGCTGGTGATGATGACGACGATGATAAATTCGGCACAATTCTTGACTATCAGAGTAGTCTAGCATTTGCGCAATTCGGTGACAAACCCGTATAATTTCCCCGGTAATACAAAATGGCCCAATAACGCACGTACTCACAAGCCAATGTTGTTTGTTTCAAGTTAAACAAGCTGTTAGTACGCCAGCGTACACGGCTGTCCTGCCTAAGAATGATGACTTGCAGTTAGCGACAAATGAAGAAAGCTGAGCTGCCTTTAACTCTGCCTTCATTTCCTCCAACCAGCTACTGTAATTGCAGTTTTACGTTTCTTAACAAGATTCGCTATAAGAAGGAATACATAGTCCTCTGGGAATCACAAAATCAACTTCTCTTTCAGTTCTTCGCTCACCACATACAATATTCATCAACCATTACTACCAGCTTTCGTTGTCAACCGCGTCATTGTTTTACGGCAGTAGTGAACAGTCATGTCACTAGAATAATAACATGCACCATCACTTAAAGAGCAGCGCATCTTAAAACTCTAAAAAAAATTTAGTGTTAAAACTTCGACGATTCGGATGTCAAATACTGTAAGTCTCGGCTTGAATATCGTCAACAAAATCGTTGTGCAAGACTTCGTATACAGATTCTAGTCGCACAGCACAAGTGACTCGGAGTTTTTCCATTAGAACAGCCAGTCTGCGAGCGTTACATAATTTCATCACGTGTATGTTTATTGTAGGTACCATAACGGAAGACGTAAATGCTTTGTGTGGGCGATACGCAGGTAAGTTTTTACACGTGGCCATATGCATAGTAACTACTTGTGTTAAACAGAGTAACAACAAATATGAATACACGTCTTCGTTCAAGAAGGAAAATTTTCAACCGTCACGGGAGAGGGTAGCTGTGAGTGTTCCGTACCGACTGCTAGGAACAACATAGAATGCTCACTATTTCACAAACAGGAGTACGTTGAATTTCCCACTTCCGAATGCTGCTGTGTTGTACAATTTCAGAGGCATCTTTCCTGTAGGATATAGCCTGGCATTATTAAACAATTAACTGCCTAGAAGTTCACCAATAAACCTGAAACATTTCACAATTCTTGTTCAAATGAACATATCGTATGTACAGAAGATTCAAATCTTCTGGGACATCACGTCGTGTCTTCTTGTAAATAGTAACCTACGCTTGGAAGTATCATATTGCGTTAATCTTCAGGGTCAAAGACAAAGTCACTATGGCCCTCCGAAACGTAGATACTGTATATTCTCGAATATAATCCGCACCCGAATCTAATCCGCACTCGTTTTTGCAGATTTCTTAAACGAAAAAAAAAAGTTAGTTCGCGGTTCTAATCCGCACCTTACCTTCAACCGCCCCTTGCCTACAAGGCAGACTGATTGAATAATATTGGATGTTACCAATGTTTTAACCGTTATCCGTTGCATATGCAATGCTTTCGACGAATCCGAAGATTACATTTTATGGGAGGACGATGGTGAAGATAAAGATGATAGTGACTGGGTAACGGATAAAGGTTCAGTTATGAGTGATGACGGCGAGTCTGATGAATAATAAATTATAAATATTATATATTATATTATATTACAAATAATAAATAAAATAATAAATTATTGTATTGTTCTTACGGCACGTACAGCAGCTCCATCATTTTTCCAAAATCCAGCTTACGACCGCGAATCTAATCCGAATCTGATTTTTTGGCCCTCTGAAACTGTAAAAAGGGTGCGGATTCGAGAATGTACGGTACTTATTTACCACTCGACGGTCATGACATGCCAGAAAACTTCAATCTCGAGCAACATCGCTGTCAGTACCTCAAATCTCGCATCCTAGTTGCAGGTTCTGCGGATGGATGGCATTTAATATCCAAATCTTTAGATGATCCATCCCCGTTGTGTTTTGGATGATGATAATAATCACAGTAAACCCAGTCAAACACAAAAGTGTTTTTTTTTTAAGTTGAGGCATCCCCGTTGTGTGTGTAACAATGAAGTTAAAGGGCAAAATAAGTCAAAACACAACTAGTTTATTGGTTGGGTGTTAATGAAACGACATATTTCGGCCTACTCTGAGGCCATCATCAGGTTTACAAAGTTCTAAAGGACTAAATATTTAGTATCTTAGAACTTTGTAAAACCTGATGATGGTCTCCGAGTAGGCCGAAACAAGTCTTTTATTAACACCTAACCAATAAACTAGTTGTGTCTTGACTAACTTTGCCCTTTTACAACAAGTGTTTATTCCAGTGTTCATTCAACATGTTTCGGCCTGACTGGCCATCGTCAGGTGGACCAAGAATATAAGGCTGTGTACACAGTTATAAGGAAATTGAGATCTCACCTTCATGCAGTTTGTATTGTTATGTTGAGTATAACTTATGTATCAT
>Ga0123353_10008684_pt1 | contig 13899 bp, 14 predicted proteins | sample TergutLab28metaG_3_FD_92763 | JGI IMG/M metagenome (GOLD analysis project Ga0123353, IMG submission 92763) | Labiotermes labralis P3 segment gut microbial communities from Petit-Saut dam, French Guiana - Lab288 P3 | ecosystem: Host-associated > Arthropoda: Insects > Digestive system > Gut ... | reverse complement strand
TATTTCGTGACAACTGCACAGGATGGTGGTAAGGTTGTTTGCCTTACGCACCGGCCGCCTTTACACCCTGGAAATACTCCTGGTACTCACTTATGTTAGAGACTGAGTCGACCCCAGGGACATAGTGCGATCGGAAGGATTTTATGTCAATGAAAAATTCCAATGACACCAGCTGGAATCGAACCAGCGACCTTCCGATTTGTAGCACAGCAACTTAACCACTGAGCCACCGCGGTTCCCGAAATCCGGTAACTATCAAAATTTTATGTGTTTTGCACCGTGCACTGTGATATAATTATATAATATAAACAAACAAATCCATATTTCCTACAATAATATTTTAATTTTCAATTTTGATATATTCCTGAAGATGAAACTTCTGTTTCGAAACTTGTAGAAGAAATAAAAAATTAGAAATTAAAAAAGTAATTTAGAAAAAATTCATTTTTTTGGATTACACTGCATAACAGCCGGTCCCAGTGGCCGCGCGGTCTAAGGCGTTGGTCTGCTTAATGCGATATTAAACAGTGTGCGTCAGCACAATCACTTTACAACTCAAGGTAATTATAAGGCTACATGTTTCGACTATAGATTAGTCATCCTCAGACCTATTTTGTCAATTGTGTCACAAGATGCTATGCACACTTTGGGATCCCATCGCATTTACATCCATGGAATTCATCAAATTGAATTGTTTGTAGCTGGTCATGGCTACATTAATGGACTATTTTAACAACTGTAACTTTAGTAAGCACAAATTAATGCGCTCCCTGATGATGGTGTAACTGTAACACAGAAACATGTCGGAGCTGTTTTAATGTAAATTTTAATATTGTTTTTTAAGACAACTCACTGGTGCATCAGTTGGTGAATAAATACAACTTTGATAATATCAATATGCTGCACGGCACGAATGGGGGATAAAAATGTTCCTATCTTATTTTCATCCTTCTACTGATTTATCACCTCGCACTTATCGCAAATATTACAATGCATCGTTGTGCCAAATTTTCATCAAACTTCTTTTTAACCTTTCCTTTGTCCACTTCTTGAAATTTGTACTTCAGTTTCTCCCCTTCCTTCCCCTGCACGTCAGAACCAATTTTTCCAAATACAAACCAGACTTACTACCTACACTTGCAAATTCTCACTAAGAGCAATGAACGTCTAATGACCGCACTGCTCGGTATAACATCTGTACTTCCACAGACTGTTATTTTATCAACACAATCTTCTGTGTCGTAACCACAGTTTCGTCCCATTTTGTGATGGTCCCCAGGGACAAGAAATGCTTCTGCCTTTGGACTCTTCTTGCTGCACGCTACGTGTGTGTGTGTGTGTGTGTGTGTGTGTGTGCGCGTACTGTATTTACCCGTGATTTCCCAGTATCGATACCTTACCTGCACCTGTTCAATCCTCCTGGAAGGAACTTGTTCATTAAAGTAAATTGGATATATTCCTTAGATCGATAAACATCACTGGCAGTCCGTTTTTATTTCCGTCCTTTCACTTTTCTTTCTTCCAAATAAACTTTAGACCATTATGACTTTCTCCTACAAAAACTTCAGTTCACCAAGTCTCTTTTACCTGCAGTTTACGTTTGGAACAATTCTGTAGGAAACATGTGCCGTATATTTATCTCGGTAATTAACAAACTTGATGCACAAAATTTTGTTTTATAATAAGTTTATTTCATGCCTCTACATGTTTCGAGCACCATGTGCTCACCATCAGGAGGTCAAAATTGTATTATTCAATATATGGTATCTTCACACATATAGGTGACCATCCGGTGCGCAGGTTGAGAGAGAACTGTGCACCAGACGGCCACCAACACAGTGTGGCGATACCAGATGCTGTATAATACAATTTTGACCTCCTGATGATGAGCATAACAGTGCTCGAAACATGTAGAGGCATGAAATAAACTTATTGTAAAACAAGAATTAATTTTTTTAAAGTTTTTAATTTAATAATTATTCAACAAGATGGACTCATTCAGTTTATTACATTTCTGTAGGCAGCTCTACATGTTTCGGGTGTTGACACTCATCATCAGCAGCTGGTACAGCTGTAATTACAGCTTCTGGTATTGATTAACTGCAGTGAGTAAAATACGCTGCTATTAATACTGATACATAATTATACATTACTATTAATTACAGCTGTACCAGCTCCTGATGATGGGTGTCAACACCCGAAACATGTAGAGCTGCTACAGAAATGTAATAAACTGAATAAGTCCCATCTTGTTGGAAAATTATTAAATTCTATTCACGATGCACGGAAACATGTGTACAAAAAAGAATTTGTGCAATAAGTTGGTTAATTACCAACAATACACTGAGATGTACGGTCAGCAAAACATCTAAAAATGTGCCATATAGTTTTCTGCTACTATATTCCATAAATTTTAGGTTCTAAAATACGATATTATATTCTCCGTTCCCTTCTGCATACCATTGTCTCCACTTTTGACACCACCTCTTACGTCACTCTATGTATTGGTCTCACACACCCTCTGTGTGCTGCCTTGGATTCCTGTCTGTGTATCTCAATTTCCACTACCGACTCCCAATTCGACACTGCATTATTTTGTCTTTGTTGTGCTCCCTTTCTACCATCTGTACCAAAGCATCTCAAAATCCAGCTACTTAATTTCCTGCAATTATTTCAGTCCATTCCCTTCCATAGCTTAATTCATTCTAGAGACGAGACTGAGAGACGAGATGCATTCAGGATATTCAAATGTTGAACGTTGTTCTGTTACTCTCTCATTGACTCCTACGTTTCTCGTTTATAATTCAGGCCTTCGTTTGCGTTATAATTATTTTTATATTGTAGATGTAAATATTTCTTCTGTAAACAAATTTAACAAATAAAAATTCTTTTGCGGAAGAAATTAAGAGCAGATTGAGGTGAGGAAATGCTTGCTATCATTCGGTGCAGAATCTTTTGTCTAACAGGTTGCTATCCAAAAATTTAAAGATCAAGATACATAAAATTATAATTTTGCCTATTGTTTTTTATGGGTGTGAAACTTGGTCGTTGATATTGCTGGAGGAAAAGAAACTGAGGGTGTTTGAGAACATGGTGTTGAGGAGAATATTTGGACCTAGGAGGGACGAGGTAACGGGGGAAAGGAGGAGATTGCATAACGAGGAGCTAAATGATTTGTACTGCTCACCCAATATTGTGTGGGTGATAAAATCGAGAAGAATGAGATGGGCTGGGTATGTGGCGCATATGGGTGAGGAGAGGGAGTGTATAGGGTCTTGGTGGGGAAACTGGAAGGAAAGAGACCACTGGGGAGACCTAGGCATAGATGGGTGGATAATATTAGGATGGATTTCCAGGAGGTGGGATGTGGGTGTATGGACTGGATTGGGCTGGCCCAGGATAGAGACAGGAGGCGGAGGTTTGTAAGTGCGGTAATGAGCCTTCGGGTTCCGTGAAATGCGGGGAATTTCCTGACTAGCTACAAACCAGTTAGCTTCTCAAGAAGGACTCTGCACCATGGAGTTAGTAAGTAAGTAAGTATAATATGGTACCATAGACCTAACTATTATTAACCTAGACATTCATATAATAGCAGAAACTCCAACCTCCATGACACATACAAGATCTCGTGCCCACCTCACCTCCTACCTCTCCACTGTATACAGCCTCATATAACTGCTTACTAAGTATTTCATGTACAGCCTGAAGATGGCCATTGTCAAGTGCCGAAACATGTAGTTGTACCTTATGTAGTAAATACTAGATATATATCTACCATCAAATAAAGTTGTGTTAGACAAGTACATATACACTCCACCCTCGTTAGTACTTCTCATCTTCAGAAGTAAGGCATCGAAAATCTTGCAGGATGCAGTACAGATTGGTAGATACATAACAGTGACTTGAAGGAATCTCTTCTGGCACATTTGTACCTTCTCCCAAACTACACAATGTTACATTGCAGGGCACTGTAATCCTTATGTATGACAATTGTTCGAAAGATGTCGAGGGTAAATTAAGTTAAATAAATTATTAAGAAAAGTGTGCATCTTGTTGGTCTTTCTTACGTGTGTGTATCACAGTGCATGGTTCGGAGAATGTAAAGCATTGCATAACACTTTGACAACTTCAAGCCTGACACATGTTTTGAAAGTTCACATGATCGTCAGCATATGCTGACTGTATAATGAACAACAATATTTGAGAAGGTGTATCTTTTTTAATTGAGAAACAAAGAGATTTCATTTGTGAACAAGGCATTTGGTGTTTGAATAAAGGTAGACCAACTTGATGACACTTGCTTTATTATGTCAATTTACTGCTCAACATGTTTCGGATGTTAATACATCCATCCTCAGGTGCTTGCGACTACTTGGTGTGTTATTGTGTAGGCTGTAATGTGCTGACTTGAGGCGTGTTGGTGTTATGTAGTGGGATTGGCCGTTGGTGATGTGGTATCCGAGTGCAGAGTAGTAGTTCAGCCTGCACTCGGATACCACATCACCAACAGCCAATCCTGCTACATAACACCAACACGCCTCAAGTCAGCACATTACAGCCTACACAATAACGCACCAAGTAGTCGCGAGCTCCTGAAGATGGATGTATTAACATCCGAAACATTTTGAGCAGTAAATTGACATAATAAAGCAAGTGTCATCAAGTTGATCTACCTTTATTCAAATATGAAGATGTTGCACGGTCCAATACGCATAAGGCATTTGGTGTTTTGCTGCAAGCCTGCAATGCCCAAGAAACTGACCGTATGTCATTATTTTGCGTTTTTCATAAAATAACAGTTTTATGTGCTTACATTATAGTGTGTAATGTACCCTGGCCAACGTAAGTGGTTAATCTAGCCTTTTATTTCACCAAAGTTTTTAGTTACTAAACAGAATGAGTTGCTGTTGTAGCAATGTGTTCTCTTGCTTGTGAAGCACTGTTTATCACCACATAAACATTTGTCTTGGTTGGGATATACAACTCAGCTGTGGCTAAGGCATGTGTTATTTGGGTTAAATCTTAGTACAGCCCATGTGGGATTTGTGGTGGAAAAAGTGGTGATGGGACTGGCTTTTCTCTGAGTACTTCATTTTCCCCTGTCGGTATCAGTACTCCTATGTTCCTTGTTCCTTCATTCATATGTCACCAGCACTGTTTACTCTAGCAGTTGATGCGTCTTTAAATGATGTGCGTAAAACAGAAGGGGTATGCCAACACTTCCGTTGTCATAAAGTACAAAAATTGTCTTAATGGATATACTGTGACAGTGGTAATTATTGCCTCTTCACCCTTTAAATCACATTCACTCATTCATGCATTCATTCGTTTGGCATGTGCAGAATGTGACAATTCCTTACTGTTCGCAGGAACTTCTTCCATTCCTCTCTGTTATGTACTTTTCCCTGCCACCCTTCTCCACCAACTTTTCTTCCATCCTCTCTCACCTCATCTTGCCATCTGTTTCATGGTCTACCTCTCAATCTTGTTGTTCCCAAATTCATATATAATACCCTTTTAGGAATTCTATTTCCTTCCACTCTCTGTACATGCCCAAACCAACGTAATCTATTTAACCTTATTGTCTCTGTTATAGTAGGCTTTTTAATGCTTGCATAAATTTCTTTATTGGTTAATATCCTCCAATTCTTTAAATCACATTAAATAATGAAAACTAACAAACTAACTGACTAACTTCACGGAGCAGAATTGTTCCTGAGAAGCTAACACTTTCTCATCTAGTCAAGAAATACCCCACATTGTATGGAACCTGAAGGCTCATTAACACATTCACAAGTGCCCACCGCCTGTCCCTGTCCTGAGCCAGAGCAATTCTTCTCATGCCTCCCCATCCCACTTCATGAAGATCCATTTTAATATTATCCTCCCATCCGTGCCTTCGTCTTCCAAGTGAATTCTATCAGGTCTCCCCACGAAACACCACATGCATGTCTCCTGTCCTTCATACATGCCACCAAAACACCGCATGCACGTCTCCTCTCCCCCATATGTGCCACCAAAACACCGCATGCACGTCTCCTGTCTCCCATACATGCCACCAAAACACCGCATGCACGTCTCCTGTCCCCCATACGTGCCACCAAAACACTGCATGCACATCGTCTTCCAAGTGAATTCTATCAGGTCTCCCCACGAAACACCGCATGCATGTCTCCTGTCCTTCATACATGCCACCAAAACACCGCATGCACTTCTCGTGTCCCCCATACGTGCCACCAAAACACCGCATGCACATCTTCTGTCCCCCGTACGTGCCACCAAAACACCGCATGCACGTCTCCTGTCCCCCGTACGTGCCACCAAAACACCGCATGCATATCTCCTGTCCCTCGTACGTGCCACATTGCCTGCCTATCTCATTCGTGATTTTATCACCTGAATAACATTTGATGAAGAGTTAGAGGATAAAGTGCCTCATATAGTCTTCTCCACTCTCCTGTTCTCCCAGATATCCTCCTCACCCCCTTTTCTCAAACACACTCAGCTATTGTTTCTTCACTAGTGTGAGAGACGATGCTTCACAGCCACTAAATGCAGCAGGCAAAATTACAGTTCTTTGTGTCTTGATCCTTATATTTTTGGTGAGAAAAACTGGAAGAGATAAGCTTTGCACCAAATAAATCGTGATAAACGGAGATTTATTTCTCTAAATATCATGAAACAATTTGGTCCTCGTAATGCTGGTGCACTGCATATTCTGTGCAGTAGGAACTACACTGCCACCTATTAACTGGATGAGTTTCAGGCTTCAGGTGTTGATGAATATATTTTAATTGTTTGCAGCTTCTTTCATTTACTAAAAAGAAAAGCAAAGCAAAACTGTTCCTTCTCTAACCTTGTGACATATCTTGGTACACTTCTTTATTGCTAGTAAAGAAAGTGCTGGTTCTTGTGAGGAAGCATGAAGATGCAATAATGTGATTTGAATGTTATTTAACATTTAGTTGTGCCTGTGTGTGTAAATATGGACAAATGGTACTGCATGTAACACAGTGAGACTCAGATTTTTGTTTCTCAAGGGACCAATTAAAATGAATTTAAAATCAGGGAAATGTAAGTTTATGCAGCTTTTGAAATTGAATGTAAAGGTAAAGGTAAAGGTCACCCTAGAACAGGCCACGAAGGTCCAGAGGGGTAGTAGAGTTATAGCTCTACCCTTTCTTTAACCTCAGCGCTAGATGGGGGGTGGGTGGTCAACGCCACGCCCTGGCTGCTTTACCTCCAGGAAAGAGACCCGGTACCCATTGTATAGGAGGCTGGGTGGTCCCCAGGGCCTGCATGGATGGGTGCGGAAAATCTTGTCCCTCCACCGGGATTCGATCCCCGGACCGTCCAGCCTGTAGCGAGTCGCTATACTGACTGAGCTATCCTGGCCCATTCTTGAAATTAAATATACTGAATTAGTAGCGTATTACGTTAAAAATGTGATGTGGTTCACTTCTTCGTCATGTCAGTTACGCATATGTGGTGCTGCTTCGCTTTTTGCGGAACCCTGTCCACGTCATTCTTGACGCTGCTGAGGGCAGCCATCCTGTATTCGTTCTGTGCACTTAGTAAGCATTTTGCCATGCCTTATATTGTATACAGTGCAGTAACCTGGCTCTGCTCTCAACACTGGTCTGGGCCTCACTGCCGTGTTGTAAGAACCGACCAGTGCCAGTTGCTTCACAGTGTTATTCCACTGTACACGGCATTTACGGCACGACAGTGAAGATGGTAGGCATTTGTCACTGTAAGTCATTTTTCCCCCAGATTTAGATTTAAAGCACTTCAAATAACTGCAGTATTACAGTTTATTCTCATTTTGAATGATAATTGAGGAATTGTGTATGAAGCACAAACGTGTATTGTAGGAAAAGCCTATTCCGTGCCTCATATGTCGTGGGGGTCATGCTAGATAGTGTCCCATGACTGCGTGAGTGTAACTGCTACCATGCGTAACTGGGTATGTAGTTATTTCCTAGTGGCTTCTAGAAGCAGATCACGATTTAATACATTAGACTGGCAGAATGTTTCGTTACAGAACATTCATGCTTGTTAATCTTTTTGAATTTCTTTTATGTTTCAGTACAGTATTTCAGAAGTTCTTGGAACTAAACAGTCGTTTGACATAGAAAATATATTCCAGTGTTTGTGACAGTTTTATTGGTCCCAGTTAATAATGAACATTGACTCAGTACTGTAATTGATTTATCAGTTTTGTGGTGTGGCACTAACTAACTGTTTTTTTTTTTCTTTAAATGTTTCTTTAGGAACAAAATCCGAGGAAGGCACTTCACAAGACAAACCTCCATCATGCAACACAGTTAAGGCTGAAATAAATGGCAGTACAAGTCATGAGTTCAGTAATGGTATGTACATTTGGTTTGGAAATTCAGAATTCTCTTTTCCAGTCTTTTTTAAAAGTTACGGAGACCATGGGCGAAAGAGAAGTGTGACATAATAGCATTTTGCTTTTGCCGCTGTAGTTCTCATGCTTGTGTCGCTCAGTAGGGATGTGTTGCCGCAAGGCGTGCTTCTTATCCATAATCATCCACCTGCTGATCACGTCAGCACAGGCAGATACATTCTTGGGTGTTCGTTATGGGGGTAAGAAAGAACGTCTTTGTGTGGAGTCCACATTAATTTGTCCATCCATCTATCTGTGACCTAGTAGCAGCAATGCCTATGCAAAATTTTCATTAAATTAGGTAAATACATTTTTTACAAAAAGTTGTCAGGCAAACATGTGTTTCGTGAAAATTGGTGTAGTGTGTCAGGCTGTATTCAGGGGCATAAATGACTTTCTACCCATAATTTCCATTTTGCTGTCTTGATTTGGGTAAAATTCAGTATAGAATATCTCTGTGTGATTCCAGTCCACATTTATGAGTGTAATGATGGTTGGTACAGTGAAATACATAATTTATGTAAGGGAGAAAATGACATGTTTACCCTGTTTGCCACCTTTTCATCTGATTCTGGATAAAATTCAGTACAATACAAGGGCTGTCCAGAAAGTATCCATCCATTTTGAATATCTCAAGAACTGGTCACGTGGCTTTGATGTAACTTGGTAGCCAGTCAGAGGAAACCTTAGTGCGCATCCATGAAGAGTCACTCTCCCGTGGGGCTAGTAGGTCGGTGGTGGCAACACCATTGACTGATCTTGTGTACTGTGTGACCTTTCAATGGTGAAGTTGGCTTTGGGAAAAGCCGTAAGTCACAGGGAGCCAACTCTGGAATGTAGGGGTGCTGACAGACCTTGGTGATGTGATGCTTTGCCAAAAGAAAACCTGCACAAGAGCCGTAGAATGGGCAGGCACATTGTGGTGATGAAGCTGATCTGCTTGCTCTGTCATTGCGAATGCGAAGGTCACACAGTACACAAGGTCAGTCAGTGGCGTCTCACTGCCGACTGACTAGCCCCACGGGAGAGTGACTATTCACGGATGCACAGTAAGGTCCCCTCTGACTGGCTGCCAAGTTACATCAGTGCCACACGACCGGTTCTCGAGATATTCGAAATCGACGGATACTTTCCAGGTAGCCGTCGTCTGTGTTCACAGCAATTTGTTGAGTGATTTTGCGTGCCATGAAAATCAGTGCTTTGAAAACTATATTTTATGTAGGTGTGATTTAATTTTGATTCCTATTTCACACATACTTACTGTCGAATTTAGGTGAAATATGGTTTAAGAGAGTTTTATATTACGCTGTTGCGAATTTTTAAGTTTCGTCCCTGTACTGTGGTACTGTCACAAATGAAATTATGTGTACTTATTCATTGTGAAACCATGACATTTTGAAAGTAAAGAATGTGTTGATAAATAGTGTGTAGTAAAGGCAATAGGATCCAGTGCTTTGTAATTCATAGTTGGTAATGAGTCATATGTAGAGATGTCGTGTTCAAAATCCAGTATTACTTTATGAAACTTAGTATTCTGTGTTCTTCCAGCTGATCCATGCAGTGAAGGAAACGTGTCGATGGGCATATCACTCACCACTTCGGGTCCTCCTCCAAACGGAGTTCAACCTCTTCCCAGCAATGTTATCAATAAGCAACCTGGTACAATGGAAGCACAATATATGCAACAACAGAGTCAGATCTTTGTATTTTCAACAGCTCTTGCCAATAAATCTGCTGAGGCTGTACTACAGGGACAGTTCCCTTCTATAATTGCCTACCACTGTGCTCAGCCAGGAACAAAGAAGTATTTAGAGGTTTGTATATTTTGCTGTCTGTAGATCTTGGTATGTGATTATGCTGCACTTCAAAATTTAGACTTAGGCCTTGATCAGCTACTCTTCATTTCAACATCATGATGCTTAAATTTATTGGTCTGTGTATTGTAATGTACACTCTGTCCAACAAAAATCCAGTGGCTTGAAATTTTTTAAGTCCCATTCCAAATGTGACGTGACATACAGTTGCCATCATAATTTGAGTAATTTAACTTTTCCCCCCGTATTTCTGCATTCGTGGCATTTCTGTATGTTCATCCATTATGGCCAATCATGCCGCATGTATATTAACTGGAAACACCAATTCGTTTGCTCAGTTTGAAGTTAAAATATGAATTAGAAGTTCATTAATTTTCTGAGGCATGTGGGTAGCTAGCTATGCTGCAAGGGATGGATGTTGTCAGAGATCTGTTGTTTGCCACAGCTGGTGGTAGCCGAGCCCGTTAATGTGTGATAGCAGTACTCTTCGGAAACAAACTATGTTGGTTCAAGTCCTGGTATCGGCATATTTTCTTAATATATATTTCAAACTCACACAACCTCTAAATTAAACTGTGCAGTAACATATATATTATGTTGTACGTTTCAAAAGATATCTGTGCTCCATTGGCAAGGCTATAAATGTGAGTGATGCAGATATTTGTGTTATTTTTCCATATTTTTTTTCCTTTTTTTTTCTTTCTTTCTCTCTTTCTTTCTTTTTATACTGACATTCTGATTTAGAGGATTCATGTTCGATGGGACTTAAACCTGATATGAACCCCATAGAGAATATGTGGAGGAAGGTGGATATGACAATGCAGGCAACCTGCCCTGTCCTCCCTGCCAGAAATGGCAGTGAGCTATGGACCCTTGTATCAGACATGTGGGATGTAGTTGCTTCTTCTCAGCATTACATTTGATCACTGATTGAGTCTGTGACACAATAAATAAAATCAGTGGTCGAAGCACAGGAGTTCTGGACTTCTTATTATAGTGGCCAATTTCTTTCTGAAAACAGCCCTTTTGAGGGCTAAAATTTTAATTCTCACATCTTATGCGTAAGCGAGGTTTTTCGAAACAAAACGTCTTTTAGACCATGCATGTTGGGAACATAATTCGTTTGTCTACGGCACACATGTCAAAGTGGGGTTAAATGGGCTGCATGGGGCCCATTTCAGTCCTTCTGTCGGCCACAAAAATTTACGAAACAAACTATGAATACAATTCAAAGACTACAGTTTATAAACAGAAACGTCCAATTCGATAAGTTCATAAAATCTTTTGTCAGAATGCTGTGTGAGTACTGATATTTCTATGTAAATTCACAACTGCGTGTTGTAAACATACTTACGACAGGCACTAAAATATGGGTTAGGGCAGAGTCCATCCATCATATTGATTACGCTACAAAGTAGAGTTTAAAATAACTAGCAGCATAAGCTCTCCATTGCCTTTATCATCATCATCATCGAATTTCGCACTTCTCAGGTTTGGCTGGGAAATATTCACCTACTCTGGGACGTAGTAATCAACAGGATTAGGCTAGGTGGTCTTATTTGTAGTTTAAAAAGTTTCTTACAATTGAACATGTGCCAAGAATTACAGATTTTTGCAGTTGTTTATATGTATTTGGGTGCAAGTTAAGTGTTGTTAGACTCTGTGATAGTGATTTTGGAATTACTCCTGTAGATGATATTACTATCAGGATCACTTGTGCTGCCTTTTGCTTCCACATTACACATATTTCATTAGCCAGTTCTTGGTACTTGTTTTGTTTGTCGGTTTTTGTTTTGGTGAGATTATGTGTATTTGGGACAGCTATGTCTATCAAAAGGTGTTCTTTGTTTTCTTATTCATAAAAGTTATGTCAGGTCAATTAAAAGGTATTGCTTTGTCAGTAAGTATGCTGCGATTCCAGTACAGTTTGAAATTTTCATTCTCCAGTACATTAGCTGGTGTGTACTTATAATATGGACTTTTATCGTCAATCAGTTCAGCTGCTTCTGCCAGTTTCTGATGGATAATTTTGGCCAGTCCATCATGTCTCTTTACATACTCAGTAGCTGCTAGTTGCTCACATGCTGCAGTAATGTGTTGGATTGTCTCTGATTCTTTTCCACACCTTCTGTGTAGCTCTTTGGTGTCTGGCTGCTTCAAAATATATTTCTTGTAGTTTCTTGTTAGTATGACTTGGTTCTGTATTGCTGTTAAAAAGCCCTCTGTTTCGGTGAACAAATCTGCATTTGTCAGCCATTTGTTTGACCTTCTGTGTCTACATATTGTTGGCTGAGGTCATATGTATTATTACAACAACAACAACAGCAACAACAACAACATACACATTTCATAACCACCATCATCAGTGTAGCCAGTAAGATATTAAAAAAATGGACATTCTTAAAAATTTGTTATTGTCAGCCGGAAGGCCACATGGAAGAACAATTATGAACTTGTTTCAAAACCTAAAATTAGAGGTGCACCTGTTCCATCAGTACTTCACTCCCCCCACATGGTCACTGAAACTAGGGTGAGAGAGAAAACCACCCTCAGTCCAGATACCTCCCCAGCACACCCATCATACGCTCAACAATTACTTTCTGCAAATTTTTCAAAACGTGCAGCCCAATCTCAGATCTCTGGAACCGCTATGACCCGCAAGCACCAACGAGTTTCTCATGCCTGGTTTAAGTCCCGTTCAAACACATACCCATTAAATCAGAATGTCAGTAGTCAAAGCAAAAAGAATTACGGAAAAAAGAAATATCCACGTCACTCGAATTTCTAGCCTTGCCAATGACGCATATTTAACTTTTAAAATGTATAATTAAATAATAGATGTGTTACTGCACAGTTTAATCTTTTGGTGCCAGAATTATTTTTTTAATTTTAGCACACCCTGTATATAAAATGTGAATAATACAGGAACCAAATACATTAGAATTATGAAACAAACTGCATTTTGAAGAGAAAAAAACGGAGAATATACACCATGTTTAAAATATTCAGTGCCTATATTTGTTGAATAAATATATAAAATGCAACTTTAGAAATTAGCGGTGTGGTACGACCACTATAGTTGACATTAGGCGTCTAAAGGTTAATTTAGCGTTTTGAGTTTAAACATATTAAAAAAAGAAGCCAATACTGGGACTCGAAACAATGTAGTTCATTTCTAGTGAGTACTACTGTTGCTGTTTAATGGTCTCAGTACCACCGGCTGTTGTGAGCAACCGCCCTTACTCACTCACTTACTCCATGGTGCAGAGTCCTTCTTAAGCAGCTAACTGGTTTGCAGCTAGTCAAGAAATTCCCCGTATTTCACGGAACCCGAAGGTTCATTACCGCACCCACAAACGTCCGCCACCTGTCTTTATCCTGGGCCAGCCCAATCCAGTCCATATACCCACATCCCACCTCCTGGAGATCCATCCTAATATAATCCATCCATCTACACCTAGGTCTCCCCAGTTGTCTCTTTCCCTCCGGTTTCCCCAGCAAGACCCTATACACCCCCCTCTCCTCACCCATACATGCCACATGCCCAGTCCATCTCATTCTTCTCAATTTTATCACCCACACAATATTGGGTGAGGAGTACAAATCATTTAGCTCCTCGTTATGCAATCTCCTCCATTCCCCCGTTACCTCGTCCCTCCTAGGTCCAAATATTCT
>Ga0123353_10008681_pt1 | contig 13899 bp, 10 predicted proteins | sample TergutLab28metaG_3_FD_92763 | JGI IMG/M metagenome (GOLD analysis project Ga0123353, IMG submission 92763) | Labiotermes labralis P3 segment gut microbial communities from Petit-Saut dam, French Guiana - Lab288 P3 | ecosystem: Host-associated > Arthropoda: Insects > Digestive system > Gut ... | reverse complement strand
CGTAGAATTGCATAATGGAGAGCCGTAGTTGTTGCAAATAAACCTCATCCTTAAATTTACGATAACACTAACCATATTCTCTTCTTAATCATCTTCATGAGGAGGAAAACTCAACGCAATTTATGCGGCATCACTTTGCCGCTACTAGCACACTTAGTTCGTCGCTCCCTTCGCGACCTATCGCTAACATTTAATGCACAGTGGTTACTGCACATGCCATGCACGTTGTTAACGTAAAAAGCTCTGCATGTTGTCACACAGAGCATTCATGTGCTCCTTACAACTCTCTCTCTCTCTCTTTCTCTATCTCTATCTCTCTCTCTTCCTTGTGTGTGGAATTTCAGAAAGTGAATGCTCATCACATACAACCATTTTTCGAAGGGCTAAATCTAAAGCCCATTTTAACGACGTAAGGATTTTATCTGCTCACCTATATAAGCAGTTAGAAATCCAGATTCGTATTCCAGAGGTCCCCACTTAGAACCTCGAATGGTGCGCAACTATTCCGATTGAGGCTCCTGTGTCACTTCTGTCTTCTTCCAGGCGATTTCTCCAGCTGAATTTAAACACAGCCTTTCTCAGCGTTCTGCTTCTTCCCACCAGCCGTTCTGTCAATTGGCGGTGGTTCCCAGCACAGTAAACACACCGACTGCTCTTCTTCTGAGACGTGCCTTCTTACTGTTACATCACTTCGGAACTACGGTGACCGTTATTGCAAGTTCCTAAATTTGTGAATATCGCTCACCAGCAAGCCGTCAAAACCTTACAGGTGGCGTGAATCAACACTGAGAACATGAAGATAAATTATCTATTACGAAGAAATTCAACGAACGTTAAAATTTTTTTGTCTAGAGGCTTGAATAGACGATTGTAAGCAGTTTAAATAAGGAAAAGTTAAACAACCGTTTCAAATTTTCTGTCAAAACAGACATACAATTTTAATTCCTTGATGTTAGTAGCATTACCTACACAGATTTTGTGGAAGCATAATTACATTTATCTCTTGGAGAAAGTACTAAATATTAATTAATGTACGTCAAGCACAACTATTTTATTGTGTACGAGGCTACGTGTTTCGACCTTTTAAACGGTCATCATCAGGCCTTACAGATCGAGTCAACAGATTCTGTGTACACGTTGGGATCCCAGCGTGTACACAGCATCTGTTGACTCGATTTGTTAGAAGGCCTGATGATGGTCGTTTAAAAGGTCGAAACACGTAGCCTCGTACACAATAAAATAGTTGTGTTTGACGTATATTAATTAATGTTTAGTATATTTCTAACACATCGTGATATCTTCCATCAAGTTCGTGGAGAAAGACTAAATTTGTATAGATTATCACGTCATACGCCTTTATTTACCATTACAGATCGTAATCATTAGTGTAAATGGCCGTTTTCTTCAGTGGATAGTACGAAATAATCCACGTCCTCCCCAGTCCTTACAAAATCACACCCAATCATTACATGTTTTGTCATGACTAATCCACTTTATATAATTTTGCAATTGATATCGTATAAGGTAATTGTATAATCCGATTTATTTATTTAGCTCAGTTCCTAGTCTACAGTTTGTAAAATTCTCACCGTTTAACACCTGGTTGTCACAGTGTACTGTCTCTATCAATGCACACACACACACACACACACACACACACACACACACACATACACACACATATAATTCGCATCTCATGTACACTGACATTTACTGTGTTCCTAAGTATTTTCCTAAGTTTATTAATTGCGTTTTATTTGTACAATTCATTATTTTCGTGTATGCTACCCTTTTCCATCTTAGTCACTTTTGACACAACAATTGCATTCTTAACTTTCCTGTTTCAGGGCAATTCAATTTTCATAAATATAACACCTGTATTACCTCAAGGAAAAACTCCTTTGGGAAACTATAAGAACGACATACGAGTAACAACCACTCTAAATAAACCTGTGTCTATATTAGCACATAGCTCATTAAAACTTCAATGACAGATTTTTACCCTTGTCAATATTTACCTCACCCCATTTTACTTGTTTCACTGTGATGCAATTTTGCAAATAGAGTATAGCTTTAAAATAGGATTCAAGGCTTTGATTGTAACAATTTGCTAATTTGTTAGGCATCCTGTCCCTAATTTATAAATGTGGAATACTCTGTGATATCCCAAGAATGGTCCACAATGTTAGTTTCTTTGGCATCCTGTAACCATTTATTTCGTAAATTACAGTTCTTCATTAGCTGGATGCTCGAGATTAGTTTCTTTGGAAGAGGCGCAACATTTGAACGACTGGAACGTCAGTAATTTTTTCCCCCGAGTTATCTCTCTCCGAAAGAAACATTTCTGTGTTTACCATTATTTTTTTCTTTCCTCGCCGTTTTGGAAACAAGGTCGAGACAGACACAGGGGTGCTGATAAGTCCTTAGTCCGACCCTGGAAGGAAACAAGCTACAGCGACCACGACTTACAACACTACATATAGCATATAAACAACTGCAATATATTCCTGTTGTTTATACGCCATAAGTTTTGGTAAGTGTTGTAAGTCTCGGTCGCTGCAGCTTGTTTCCTTCCAGGGTCGGGCTAAGGACTTATCAGCACCCCATGTACATATTAATGTCTGTGAGTGTTGCATTCCATGTGATAATCACACTATCAGTCACTGCGAGTATTAGCGTTATTAGGACTTACAAATATACTCGTAATTCTTCTCATTCCTAAAATGCGCCAAACTGACAAGTTTTTTGATGAACTTCGCTGTTATTAATTTTTTTAAGTAATTCCTTTAACTGCCCTTCCGTTGCAAAAACCGTTATTAATTCCTGCAAACACTAAATATTTTCCTCTTGACTTTAATATAAATAAAATTATATACAGTAACTGCCTAATCCCACAGGAAGACATCGGAAATTGAATTTTGTTTCCTGCAAAAAAAAAAAAAGTGGCAGGATAAAAATTATCATCATCATCATCGTTGAGTAACTCAACCGTCCCTTGAGGCTGGTGATGATTACACATATTAGCCTATATATATGAAACATAGGTGTATGTGCCTGTGGTATCTCCCTGGGCTATTAGTTTCAACTTCCGATTGCTGATGCACCAGATTTTTTTGATCTGTTGTTCGTATTAAACGCGTACTTTACAAGGCAAGCCGAACAGTAGTCTTGTTTCAGGTCACTCACGTGATGTTACAAAATAATTAAAAATTTAGTAAATATGAAAATAGATAATTTAAGAAACCAAGTTAAGCGTGATTTGACATGTATTACAAACGGAAGTGATGGAAAATTGATAAAGAATTTTAATCGGATTTACTGTAAGGAAAAGTACGCGAAACATGGCACAAGCAGCACAATATTAAAATGTACCTAAAAACATTTTTGTGGATTTGTTTACTAAATTTGTCTTCCTTGAGATAGGGAACAATATTTGTGAAAACAATATACTAATGGGCCTGATGTTTATCGGAACGTGCATCATTGTGATAACTGAAGAATAAAAACCCCAACTAGAAGCCACTTATAATTTTATTGTACTTCTTATAGGCTCAACATGTTTCGGGCACTACTGTGCCCATCATAAGGAGCTCGCGACTAAGTTGTGGTAATCAACAACATAGTTGCGAGCTCCTTATGATGGCCATAGTAATGCCCGAAACATGTTGAGGCTATAAGAAGTACAATAAAATAATAAGTGGCATCTAGTTGGGTTTTTTATTCTTCAGTATGCTAATGGGCGTTCAAGTTTTATAAAGGACTGATGGTGTCCTGAATAAGAGATAACCTGCAGGCCCTCTAAAACGATTTCTGCTACCCGGTGTTAGTAGCTCTTAATTTAAAAACAAATTAAATCTTCAGTCAGTGCCAGCAGAGCTCTGCTGGCACTGGCACTGACAAAGTCAAAAGACACGTGGACACGTGGATGAAAGCACAGGCTATTTCCTATGATAATTTAATTCCCATGGGATCATTGATGAATCGGTCTCAGATGTATATGAATGACCTCTTTAATCACAACACGATATCTGGATTAGCATCCCTCAGGAGATTTGTGTTTCGAGGATCTTAGATTCCGTATGAGCTGAATGAAGCAAATCCCATGGGAATAAAATAATGGGAGGGATGGAGGGAAAAGTTCTTTGCCCAGGGTCCTTTCAAGTTCCTCTGTGTTGCTGGATGCAGTGGTAATCCTCGAGGGGTGAAAGAGAGGCAGTGGAGTGAGGTGAGGTCAGCTGATAGCCCGGAGGCCCCAGAGGATAGCGTTGAAGAGGCAGTAGAACCAGCTACCGAAGGAATGACGGTCTTGCTATGCTACTTTTATTTTCCCATAGGAATAAGTCTTGGCCATTCCCTGTCCTGTGTCCTATATATCTTCTCCTAGTTTATTTCGTTTGTAAGAATGAATCGTCCAATCGTGCAAGATAATCGTAACTATATGATGATACTTTTTTTATAATTTCACCAGTTTTCACCCTACCGACAATTTTTCCATACTCCCTTTTATTTCGGTATTGTTAAAAGGATTTTTGAATGGAACCCGTCACAGTCCACATACAAAGCTTGCACACTTATAACCATGACACATACTATGTTCAAGACCCCGACCACTATCACTAATATTGAGACAATCCGCCAGTAGGACGACAGGCAGTCTCGGGCAAGGGGCGCGGAGGATATGTCCGAAAATACATGTACACTAAACATACTCAAAGCAAAATAAGGTGTCCATCATATGCACGGACCAATCAATCATTAAAAAAATTTTGAGAGAATTATTACGAATCCGTTTTATGAGCTAAAGTTTACAACGTAAAACGTAGGTAAAGATAATGTTACCATATAAACACCAGAAAAGCGTATGGTGGAATGCCGGTGTACCGCCTCTCATTTGTGACGTCGGTACTAGATGAGTGGTTATCTTCACATTCTGTCCGCTTTACCCTGGGGAAAGAGACCCCGGCATTCACTGAATAGGAGGCTGGCTGGGGCCGGAATAACTGTGAAGATTTTGGAAGAGACGGAAATGTCTTTCCCCATTCCGCAATAGAAAGAAGGTTCCTGGATCATCCAGTCTCTAATGTTGACACAATACTGAATCAGCCACTGAGAAATAAAGTGGTTAATCCGCGATAACAAGTCTTCTCACCAGTGCATCACCAAAGAAAATAAATGTCTTGTTAATGAGTTTGAGTTGGCATTCAAACAACACAGCCTACTCTCGGTGCCACGCAAACATCTTGGTGCAAGATGTTCATATATATATATATACACACACACATAAGATTCTCTCTACCCACTGCTCGACTGTCAGTACTCATGTTTCGCCTGCGAAACTCTCACGAAGATTTTTATTGAACTAGGTTTTAAGGATCTTCATGGTTAATCTTTATGGTTACACAGTGTATCAATGAAATCTTATGCTTTATTGTCCAATTAATGCACTAAATTATATAAAATCGTTGAATTGTTAAAAGCAATTAAACTTATAACAGACGCTTCAACATGTTTCGATTCACGTAGGAACTATCATCAGGGAGCCACTACCAGTACTTGGCTAAAATTAAAAATCTTGTTAAACTGTGCGGCATATGCCGCCATAACCCTGACAACGTTTGCACCGACACGCACAGTTTAACAAGGTTAGTAATTTTAGCCAAGTACTGGTAGTGGCTCCCTGATGATAGTTCGTACGTGAATCGAAACATGTTGAGGGTAGCTAGAAATAAAACTAAGACTTCTAATAAATTGAGAGTTGTGTATGACTAAATAATTTTATAATTTTACTTACATATATTGAAAAAACACAACAGGAATGCCTCCCTTAAAAAAAGAAAGTGATACATTTTCACTACGTTTTATCAAACAGGCATATCTCGCAGCCAGTTTCGGCAGTATTTATTCACTCGATCACAGGCAGGATGACACATGTTGCACGCCCCTTCTCTTTGTAAGCCTACACAAACAGAGGCCTTTCGTTGGCTTTGTTAAGACTTACACTAACATCGGCTTTTAATACGGGGACATCCATACTCACATGTGGCAGGGGAGCATCTGCATTACATATTCAATTAAACAAGAATCTATCAACTGGTTTTCCTAAAGCATCTTAATCCGGAAAAGGAAGGGAACAAAACATTCTTCAAATCCTATATAGATAAGACTCATGCACGTGCGATGATACAGCATTCCCTTCTCCTCCCTCTTCCGTTCTGTTACTTGCAGTACAGGGGTGTACAATGACTGTAAGTTATGCCCTTGTTTTCCCAGCAACCCGTTGTTAAATTACCATTATTTCAACACTTTGTTTTTTAAATGTGTAGTTCGCAGATTTTAGGTAAATTGGATAATTTTTTTACTGTAAAACTAAAATTTAAATGACACAATTTATTTATAGTTCCTCAGTGTTTGCACAGAAAGAAACTACTGTATACTTCCAGTGTTTTTTCTGTAACATACAAAGAACTCCGACAATGACTTGTATAATTACCTAAGACACTAAATACTTCAAACCCATGGTAAAAACGTAATTCCGAAGATGTGCAGGTATGGCACACATAGTACACAATCCTATAATTTTTTTCCAATCTTGTTCCTTTTAGAGACTTTTTCTGAGGGAAGTGCTTAATGTGTAAGTGCGAATACACGAAGTGCACAGGAAAACATCTGGACCTCAGTAAAAGCTGTAACCGGAAACTGGGGAGACTTATACTGAACTCTGTATGATCCAGCAGGTGTGGTTATTGGCCTCCGTCTTAATCGTGGACTCTTGGAGAAACAAAGAAGTGCTGCAGAAATGTTTTGGGGGGCACTGCTTGACAAATGACCACTTGTACAGCTGTGGCTGAGTGAAACTGATCAGGCGTGTTTCTAAAAACTTTAGTGATATTACAATTCCTGATTAATGGCCTTTTACTAACAGAAGGATGACCACGTCTTTCTATGGAATATTCCATATTCCTGGCTGTTAAAATTGAATTACCAAAATAGTCCACACGTTAAGAATAGTTTCAGCTCTACACGTATCTTTTAGGAAAGCAGTATACCAGTAGCCCTAAACCAGGGCAGCACTCCTGAGGACGTATGGGTTTGTGAATTAATAGAGCCTCTCGCCACCAGCGGGGATCGCGGTAGCACAGTGGTTAAGGTGATGTACTACAAATCGGGAGGTCGCTGTTTCGATTCCAGATGGTATTATTGGAATTTTTCATTGACATAATCCTTCCGGCCGCACTATGGTCCTGGGGTTGACTCAGCCTCTAACAGAAATGAGTACCAGGAGCATTTCCTGGGGGTAAAGGTAAAGGCGAGCGGTGGCTAAGGCTGACAACCTTAACACCATCCTGTGCCATTGTCACATAACATGGGAAACTTAACTTCCTGGAACCCTCTGGGAATCTCGGGCTTGTACTGGGACTGATTTACCTTTTTTATTCCCGTCACCAGCAGCGAAGACGTTGCAGTTTATTCACTTAATTTTATGTATTTTTATATTAATGGACTGTGATTACTGATAGTCTACAGGTTAAAACTACAGTAGCTACGTGTATGAAAAGGCACAGAAATTTTTCAAGTACCGTTTAATCCTTTCAAGCTCAGTGTGCCAACAGCTTCCAAATTTAGTATCCGTTTTACTCGCAGAATGTCCATCCAGAGTGTGAATTTGAATGATTCCAGCTTATCACCCTAAACAGCATTTACCACACGGTTTTAAAAACACAGAAAATTTGGCTTTGTTACTGAGAAGGTGGGAGGCATGTGTACATAATGATCGGGTTAGAATTCTCCCCTCTCCATATAAAACTTGTGGTGAAATATGTGGTTCTGGTAAAGGCTTCCTTCCGAGAACTACGGTTGATATTATACCGCAGCTGCTTCATACTCTCCTGTGTAAGAAAAGACGGACCAAGTCTGAAAACCTTCAAAATTATGCTCTTTTAAAATATTAGAAAATAGGGTATCAAAGTACTGTCACTTTCTTTTGATTTAGATGACAAAAAGAGAGTTAATTTAAAAGTAGCTATAACTTAATTTATATAGAAAATAAGTTTTTAGTTAAATTTCTATATATAAAAGTAAAACGTTAAACTTTTAATGTTATTAAAATATATCTTTATAAATCTCTTTATGAATTAGAATATTTTAGCAGATTAACGCTTAGTTACTTAAGAAATTTCTTCAATATTGTAGAATACAATTTTCATTATCGTGTTCACAAAAGCCCGACATTAGATTAATTGACAAAATTATCCTCAAACCCGACCACTTGCACTGTACAACAATATCCTGTTAACAAGAAGCTACACGTTCCGCCCCAAGACGGCTATCAACAGGCCTTGTATAAGTCTTTAGTGTGATATATCAGGTTCACATGATTCTCATCAGACCTTAATTTGAATCACCCTTTTCTTTTAAATTCCTCTTCAATATCCTAACTTCTCTTATTCAGTCTTCGTACAGATATTTTCTTTTCCGGTTTTCCAGTTAAGGTTCTTGAATAACAGTCCCATTGGTTCGAAAACTCCAGATGGTGTGGCTACCTATAAACGTAATCAAAGTGGGTTCGTATTCCGAACAAAATAAAATTTATAATGGTAATATATGCTTACAATAATCGAATTTCCATTTATATTATTGATAACTGTCGTAATACTAGCAGGTTATATAACTGTAACAATAATGCACTCTCCAAAAGGGCGAAATTTAGAAGCAGCACGCCTCGACAACCTGTCTCAGTAAAGTACACGAAATGGTGAACATAAACAACTGCTCCATTGCCCGCTAGCCACTCTATCGACCTTAAATTCACTTGCAAAGTTCTAAACAGCAAGGAAATGTGGATAACACACAACGACCTCCATCACGGATTGGATTTTAACACCCCTGAGATGACGGGGTGCAGACGTGATGGGGAGGTTGAGGAAGAGTGCCACAAAATGGCCGGATTACTGTGGCTGATGCGTTTGGACAGAGGGTGGAGGGAGAAAGTCGGTCGGTAATTACGCCGTAAAGGCTATTTCGCATTGATGACTAGTTTCTGTCCCCCCCCCCCCTTTGCTATTCGTCCACAGCATTCATTGTAACAACCACTCTTCCTTCGTCCCGATTTCTGGCCACTTTCGCAAGTGACACAAACTTGTCAAATCGAGTGCACTGAAGCCTTATATAAGCACACAGAGTTCGGTGCCTGCAAATATCTGATAAGAAGCGCAGGAGAGACGTGTTGAAATGGAAGTTTCAGAACACCATCCATGTGTGTTTGGCTTCACAACGAAAAAAATGAAAACTAGTATTGGAAGCTGCTACTATTGGCCGGACGACCGAGGATTCGAAGTTCCATTCCCGGCAGAAAAAAAAACCCGCGGAAAGCAAGATTACGCATCTCCTTTTTGTGGCGCCGTCAAAAACACATGGACTAAGACTTCACGTCCTTATACACCTTCATGGCGTGCAGGAACACATCTTTACTCTGTCATTAGTCGTTGCGTGGTTCCATTTATAGGACCTACTGACGAAAATCCTGAATAGCACTATCTTGTAAGCAAGATTCGAACTGGTGAACCGTTATGACCCAGTGCTCGTTACTGGGGTCGAATGTAATACTGTGAGTCAAGATAACATATAAGGAATTAATAAGGAATTTTTGACAGAACAATCAGAAGAATCACAAGCTGTACCTGGGTCAGTTTAGATGACACAGAGATAATTTTTTAACTAATACTTGCACAAAAATTAAGAAGAATAAGATGGTCGGGCATGTGGCACATATTGGAGATAGGAGCGATGCATTCAGGGTTTTGCTGGGGAAACCTGAGGGAAGGAGACCAATTGGAAGACCTGGGCGTAGATGGAATATAACATTAAAGTGAATATTCAACACGTACGCTTTGGAGGAATGGACTCAATTGCTCTGGCTCAGGAAAGGGGCAGTTGGCTGGCGCTTGTAAATGCGGTAACGAACCTCCGGGTTCCATCAACAGCAAGAACTTTCCTCACTGGCTTAGAACCGGTTAGCTTCTCAGGATAGACTCTACTACTTGCAGTTAGTTAGTTTGGGAGAGTTAGTTATTCAGTCAGTTAGTTAGTTACATCTCGCTAACACGAATCAACAATGACGGTTGACGATAATTTAATTACACATCCCCCCGCCAAATATAAATAATTTTTCCTACATTCGTTGTTATAACATCTTGATTACTTCACTTCACTGCTCACATTCTTCCAGCTCATAATTTAAGAAAGCCTGAAGCTTTACCTCCAATCCCCCATACCACTTCCTTATATGATAAATGAAGAGAACACAAATAGTCTATGCCGCGTCCGTCCGTCCACGACTCCACTTCTTTATCCGTAAAATGTTTGAAAACAATGTAATGAAATATGGTATTTTAAGACATAGTGTGTTTAATTTCCATTTTTATCTGTTGAAAGTCGTCACCAATTTACACGCCGATTAAATCAAGTTCTATTAAAGCTAAACGTAACTTGTGCAGAAAATCAAATATGTCACTGGGAAATGCCACTGATACTGCAGAATTTTCCGATATACTCTATATATTAAGTACAGACAAATAGTATTAATGACAGCCTGTAACCAGTACGGTAACTTCGCCACAGCAGATACAGGGCTCCGTTTTTCTGAGCTGTAAGGCTGCTTAAATGGTCGATGGTTTCAATAAAACATAATGATCTTATCTCCACTTTCGGTCCTTGAACTTGAGACCACAACGTTGTCACGAAATATCACAAACCAGTCATACACTAATGCAGTGTCCAGACCCAGGAGAAAGGACACATTAACTGCACTGCTGTTACAATCTAAAAACGCGAATATAGATTCGTTACTGCAAAGGCACACAAGTACACCAAAACATAAAGGACGATGCTCAATAAAGAGACAAGGCAGGCAGTGTGCGTTTAATGTAACATTGAGGCGCGTTCGTGACGTGGAAAAGCAATAAGTATTACATATTCTGACTGTGTGTTGGTGGCCTTAGGTATCCAGCACGCCATGCGAATGCGCCATATTCCCATCTGTGGCCTGTTCGGCTGTACCACATTTTTCCACATTATCTCACAAACTACACGATTTTCGAAAAAAAAAATTACTGAACGCAAAACTCGTGTTCTGATTTTCTCTACAACTTTTGTCTGAAACATTTCTCATTCTACGAAGAAATGAGCGAGATATGATAAAAAAAAACGTGTATTGGTTTTCACGTCATATACGGCATCCTTTAGTTTTGCCTGATTTCAATGAAATTTGAATTTTCTCGACAGATTTTCGAAAAATCCTCAAATATCAAATGTTATGAAAATCCGTCCAGTGGAAGCCGAGTTCTTCCATACGCACGGACGGACATACAGACAATATGAGACTAGTAGTCGTTTTTCGCAATTTTACGGAAGCACCTAAAAAGGAAACTTAGGTGGACCTTCTCACAGCTGTGTCCTTCTCACTCTTGTTACAGATAGATCAGCAGCGGCAATACACGTTTGTACCACGTGCTTTAAACAACGACACGTGTTCCTGTATTTCTGCCGCTCCCTATTTGCTGTTTGTTTGTAAATTAAGTGTTTTATCCCATTTTTGTAACTTTAGGCCGAGTGGCCCATTCTCTGTTTTACAAAGAGGGTGGTGGACATTGTGGAAAGAGAAGCCGGTTGGTGGTGGTAGTGGCAGCGAAGGTCACGTGACACTCGGCTGTCTCTTATCTCATCTTCCTCATTCATCTCCCATTCTCTCTGCAGTAGCAACCCTTTATTACACAATGCGATTTTGTGTTGCAATCTAGGAGCACAACGTCACAGCATAAAATGCGCTACGTAAATGTACTTAGGTTTCGGGCGTTATCTAAATCTCATCACGAAACGATTTATGTTGCTTTGTATGAACGCGTGGGGAAAAGGGAACTGTACTAAAGAAGGCAAAAACAAACACAGATGTCGGCTAGAATTTATTTCCACAGCAAATATCGCGGGTAAAACGAGGTTTATGTCTCTTTGCCAAAACAGTCGGCACTTTTTTAACAATATACTAGCCTTAATTATATTGAAACTGTAAGCAATATATATATTTTCACCCAGAGGTATAGACTTTTTCCAAAATTCTAAAAGTCACTTCGATATTCTAGGCCCCTAAATGTTCATACACAAAAATGTTAGGTTACACCATACGAAATTTGGTCGCCACTGCGACCAGGCTCCCGGGATGCGCCGAACTTTCCGATGTTTTATTACCTGTCCTTACTCCATTCTAAAACATCTCGCAGCTTATGAACAGCAGTAATGTCTCTTACTAAAAGTACATTTTATTAAAGTTTAATTAATGCACAGCAGACTAGAATTAACATTCGAAGCATAAGCCATTTGCGAATGAATATGAGGGAAATATCTTTACCGCTGATCATGAATCAGTTACCCTCATATACAGCTTTAGTTGGAGCAACTCGAGAAAAAGGGACAATTTGGGAGACGAACATGAGAATACGATATCAAATGAATCTTAGGGAAGCTGATATAATGGGATAGTGGATTGAATCCAGATAATTCAGAAGGGTCGAACTGCAAACACTAGGATGAAAGAAGAACAAGTCTTCCGAGATATGACGTTGTCTTCTCGGTTGATAGTTTTCCGAAGTCTCGAAACGTCTGTAACTCCTCGCCCAACGACACGCCACTTCCGAACAGGCTTGAGTCTTAGTAATACCGCAACGAGAACCTGAAACATCTCACTATCACGAACATCTGTGTCCCACTTCCTGGATAGAACTTTATTATACATTTGTTATGAACAAGCCACCGGGGTTTCCAACGCTAAGGTGCACTGAACCACACATAAACAATTTGGAAAATAATACATATTTAAATATATTTTGATTATCACGTAATATAGGTTTAAACTAGACACAAGACTTTTTTTAATATGCTGTATAATATTTTTAAGGCACTCTACATCGTCAGTTTAGCGTTGGTGACTCTTCTGCCAATTTTACCATAGTGACTGTCATTTTGCTACCATCTGTTATTGACCTGTTGCTGTTAAAACAAACAGTTTGGGGTAAAGAAGGGAATTCTTTTTTTCTGCTGCAGGCCATCATGTACGAGGGCCAGGACAAAAATCCGGAAATGTGCCGGGTGCTGCTCACACACGAGGTCATGTGCAGGTGAGTACACAGATCGTATACAGTATAAAGAATGACGTGGTAAAGAAGGCCGAAGCACAAAGATGACATTCTTCACCACACTTCCGACGTGCAATATGCATTACTAGTGCTAGCAAGAAAACAAATATCACACACCAGACACAACTCTGGTCAAAAGGTTTTCTCCATAGCGAATGCGGATAATGTTGAATTTTGTATACTTAATACCAAATACTTACACTAATTCACCGAATCACTACAGTGTAAGGTGCAGTAAGAAGCATCTTAAACGGTTTTGTTCAAATGTGTCATTTGTATTGCTCCAGGAAGGTTGTTTCCATCTGCTGTCCACCAACAGTAAAGTCAAAGCTGAATTATTTACAAACACGGCTCTTCATTTCTAGATTAAATTTAGTCAAATCTTCGTTTTCCCCCTTCATCAAAAAATTTATAAACATTTATCTTTATAAAAATTGTTTCATTCATTTTTATTTAGCTTCTTATCCTTTCGCACAGTAGAATATCTTGGTTCCATTTACTGTAGATCACTTCTAAATCCTGAGACAAAGGCTGGACTGCTTGGGAAACCTAAACATAGACAGAAATATGATACTAAAATGGGCCTTTAAGAAACAGAATATAAGATGCTGGACAATAGGTTTCAGTTGCGAATACTTGTAAAAAATGCTAATAACATTTTCGATTCCAATACAAACTGGAAATATTAGAACGTCCATGCCTTGGATTTTCAAGT
>Ga0123353_10008680_pt1 | contig 13900 bp, 3 predicted proteins | sample TergutLab28metaG_3_FD_92763 | JGI IMG/M metagenome (GOLD analysis project Ga0123353, IMG submission 92763) | Labiotermes labralis P3 segment gut microbial communities from Petit-Saut dam, French Guiana - Lab288 P3 | ecosystem: Host-associated > Arthropoda: Insects > Digestive system > Gut ... | reverse complement strand
TACCTCGCATAGTCTGCTTGATTTGGCAGAACAATTTTATGATTACGGTGGCACCCATTTGTTTCTCGACGAGGTACACCGTTACGCAGGCTGGGCAACCGAAATCAAAAATATTTACGATAGTTTTCCCCGATTACATATTATTTTCACCGGATCTTCGCTGCTTGAAGTATCTAAATCACAGGCTGATTTATCGCGCCGTGCCGTTTGCTATTCATTGTTGGGATTGTCGTTTCGAGAATTTTTACAGTTTGAAAACAAATTAGAACAAATGCCTGTAACACTTGACGATATTCTTACAAATCATCAAAATTTGGCAGAAGAAATTTGCGGGAAAGTGAAAATCTTACCGGAATTTCGGAATTATCTCACGTATGGTTATTATCCTTTTTACAAAGAAAGCATCGAAGATTATTCTTCCAAGTTGCAAAGTGTGATTAATCTTATTTTCGACAGCGACTTGCCGGCTGTGGAAAATGTTGAATATGTTACCACATGGAAAATCAAAAAGTTGTTACTAATTATCGCCTCCCTGTCGCCATATTCTCCCAACATTACACAATTGAGCAATGACATTGAGAGCAATCGCAGTGCAACATTAAAATATTTGACCTATTTACAAAAGGCTGCGTTATTGCGCCTGCTTGCGCCCGCTCAAAAAACGATGGGCGCTTTGAGTAAACCCGAAAAAATATTTCTTGACAATAGTAATTTGCTATACAGCCTCACTCCCAATGCTAATATTGGCAATGTGCGTGAAACCTATTTTGCCAATCAATTATCTGCCAATCAGAATATTACATCTTCCAAGCAAGGCGATTTTCGGATTGATGAGAAATATATTTTCGAAATAGGCGGCAAAAGCAAAACATATCAACAAATTAAAAACATAGAAAACAGTTTCATTGCCGCCGATGATTTAGAAGTAGGATATGGCAATAAAATTCCGCTTTGGTTGTTTGGTTTTTTATACTAATTTGAGGATCCGCTTAAAAGTTAAAACAAACACGGATAAACCAGATTTTATTTGGTTTATCCGTGTTTGTTTTCTACTACTTCGACCAATCCACATCTTTCATGCGCACATATTGTTGATAGCGCCATTTGGCGTTTTCTTGTGCGGCGTTGAAGAGTTCTTGTGCTTCTTCGGGGAAGAGCATTTTTAGTGAGTTATAACGGACTTCGCCGTCAATAAATTCTTGGAATTTGCTCCAGTCGGGTTCTTTGCTATCGAGTTCAAAAGGATTTTTACCTTCTTCTGCCAAGAGCGGGTTGTAGCGATAGAGTTGCCAATAGCCGCATTCTACGGCGCGTTTTGTTTCCTCTTGTGTTTTGCCCATGCCGGCTCTCAGTCCGTGTGCGATACAGGGCGAGTAGGCGATAATCAAAGATGGTCCCGGATAGGCTTCGGCTTCTCTGACGGCTTTCAGGTATTGCGCTTGGTTGGCGCCCATTGCCACTTGTGCCACATAGACATAGCCGTAGGTCATCGCCATAGCACCGAGATCTTTTTTACGGATTCGTTTTCCGGCAGCGGCAAATTTGGCAATCGCGCCCACAGGGGTTGATTTCGAGGCTTGTCCGCCGGTATTGGAATAGACTTCGGTGTCCATAACCAGAACATTTACATTTTCGCCGGATGCCAAAACGTGGTCTAATCCGCCGTATCCGATGTCGTAAGCCCAGCCGTCGCCACCGAATATCCATTGCGATTTTTTCACTAAATATTGACGGAGTGCGTATATTTGTTGGCAGTAGGTGCAAGTGCATTTTTCTACCATCGGGACGATTTTATCGCTCAATATTTGCGATTGTTCCGCATTATTTTTATTGGCGATCCACTCTTTAAACAGATTTTTGAGTTCATCGCTGCATTGGTTACACGATTGCGCTTCGGTCATAATTCTTTCCAAACGGTCGCGCATTTGTCCTACGGCGAGCGACATTCCCAAGCCATATTCGGCATTGTCTTCAAACAGGGAGTTTGCCCAAGAGGGACCTTTTCCTTCTTTATTAACGGTGTAAGGCGTTGAGGGACAAGAGCCTCCGTAGATTGAGGAACAACCTGTGGCGTTGACAATCATCATTCTTTCGCCGTAAAGTTGGGTAATCAGTTTGATGTAGGGCGTTTCACCGCAACCGATACACGCGCCGGAAAATTCAAAGAACGGCTGTGCAAACTGACTGTTTTTCACGTTTTTATCACGTTCCACCAAATGCGATTTGTAGGTAACTTGATGCGCCATATAGTCCCAATTATCTTGTTCGCCCATTTGACTTTCTAAATATTCCATAGTGAGCGCGGGGGTCTTCGCCGGACAGATGTCGGCACAGTTACCGCATCCGCTACAATCCAACGGGTCAACCTGCATACAGAATTGCAGTCCTTCAAACTCTTTTCCGGTGGCTTTCAATGTTTTGACGCCTTTCGGAGCATTTGCCATCTCTTTTTCGTCCAACAAGAACGGGCGGATAGCAGCATGAGGACAAACATACGCGCACTGGTTACATTGGATACAGTTTTGTGGAATCCACGCGGGAACGTGGGTTGCGATGCCGCGTTTTTCGTATTGCGAAGTTCCGGGCGTCCATGTTCCATCTTCACGTCCTAAAAAGGTGCTTACAGGCAGTTCATCGCCTTGTTGGGCGTTGATGACCTCTACTACGTGGGTGATAAATTCGGGCGCATTGGGGTTGTTGCCTGAGAAACGGATTTTGTCCACTTTAATATCTTTCCATTCGGCGGGAATGGCAATTTGTTTCACTTCGCCACCTTTGTCAATGGCATCGTTGTTCATTTTTAAAATGTTTGCGCCTTTCGAGCCATACGTCTTTTCAACGGCTTTCTTCATCTCTTTCACAGCGAGTTCGTAGGGAATGACGTTGGAGATTTTGAAGAATGACGCTTGTAGAATGGTATTGGTACGGTTGCCCAGCCCGATTTCTTCTGCAATTCCGGTGGCGTTGATGATATACATTTTAATATCATTGGCAGCCAAATATTGTTTCACATGGTCGGGCAGGTGGTTTTTGGTTTCTTCTTCCGACCAGATAGAGTTGAGCAGAAACGCTCCGCCTTTTTTTAACCCTTTGATCATGTTGTACTTATTCAAATATGCCGGAACGTGGCAGGCTACAAAGTCGGGGGTGCCGACCAGATAGGGTGCGCGAATCGGTCTGTCGCCAAAGCGAAGGTGCGAGCAGGTAAATCCGCCCGATTTCTTGCTGTCGTAGGCGAAGTAAGCCTGACTGTATTTGTCGGTATTGTCGCCGATGATTTTGATGGAGTTTTTGTTTGCTCCAACGGTTCCATCTGCGCCCAAGCCGAAGAATTTGGCTTCGAAAGTGCCTTGGGGGGTGATGCTGACTTCCGGCAACAAGGGCAACGACCTGAACGTTACGTCGTCAACAATGCCAACGGTGAATTGATTTTTCGGCTCGGCGGCTTTCATGTTTTCAAAAACAGAAATCATCATTGCCGGAGTGGTATCTTTTGAGGAGAGTCCGTAGCGTCCGCCAACGATGAACGGAGCGTCTTTTTTATTGTTAAACAACTCAACAACATCCAAATACAACGGGTCGCCATTGGCACCGGGTTCTTTGGTACGGTCGAGGACGGTGATTTTTTTCACCGACTTCGGCAGTTCGTTGAAGAAATATTTTGCGGAGAAAGGACGATAGAGATGTACGGTCATAAGTCCGATTTTTTCTCCTTTTGCCATCAGATAATCTATGGTGTCTTTCAATGTTTCGGTTATCGAACCCATCGCGATAACGATATTTTCAGCATCGGCAGCACCGTAGTAAGTAAACGGTTTGTATTGACGACCGGTCATCTTGCTGATTTTCTGCATATAATCGTTTACGATGTCGGGAATGGCGTCGTAGTATGTGTTGCACGCCTCGCGTGCTTGGAAAAACACGTCGGGATTTTGCGCCATACCGCGTGTTACGGGATGTTCGGGGTTCAGTGCATTTTCACGAAACGCCTGCAACGCCTCTTGATCGAGCAGCGGCAGGATCTCTTCGTTGGTGAAGGCTTCTATTTTTTGAATCTCGTGCGAGGTGCGGAAGCCGTCGAAGAAATGACAGAACGGAATACGTCCTTTCAACGCCGACAGATGCGCGATACCCGCTAAGTCCATCACTTCCTGAACGGAGCCGGATGCTAAAAAGGCAAAGCCGGTTTGACGGGTTGAGTAGATGTCGGAGTGGTCGCCGAAGATAGATAACGCTTGTGTTGCTACCGTACGGGCACTGACATGAAATACGGCGGGCAACAACTCGCCTGCCATTTTGTACATATTGGGAATCATCAACAGCAACCCTTGCGATGCTGTGAAGGTGGTGGTCAGAGCACCGGCTTGCAATGAGCCGTGTACTGTTCCTGCTGCTCCCGCTTCCGATTGCATTTCAACAACCTTTACTGTTTCTCCGAAGAGGTTTTTACGTCCTTTTGCAGCCCATTCGTCCACATTCTCAGCCATATTCGATGAGGGGGTGATGGGATAAATAGCCGCTATCTCGCTAAACATATACGCTATATGCGCTGCTGCTTCGTTGCCGTCGCATACCAAAAAATTCTTTTTTTTGTCCATAAATTTTAGAATTATATTTTATTATCAATAACTTACCTTTGACTCAAATTGAGGCACAAAGATACGTTTTTTTCATTGAAAATGGAAATAAAAAAAAAGGCTGCCGCGACAGCCTTTTTTTATCTTTTAATCACCTTCCGCACAACCGTCCCCGTTTCTGTATGGATTCGGATAAAATAGATGCCGGAGGGCAAATGGGTTAAATTGAAAGTTGATCCTGAATTTAATTCAGGATGAAAGTTGAAAATTATTTTTTGTTTTCTTCCGAGAACGTCATAAATATCAACATTTTCCATTTTCAATTTTCCATTTTCAATTCGTAACAGCCCATCCGTTGGATTTGGATAAATTCTCAATTCTCCATTCTCAATTCTCCATTCTTCAATTCCTACCTCGATGCCTACGATATTAAATTCTTTCCATACATCGGCGTTTTGATAGGCAGCAACGGAGCCTATTGGTACTTCTAAAGTACAGGCGGCTTTATCTACGCCATAAAAAATAACGGGATATATATCAATGGGTACGGGATTCAGGTTGGTAATTAAAGTTAGATTTTTACAGGCGAAAAAGGCATTGTCGCCAATGGTTTTCAGGCTGTTAGGAAGGGTCAGCGTGGTTAAGTTTGCACAGTGGCTAAAAGATTTATTTCCAATGCTTTCCACCTTGTCGGGGATAACAATCGAAGTGAGATTTGGACAATATTCAAAAGCCTGATTTTTAATGGCTTTTAAGTTGTTGGGAAGGGTAACAGAAGTCAAACTTTCGCAATAGGCAAAAGCAGCATATTCAATATTTGTTACCCCATCGGGGATAATAATTGAAGTCAAACTTTTACAGAAACCAAAAGCAACGATGCCGATGGCTGTCAGGCTGTTGGGAAGGGAAATCGAAACCAGACCGGAATATTCAAAAGCGCAATTCCCAATATGTGTTACTCCTTCGGAGAGCGTAGCCGAAGTCAGACCTGTACACCATTGAAAAGCCTCTTCGCCAATAGATGTTACACTGCCGGGGATGGTAATTGATTTCAAACCTCCGCAAGCGTAAAAAGTCCCTTTTTCAATACATTTCAAATTGTTAGAGAGGGTTATTGAAGTCAGGTTATGACAACCGCGAAAAGCCTCCACTCCAATAGTTGTTACGCTATTAGGAATGGTCAACGATTTCAGGTTTGAGCATCCGCTAAGAGCCCGGTCTCCGATAGTTGTTACGCTATTAGGAATGGCGATTGAAGTCAAACCTCCGCAATAATAAAAAGCTCCATCTCCAATAGTTGTTACGCTATTGGGAATGGTAAGCGAAGTTATCCGCCAGCAATAAAAAAAAGCATAATTTCCAATGGTTGTAACCCCGGGTTCCATCACAACGGTATTGATTGATTCTCGATATGGATACCATGGCACTTCCTTTCCCCCCCATTCATAATCCGGCATCTCCCCTTCGCCGCTGATGGTGAGTGTGCCTTTGCTGAGTGTCCATGTGAGCGGTCCGGCTTCTCCGCTTTGCGCAAACGCACTCGCCATACTGAGCAGTACGGCTAATCCAAAACATAATAATTTCTTTTTCATAACTCTAAACTTTTTATTTTTTAATAATTTTTTGTGTAACCGTCCCCGTTTCTGTATGGATTCGGATAAAATAGATGCCGGAGGGCAGGTGGGAAATGTTACCTCCCCCGACCCCTCCGAAGGAGGGGAGTCTCCCCCCGAAGGGGGGATTAAGGAGGGTGACCATACGCCCCATAACATCAAATATTTCAATACTCGTAACTTGTAACTCGTAACTTGTAACTTGTATTTCCCCATCCGTTGGATTTGGATAAATTCTCAATTCTCCATTCTTCAATCCCTACCTCAATGCCTACGATATTAAATTCTTTCCATACATTAGCGTTTTGATAGGCAGCAACGGAGCCTATTGGTACTTCTAAGGTGCAGGCGGCTTTATTTACATTTTGAAAAACATTGGAATTTATGGCAACGGGTACGGGATTTAAATTTGTAATCAGGGTCAGACTTGTGCAATTTCTAAAGGCAATATCTTCAATTCTTGTTACACTACTAGGAATGATAACCGAAGTTAGATTTGGACAGTAGTTAAAAGTTCCTTCTTCAATAGACGTCATGCTACTTGGGATGATAACCGAAGTCAGACTTTCGCAACCGTTAAAAGCATGCTCTTCAATAAATGTTACGCCGTTAGGAATAATAATCGAGGTCAGACTTTTGCAAACGAAAAAAGCATGACGTCCAATAAATGTTACGCTGTTGGGAATGATAATCGAAGTCAAATTACGACAAAGGTAAAACATAGAACTTTCAATTCTTGTTATACCATCCGGAAGGGTGATTGAAACCAAATTTGATCCGGGAAAAGCCGCCCATCCAATGGTTTTTACAGTGGTAGGGATGGTAATTGAAGTCAATATATAACAATCGGCAAAAGCAAAACTTCCAATACTTGTTACACTGTTCGGAATGGTAATTGAAGCCAGATTTCCGCAATAGTAAAAAGCACAATTCCCAATACGTGTAACGCCGGATTCGATAACAACGGTATGAATAGATGCTCGATACACATACCATGGTGCGGGGTTCCAATTCATAGGTGCATCATGACTATAACCTGGCATCTCCCCTTCGCCACTAATGGTGAGTGTGCCATCTTCCAAAACCCACGTCAGCGGTCCTGTTTCCCCGCCAACTTGCGCAAACGCGCTCGCCATACTGAGCAGTACGGCTAATCCAAAACATAAAAATTTCTTTTTCATAACTCTAAACTTTTTAAATAATACAATTTTATTTTTGGTGGCAAAGATACGGAAATAATTGAAAATTGAAAATTAAAAGTTGAAAATGTTTTTTTATGCGGCTGCTCTTGCCAAAACGAGTCTATTTTCGGCAGCAGCCTCTTTTTTTATTGCATCCGCTTTTCCGGTTTCGACGTCGGGCTGATTTCGCAACTCTTCCATTCCGGCAAAATCGCAAGTGGTCATCGGCGTTGTCGTTGCGGCGCGAAAAAAGATTATAAGGTTCTTTATATCGGAAAATCACACCGAAAAGATGTTGATTATCAGTTTAGTAACAGGAAAAAAGTTGCGGCGGTGTTGCAAATAATGCCGTACTTTTGCCCCATAATTTTTTGATTTAAAAACAATAAATGATAAAATTATGAATAAGACTTACAACTTCTTTGACAAGGCGTCGTCGGTGATAATGACGATGGTAATGATTTGTTGCGCCATTTTTAACGCACACGCGCAGGCGCCGATGACGCCGGGCAATACGCCTTATACGGTCGAATATTGGTTGCGATCAGATGATCTGGCGATGTCGAACAATATGCAAATCGCCCAGTGGGTAGATGTCAACGGAAAGGTTTTCACCGGCAATGCCACGTTGAACACGGCAGGCTCCGCGCCTAAAATTAAATCCGACGGCATGAACTTCTATCCGGCGGTCAATTTCGCTTCGCCTGCCAGAAGAATGGTGTCGAACGATATTTTTGCCACAAACGCTAATCGCTCATATTTAACCTTTTATGTATCGAAATCCGACCTCACGGGAACAACCGCCGGAGCGGTTTTTGCTTACCGCAATAATCACGATGAGGGTTGGGTGGGCAATGGCTCCGGTACCAACTACCTCTATTATTATAATGGTGCAATTACCAACTTCCCTTCGGCACAAGGGTTGGGAAAAAGTTACGGCATCATCGGTTTTGAACGTAACACCGGCGGCAATGCTACGGCATATCATAACGCAAAGAAGATAACCACTGTCAGTCCGCGTCCGCTTACCGGCAACGACGGGGTGGCTGTCATCGGCGTCCGAACGGCAGCAGGAACCGGCACTCCCTTCTACGGCGATATTCAAGAAATCATCGTCCTGTCCACACCGGCGGATACGCCATTTTCACAAACAGAGATACAAAAAATAAACTCTTATCTGTCAATCAAATACGGGCAGTTACTCGACCCGAACAGTCAGCCCAACCTCTACAACGCCTCTAACGAAATAGTATGGAATGCAACTGTTAACAATAATTATAACCATAACATTTTCGGTATCGGACGTGATGATGCGACGGGGCTTTATCAAAAACAATCCGTTAGTATAGAGGACAATACCGTTACCCTCTTTTTGGGCAATCTGCTACACCCGCTGAACGAACTAAATACACGGCGAATTGATAACGATCAAACCTATCTGCTTCTCGGTTCTAACAATAAAAGCGGAACGGCTCCCTATCCTGTTGATGATAACACGCAGTTTGTCAACAAGTTACTTTCCGGAGAATATTTTATTAACCGTCAGGAACGTATCTATAAAACGCAACTTACGGGGGCAGCGACGATTACGGTAAGTATCAAATTGAGTAAATTTGCGGCGGACTATGTAATGGTTTCATCTTCAACGGATTTCACGCCGGAACATACGCGGATTTATCCGATTATTGATGGCGTTGCCTATAATGTTGTACTTGCCGACAATGAATTTATCGGTTTTGTATTGAACAATGCCATGCCGGGGGGAGTTGTTGACTATAATGTAGAACTTTGGCTGAGAGGCGATAAAATACGTCATGGCGTACAACCGACTGATAATGCGCCGATTAGAAATTGGAACAACCTGTCGGGGACAATGTTGGATTTTGCCCAAAACGGCGGCAGCGTTCCGACGTATAAAACCGTTTCCATGAACTATCAGCCTGCCGTGCAGTTTGCTTCGGGAAACAGACTTGTGTCGGAAGAGAATTTCCAAACAGAACCTCATACCGCCCGTCTCTATCGCTCTTTCTACGTAACTAAATCGTCATTGACAGGAAATAACTACGGGGCGGTGTTTGCATACAGAAATGACTTCGACGAAGGCTGGTATGGCACCAACGCCAACTACCTCTACATCAACGGCGGTACGGGAACAGCAAACTTTTCTACCTTCAACCCTGCTTCACCGGCACTTTATTACGGAATTACCAGTTTCGAGCGCGGCACAACGGGCGCCACCGCCCGAGCATGGCACAACGCAAAACAAGACCCAACCCTGAGAACGGCACGCTCTTTTACCACCGCCGCCGCCGCTCCTGCAACCATTGGAACAAGAGGTTCTACATTGATTACCAATCCTTTCGTTGGCGACATTCAGGAAATCATCATCATCTCCACTCCGACAAACATTCCTTTCGACCCGTCGAAAATTGCCAAAATCAACACCTACCTCGCCGTAAAATATGGACAAATGCTCGATACGGTGGCGCACCCCGTATGGATGCGCTCAGACGATACCGTGATTTGGAATACCGCCAACTTGTCGGGATATAACCATAACATTTTCGGCATCGGACGTGATGACGCTACGGAACTTTATCAAAAGCAATCCATAAGCGTAGGCAGTAAAGAAAGAATAACCGTTTTTATTGGCACCGGCACCAAACCGAGTGTAACCAACAGTCAAAACAACGGCACACTCAGCAACGGCGAATTTCTGATGCTCGGCTCCAACGGCATGGTACCAACCAACGCCACCCGAATACCATACAATCACGACGCCAATACCCCGTTTGAAAACGACAATACCGCCATCAACCTCGACTACCGCCAAACGTTGGTGTTGAAATCACAACTTACAGGAACGGAATCGTTGTCGGTAAACATCCATGCAGGCGCGTTAAAAGTGAATTATGTACTTGTATCGGCAGACCCGAATTTTCCCAACACAAACACCCGTATCTATCTTGTGGAAAACGACCTTACGGCGCATAATGTGTTGATAAAAAACAACGACTATCTTGGTTTTGCCTATCAGATAAAGTTGCCGGCGGGCATCGGTGAAGAGTTGCGCTTGTGGCTCAAAGCCGACGAACCCTCTACGATTGATTTAGTGAACGGCGAAACGCAGGAATGGCGCGATTATTCCGGCAATCCAAACGACATTTGCTACTATTACAATCCTTCATACGCCATTCAAGAACGTCCGGGTTTTCGTCCTACTGACCCCGACATGAATTTTCACCCGTCCGTTGACTTTCGTCAGCGGTCAGGTTCTACCAGAGAATTGCTGGCGACCGAACATTCTCCCTTTTCTACCGCCAATTCGACACAACATACAATGATAATTATGACACGTATTAGCGTCCTTGAAACCACAGGCTATATTAGAGATAGTTATTTTATGGGATTTGGTAACGCCGTTGCTTTTAGTGAGGGGACAAGGCATCCGGCAATAGGCTTTACAAACCGTGCCGGAAAAGTAGGAGGACGTGCATATCAGGCGGGCGATGGCAATGAATTTGTTGCACCGGGAGACCTGTTTGAAGAAAGGGCTACTTCCATCACCATGTTTATAAGAAATAATACAGGCGTTAGACAAACATCTTATTTTAAGTTTGAAGCCGATGCACACGTGGATTCAATTTCTGCCATGACGAGTACACTTGCCAGAGATTTTATTATGACTAACGGTCTCATAATGAATCAAAAAGGCACACTTGGCGCGGCATCAACAAACGATCGCGCCATGATTGGTACGATGAGCGAAGTTATTTTCTATGAAAGAGTACTTGACCCTATTGAAAAAGATAAGGTATATTCTTATTTAGGGTTAAAATATGGCGTTACACTGGATAAAAATAAACAAGACCCGTATATCAATTTCGATTATTTCCTGTCGGACGGCACAGTAGTATGGTCAGGCAGTTCCGACCCGTTGCATCAACGCTATCATCGAAATATAGCCGCCATCGTGCGCGACGATAACGCCAAACTCAACAACCTGCAATCGCACTCTACCGACATCGGATCGACAATATTGATGGGAATCGGACAACGCTTGGGAATAAATCCTTCGCTTACCGGTTTACAGAGCGATAAAGAGGTGATTATATGGGGACACGACGGCGGAAATTACTACCGGAAAGCCTATCCACCCACAGACATCATTATTTCCAAGCCCTGCGGCGATTTTAACGAAACCATCAACAGCAGAATTTGGATGGTGGACGTACTCACCCAAGAAAATTATCCCGTGCTTATGGGCGTTGGTGATCAAGGATTTAACGAAGGTTCTAACGCCTTCCCTTATGGTATGGATTGGAAAGTGTCCCTCCTCCTTGCCGATAGCGAGCAAAAATTAAAAAACTTGAATTGGGATCTCGCTGTCCCCGGCGTGTGGATAAACAACCTGCATCAATTTAACGTAACTTTTGAAGCAGGAAAAACCTACTTCTTCACCTTTGGAGCGAAAAAACTTGTCGCTAATTGTTACTTCTGCGATCCGGAAAATCGTTTCGACCGAATCACTTTCACGGCTACAACATGGAAACCGGGCTGGACTTCCGCCAACTTTACCCTCAACGAGCGTGAATTTAAGGCAAATATAAACACCGGTTTTGTAGGAACAGGCAATGCCCGTTTCACCGCCGGATTTCCAAACGCAACAGCCGGCACCTTGTTTTTGAGACGCATCGGAACAGTGGAACAAAAAATGGTTACCGTTATCGAATTAGATACGGCGGCGATGGTATCTTTCGACTTGCGAAAAATTGACCGCGTTTCGAGCAGATACGCCAATGTCTTCGTCTATGGCGAATGTGGCGGCGGGACGATTGTTCCGGAGTTAAATTATGTAGCCTCACAAAACATGAGTTTATATACCATTGACAAGGCGTCGGGAGTGGCAAAAGCCAATATCAAAAAACCCTGCGGAATCTCATCCTTAGGCAACCGCAACGCTTCGATGTACGTTGATTTCGACGATCCGGTAAAAAAAGTTGTAATAGAACATCACCTCACCGGACGAAGCGGCAGCATCTTGAAATTTTTCCACTTAGGACCTCTAACTTTCGTCTGTCCCACTCCGCCGCCGCCGGTCAATGAAGATGGCTTTTCGCTTGTGCAACAGGCGATGCCTCAGGAACTTCGTTTGTGTGAAATAGTAACCTACACATGGCGTATTCAAAACGTCAACTGTGATGAAAAAACGGGAAACTTCTCCGTAACGCTGCCGGAAGGTATGCTATGGGAAAAGAACTCGTTGAGTATCAACGATATTAATATAGAAAATGCCATCATCAGTAATTATGGCGGCACCGAAACATTGACCATTGAAAATCTCACCCTATTACCCAATGTAACCACCATCTTCCGCGCACGTGCACATTTTAAAATGGACGCTGCGGCGGGTGAATATTCTAACAGAGCGCGTTTCGATTATAAAACCGAAGATGGCTTTCCTTCCTACCTTCTGAGTTGTGATCGGATGTCGGCAGGTTGTGAACCAACAACCGTTACCGCACTTCCTGCGCCCGACCGAATGTTCCCTTTGGAAATTGTATCTTTTTCGGCAGACAAATCCCTCTATAAAGCAACCGATACTATAACGGTAACGATTGTCATCAATAACCCCAATCCGCAACCCCTCGCGCACGTTGCCTTCGATGTCATTTATAATGAGGAATTTTACTATCAGCCCGAAAGTCTCACTTCCGATATATCGGGCATCGGAGTGCCGGAACTCTATCGCGACGACGAAACGGGGCTTCCCTTGGGCGGATTTTCGCTCACCGGCACAAAAGGAACGGGATTTATTATCGTTCCTGCCGGACAGTACACCCTCTCCTTCAAATTGGAAGCACCCTCTGCGCTGATGCCCGAATACGATTACGACGGTAATGAAATGTTTGATGAAAACGGCGACGCACGCTATACGCCACTCTCGATTGCATTCGAGTTTGGAACGCTCTCGGAAGAAGACGACTGCTCCGCCTCTGTGTTTTACGACGCTTATGGCGAAATAGAAATAGAAGCCGCTATACACGGATATTACGCACCCTACGGAACGGTGTTCCCGTTTGTTCACACGGGCAATGAAGCGTTTGATAATCAATTTGTAACAACGGCAAAATTGTACAAGGTGCCTCCGACAAATGTCATAGATAAACTCGGATATATCCGCAAACAAACTCCGATACAAACAACGCTTGTAACTTATTACGACTGCAACGTTGATAAACCCATCATCGGAGCACCGAAAAACCCCGGCATCATCGGCAACACCAACAATCCGGGATTACCAATCAGATGGACAGACCATGAAACAAGCAATACCGCCACCACCACCGCCACCGACAAATGTACCGACCTGCCCATCGGAAAATATATCTTTACCGACATTGCCCCCGGCGATTATCTGCTGGAAATATCCCGTCAAGGCTTCCTTGTACGCTATGGCGTGATCACCGTAACAGGCAACGACTATCTCGGACACCGTGAACTCATCGCGGGCGACGTAAACGGCGAC
>Ga0123353_10008679_pt1 | contig 13901 bp, 9 predicted proteins | sample TergutLab28metaG_3_FD_92763 | JGI IMG/M metagenome (GOLD analysis project Ga0123353, IMG submission 92763) | Labiotermes labralis P3 segment gut microbial communities from Petit-Saut dam, French Guiana - Lab288 P3 | ecosystem: Host-associated > Arthropoda: Insects > Digestive system > Gut ... | reverse complement strand
TTGTCCGAAAGGCCGCCCGTCTCCATCCGCTCGGTATTCAAGATGCTGTTGATCAGCGTGGATTTGCCCACCGCCGATTGCCCGCACAGACACACAAATTTCCCCGACACCGCATGCAAGAAAGCGTCTACATTATAACCGCTTTTGGCCGAAATGTCTATGATCCGCACGCCGGCGTCCTTGTATTCGTCCATGATTGCGCGGCCCGTGCCCGCGTCAAGGTCGGTTTTGTTGTATACCAACAGGGGTTCGATATGGTTCATATGCGCGAATATGATCAATTTGTCCGCGAGGTACAGGTCGGGCTTGGGCGACGGCGCAAGTAAGATCGCCAGCAGGTCGACATTGGCCACCGCGGGACGGACCAGCGAGTTTTTGCGCGGCTTGACCGATTCGACCGCGCCGCTTTGCGCGTCAAACTCCACCAGGTCCCCGGGGAGTATCTTGCCCTCCCGCGTTTTGCCCCTGCCGAACACCTCGTACATTTCGCCGCTCGAGCATACCGTAAATACCCCCGCGACGCATTTGATGATTTGACCGGTTCGAGGGAACACCTCCGCCTCCCGCTTAAATATTTCTTGTTTCATGTTTCTCGTTTCATGTTTCTTGTTTCTCGTTTCTCGTTTCATTATTTTTCGCCCGTTTTTTGTTACTTGTTATTGAGGGTGCGCATAGTTTTTCGAAGTGGCAATAAATTTTTCCGAAGTGCGAACTTGTTCGCTCTTCATGGGCTTTAGCCCTCTTCACATCTTCACGGCAGAGCCACTTCATTTGCGGTCAACTGCGCAACACCCTGTTGCGCAGTTGTTTCCGCTGTTCAATAAGTATGCTGAAGGGGGTGTATTACTTCAATTTGTAAGGCAATGTCTTTCATTTTTGCCACTTGCTCGGTATAGTTAAAAAACTATCTTTGCTAATTTTGAATCCTAACTTTTCGTAATAAATGACTTTATCCGATGTCGTTGGCACAAGCCACTCTGAATCGGGGAAATGTTCAATGCATCGCTTCACTAATTCTTTTCCAATTCCTTTATCTTGATATTTAGGGTCTACAAGTAAATCATAGATTACAGACCTAATTATTTTGTCGCTTAGCACTCTGACTGCTCCAACCAGCCGCTCGTTGCTCCATGCTGAAATTACCAAAAATGAATTTATAAAAGGCTTATTAAAATTCTTTAGTAATTCCGGATTTTGCGAACAATCATCAGACCAACCCACCGACATGAATAATCGGTGCAGTTGGTCACAAGGCAAATCCTTTTTTCTAGCATTAAAAACAACTTTCATACTATTCTCAATTTTTAGTTCGTTTGGCGTCATATCTTCTCCTTGTTTTTGAATTTTCATGTTGACGGTGCATAGCGAATTAAGCCTATGTAGAATTAAGTTTGATTATTCCCTTTCGCTGTATTTATGCTTTTGATTAAAACAACTCTGATTTCTGTGCAAATCTTGTCTAATTCATCAAATTCAAGTTCTGTCAAATAGCTTGTTTTATGTAACAATTCTAACCAATACCCTGTTTCGTTTGCTTCTTTTAATGCAATTTGCAATTTCGCAATAAAATCGCTTTTACTGTGAGCGTAATTTGCCTCTCGAATATTTGCCCCGATAGAAGTACCGCTTCTGCCGACTTGACTTGATATTATACTTTCTTTTTTCTCTTTCAATTCTTTTACCAATTCAATAATCTGAATTGAAAAGTTCATTGAGAGTTCCGCTAGTTTATTTTCTTTCATAATGTTTTTACCTCCTGTTTTGTGAAGTCGCTTTGCTTATGAAGATATGAAGTGTTGCTAACGCAACATGAAGTGCAGTGCCAACAAACTCTCCGCCCTTAACGCGCTTCAGCGCTCTTCACAAGCGCAGCGACTTCATATCTTCACGCTGTAGGCACTTTATTGAGGGAGCCTGCGGGCAGTTGCGCGCTTCGCGTGCAACTGCCCGCAGGCTCCCTCAATATCCGCGCCCAGGCTGCGCCGGAGTGTCGCCGACACGCCGGTGTCGCTCAGCAGCTTGCAAAACTCCGTCGCTTGCTGCCGGCTTAGGCCGTCGTTAAATCCCGCGTCAATTTTGTTGAGCATGATGAGGTTGACGTGCGCCGGGAAGCCGGACAGCAGCGTTTTGAGCCTTTTTGCGTCGCCGGAATGTGTATTCCCGCGCGTCAGCGCGTATTCGAAGATGACACGCCTGCCCGTCTTTTCAAAGTAGTATTTTGCCGCGCCGATCACCTCGGCGATCGAATATTTGTGCGCGATCGGCATGGCAGCGCGGCGCTTCTCGTCCGTGGTCGCGTGCAGCGACACCGACAGCGTGACGTTGATCCCGTCGTCCGCGAGCCGGCGCATCCGGTCGGCAAGCCCGCAGGTAGACAGCGAGATGTTGCGGCGGCTGATCCCCAAGCCGTCCGGCGCGGAAGCCCGCTCGATAAATCGGATCGAATGGTCGTAGTTGTCCAGCGGCTCGCCCATGCCCATCATCACAATATTGGAGACCCTGCGGACAGATGACAGATGACAGATGACGGATGACAGATTCGGTTCGCTATGGCTATTGTTTCTTATTTGCCTTTCGCTTGTGCACTGTTCCTTGTCCCCTGTGCTTTTATCTGTCATTTGTGATCTGTCATCTGTCCTTTGATTTACAGCGGTGACTTGCCCCAGCATCTCTTGATAGGTAAGGTCGCGCAATAGGCCGTCCGCGCCCGACGCGCAGAATTTGCAGCGCATGCGGCAACCGGCCTGCGTGGAAACGCAAAGCGTGTCGCCGTGCTTATAACTCATACAGACGCCCTCGACAAACTCGCCGTCGGCAAGCCGGAAGAGGTATTTTTTGGTCGGATCCTTTTGAGACTCGCGGCATTCGGCGATTATCGCGGGGCGCGCCGTATACTTGGCGGCCAGCTCCTCCCGCATCGCCGCGGGCAAATCGGACATCTCGGAAAACTCGGCGTCCCTGTACAGCCATTTCTGGATTTGCGCGGCACGGTAAAGCGGCGCGCCCAGCATGGCCGCGAGTTCCTGCTTATCCATTCCCAACAAACATGGTTTTGTCATTACAACACCGCAAGTGAAAACATTGTCATAGTTTTCTAAAACGCGCCGCGAAAAATCCTTCACGTCCACCCTCAACCGGAAAAAATGTGATCTTGCCAGCGTTGTCCGCATATTCCGGGTAGAAAGTATCCAGCGGCTCGTAAGCGTATTCCGGGTGCGCGGCGATAAATGCGTCGGCGACACCCTCGTTTTCGTCCGGGATCAGCGAGCACGTCGAATAGACCAGTACGCCGCCACGTTTGACGTATTTGGCGACGGCGCTCAAAATCGCGCTTTGTATTTGCGCAAGGTTCCGCAGCCCGTCTTCCGTCATGTTCAGAAAGATGTCGGGCTTAGAATACGCCACGCCGCTGCCCGTGCAGGGCACGTCGCACAACGCCAAATCAAACGCTTCGTGATATTCGGGCGCGTCCGCCGACGCGTCTCTAACCTCCGCCCGTATGTTGGAGGCACCGCAAGCCGCCGCGTATTTTTCAGTCAGCGCGACGCGGTGCAAGTGAATGTCCCACGCGGTGATTTGACTGTCCGGGTAACGTTCTGAGATATAGACAGCTTTGCCGCCCGGCGCGGCACAAGCGTCCAAAACGCGCTCCGGCGCAAGGCGATCCGCGCACGCGTATGCCACCGCGACGGAGCCCTCGGACTGGACGATAAACCGCGAATCCTTGCCGTACCGGCTCAAAAAATCCGCGTCCGCATAAAAGCCGGCCGGAGATTTGAGGTAACCGGCCGCCGCCGCGTCAAAGTCCTGTTCGGAGATTAGGCGCGCGTTGCGCCGGATGTGGGTCAGCTTTTGCGGCCGCGCCCGCAACACCGCCTCAGCGCCCTGCGGATACTCGGCGAGCTTCCGCACATAAAAGAGCGGTACGGAATATTTGACGGACAAATAGAGTTCTCCGTCCGCGATCGCCTCCGTATCCACGCCGCCGCTGGCGCGCACCACCGCGTTGATAAAACCGGACACACCCGCAAGCCCCGCCTTTTTCGCCAGTTCCACAGTTTGGTCCGCGGCGGCATACTGCGGCATATCCGAATATCTGTACAAAAAAATCCCCAGTTTCAAAAGCACCGTGACTTTGGGCTTTGGGGACTTGGAAACGAGTTTGCCGACAATATAGTCCAGCGTCACGTCGCGTTCGAGCACGCCGTAAACGATGGCGGCCTCCTTATCACCGCCGTTATCGTAAAGCGCGCGGCCCGCGCGCGCGCCGCCGTTGTATACGCTAAGCAATATCTTATAACAATTAAACAGCAGGTCCGATTTCAAACTTTTCTCCGACAACGTGTCTATGCCCGGCGAGGTACGCCGCCGCGTCCATCGGTTTGGAATCCTGCGGCAAAACCCGGCATATTTCCACCGCGCCGTCCGCCGCGCGCGCAATGAATCGGCCTTTGGACACAAGCACCGTACCCGGTTCAGATGACAGATGACAGATGACAGATGACAAATTCGATTCGTTGCTATCCTTGCCAGCTTTTGTCATCTGTGATTGGTCATTTGCCATCTGCAACAGCCGCAGCCTTTTACCGCCGATGACCGCGTAAAAATCCGGGTAAAAAGCGCGACACTTGTTGACGATGGTCTGTGCCGGCTCGCAAAAATCGGTAAAATAATCGGGTTTTTTGATCATGCCGCAGCGCGTCGCGGCCGCGTCGTCCTGCGGCGTACGTACGGCCTTCCCGCTTTCGATCAACGCGAGCGCGTCCGCAAGCGCGTCCGCCGCGAGGCCGGACAGCTTATGCGTCAGCGTTTCAAAATTGTCCGCGCCGTCGATCCCGCACCGTTTGGACAGGATAACAGGACCCGTATCCACGCCCAACTCGGTCTGCATGATGGTGACCCCGGCCTCCGTTTCACCGTTCAATAACATGTGTTGAATCGGAGACGGGCCTCTGTATTTCGGCAAAAGGGACGCGTGCGCGTTGACAACGCCGTGCTTCGCGACATGCAAGATGTCCGCGGTGAGAATCTGCCCGTAGGCGGCGGTGACCATGATGTCGGAATTGTACGCGCTTAAGATTTCCGCTCCGCCGTCCCGTATTCGTTCAAATTGCAAAACAGGGATACCCAAACGCTCGGCCGCGATTTTGACCGGAGACTTGACGACCCCGCGCCCTCTGCCGCGCACCCTGTCCGGCTGCGTCACGCACGCAACAACCTCGTGAAGCCCGACAAGTCTGACAAGCGGTTCGACGGCAAATTCGGGCGTTCCTAAAAAAATCAATCTCATAACGTATTGATGATGTGTTCAATGTTCTTGAACTCGCTCCACGGAACTTCGGATACCGGCGGGGCGGCGCGGAACGTCATAGCTGTATCCGTGATCGGATGGCGGAACCGCAGTTCGTAGGCCCAGAGCGCGAGGTTTTTGCCCGGGCTGCCGCCGTAACGCGCGTCTCCGTAAATCGGGTTGCCCAAATACTGCATTTGAACGCGCGCCTGGTGGCCGCGGCCGGTCAGCAATTGGATGGACGCGAGCGAATATTTTTCACCCTGCTCCACAATGTTGTAGGTGAGCTCGGCGCGTTTCGCGCCCAGCACCGCCGCGCCTGTCACCGACACCATATTGGTCGCCTCGTTCTTGACCAGGTAATTGACCAGCGTGCCGCGCTTTTCCTTGGGCATCCCGGACACAACCGCGAAATACTTTTTCTCAAAATCGCCGTCCTTGATCTGCGCCCCGAGCCTTGAAGCCGCCTTGCTGGTGCGCGCAAAAACCATCACGCCGCCCGTCGGCCTGTCCAGCCGGTGCACAAGCCCGATGTAGACGTTACCCGGCTTGTTGTATTTTTGCCCGATGTATTCCTTGACGGCGTCCAGCAGCGACTGATCGCCAGACTCGTCGCCCTGCGACGGCATGTTCTGCGGCTTAACCGTAACAATAATGTGATTGTCTTCAAATAAGATTTCCATATTTCTCAACCAAAGAGCGCCAGTGCCGAACAGCCCGCCGGCAGGATGATCCCGCCGCCGTCCCGCACGGGCAGCCCCAATTCGTATGCTTCGATCGCGCCCTGCCTGCCCGATAACGCGAGCTTCAGGATATCCGCCGCGACGGTGGGCTGCAAGCCCGTGGTATAGCAATTGACCAAAAAGAACAGCGGCGTATCGGACAGAATCCCGGCGCACGCCGACGCGAGCGTGAATACGTCGTCCTCCAACTTCCAAACCTCGCCCGTTGGACCGCGCCCGAACGACGGCGGATCCATAATCACAGCGTCGTAACGGCGGCCGCGGCGCGCTTCCCGCGCCACAAACTTGACGCAGTCCTCAACAACATATTTGATGCCCGCGTTCACGCCGGACAGCCGGGCGTTTTCGCCCGCCCGTTCCACCATGGCCTTGGCGGCATCCACATGGGTGACCGCCGCGCCGGCTTTTGTACACACGACGCTCGCCGCGCCGGTATACGCGAACAGGTTGAGCACGCTCACCGGCCGCGTCTTGACCGCCTCTGAAACCACGGCCGACATCTTATCCCAGTTGACCGCCTGCTCGGGAAAAATGCCGGTGTGCTTAAATGTCTGCGTACGCAGCGAAAACCGCAGCTCCTTGTACGCAACCGTCCATTGTTTGGGCAGCTCGGTCAGAACGTCCCACGCGCCCGAATAACTCGCGCCCTTGCCGTACACGGCGTTGAGTCCGGGATACTTCACCAAATCATAGGGCGCAGGCCAAATCGCCTGCGGATCCGGACGCAGCAGCGTGACCGGCCCGAAGCGCTCCAGCTTCTCGCCGCCGCCCGACGCGATCACCTCGTATTCATTCCACCGCGCGGTTTTGATGTTTGAAGAAATTTTCATGCTTTTGTCAAGAAGTCTTCTCAACGCCCATCACAACAGCAACGCCGTTGATGTCCCATTCCTTGGTGTGCTTGAGCGGGACGCGTTCGCCCTTTGCCAATACATCGGCCATGATCTGCGCCTTTTGGTTTTCAAACGCGGCGCGCATATCGGGGTCGGCGGACGCGAAGCTGACCACGATATGGTCGGTGACCTCCAAACCCGCGTCCTTACGCATGGTCTGAAACCTGCTCACGATCTCGCGCGCGTTGCCCTTCTCGATCAAGGCGGGCGTCAGAACGGTATCCAGAATCACCGTAATCCCGTCCGCGCCCTCGGACTCGAAGCCCTCGCGGCTCTTGGCCGAGATGAGCAGATCGGACTCGGCGAGTTCGATCTCTGTTTCGGCGACCCTGTGACGGAATACGCCGCCGCCCTTGACAGCGCCGATGATCTCCGCCGCTTTTTGGCCTAGCAGCGCGCGTATATCACCCAGCCATTTGCCGTATTTGGGCCCCAGCGTCTTGAGCTGCGGTTTGAGCTCGTAGGTGACGTATTTGCCCGCGTCGGTAATGATTTGGCACTCCTCGACGTTGAGTTCCTCCTTGGCGACATTGATCAGCTCCTCGGAGAGCGGCGCCATACCGCCGATCGCGACATACATTTTGGACAGCGGCTGACGGTTTTTGATGCGCACGTTGTTCCGGACCGACCGCCCGAGTTCCGCCACCTTAATCACGATACCCATGCCCAGTTCCAGCGCGGAATTGATCAAGCTCTCATCGCATTCGGGATAGCGGCACAGATGTACGGATTCGGCCGCTTTTGCGTCGGTTGAGGTCAGGTTTCGGTAAATTTCCTCCGCCATAAAGGGAATAAAAGGCGCGCACAGCTTGACCAGCGTGAGCAGGCAGGTATACAGCGTCATAAACGCCGCGGTCTTTTGCGGGTTCATGTCCGGCCCCCAAAAGCTCTCGCGGCAGCGGCGTACATACCAGTTGGACAGCCCGTCGGTAAACGACGCGACCTGCCTGGCCGCGCCCGTAATATCGTACGCCGCGAGGCATTCGTCGCAGGCGCGCGCCACGGTATTGAGCCGGGACAGCGCCCACCTGTCCATCACGGACAAATCGCATTTCTTGACATCGTATTTCGTCGGGTCGAACTTGTCGATTTCCGCGTATAAAATATAGAACGAATAGGTGTTCCACAGCGTGCCCAAAAAGCCGCGCAGCTCCTTCTCGACCAGCGCGGCCGAAAAACGGCTGGGCAAGTACAGCGCGCCCGAAGAACAGAAATACCAGCGCGCCGCGTCCGCGCCTTGGACGTCCAGTATGCTGAACGGCTCCACTACGTTACCCAGATGCTTGGACATCTTTTTGCCGCCCTCGTCGCAGACATGGCCGAGTACCAGGCAGTTCTTAAACGGTGATTGATCAAAGAGCAAAGTGCTGATCGCGAGCAGCGTATAGAACCAGCCGCGCGTCTGATCGACCGCCTCCGAGATGAAGTCCGCGGGGAAAGTCTTCTCAAACAGCTCCTTGTTTTCAAACGGGTAATGCAGCTGCGCGAACGGCATCGAACCGCTGTCGTACCAACAGTCGATGACCTCGGGCGTGCGCCTCATCGCTGCGCCGCAGGAGCACGGAAATTCGACACCGTCAACGTACGGTTTATGAAGCTCGATGTCACCTTTTATCCCGGCGCGCGTTTTAAGGGCTTCTTTTGACCCTACGGCTTCGGTTCTTCCGCATCCGGCGCAAACCCAGATCGGCAAAGGCGTGCCCCAATAGCGCTCGCGCGACAGCCCCCAGTCGAGCACGTTCTCCAAAAAATTGCCCATACGCCCCGTGCCGATCGTCTTGGGAATCCAGTTGACCGACGCGTTATTCTTGAGCAGCGCGTCGCGCACGGCGGTCATTTTGATAAACCAGGTGTTGCGCGCGTAATACAGAAGCGGGGTGTCGCAGCGCCAGCAATGCGGGTACGCGTGCGTGAACATCAGCTCGGAAAATATCCGACCGCGCGCGGCAAGGTCGCGGATAATCTTCCTGTCCGCGTCCTTTGCGAACACGCCGGCATAGTCCGCCGCTTCGTCGGTAAATACGCCCCGGTCGTTGACCAGTTGAATAAAGGGCAGTCCGTAGCGGCGCCCCACGTTCGCGTCGTCCTCGCCGAACGCAGGCGCGATGTGGACGATGCCCGTGCCGTCGCTCAGCGTGACAAAGCCGTCGCAAACGACGACCCACGCGTCATATTTATTTTTTACATACGGGAAGAGCGGTTCGTACCGCGCGCCCTCATACGCCCTGCCCGGCTGTTCGGAAACAACGGCGTATTCCTTATCGGAAAAATGCTTTGCGACAAGCTCCTTGGCCAAAATATAATACTTGCCGCCGCATTGCACCTTGCTGTAGATTTCACTCGGATTGACGCACAGCGCGGCGTTGGAGGGCAGCGTCCACGGCGTGGTCGTCCACGCCAAAAAATATGTATCCGGCTCGAGAATGGATTTGAAGGCCGCGACGACAGATTTTTCGGTGACGTCGGCGTACCCCTGCGCCACCTCGTGGGACGAAAGCGCGGTGCCGCAACGCGGGCAATACGGCACGATTTTGTACCCCTTGTAAATCAGCCCTTTGTCATAAATCGTTTTGAGCGACCACCAAACCGATTCGATATAGTTATCCTCATAGGTGACGTACGGCTTGTCCATGTCGACCCAGTATCCGACGCGCTCGCTCATCTCCCGCCATTGGGACGTATATTTGAAGACGCTGTCCTTGCATTTCTTGATAAACGGCTCCACGCCGTATCGCTCAATATCCTGCTTGCCGTTGATGCCGAGCTGTTTTTCCACCTCCAGCTCGACGGGCAGACCGTGCGTATCCCACCCAGCCTGACGGCGTACGTGATAGCCCTTCATCGTCTTATAGCGCGGGATAATATCCTTGACGATGCGCGTGAGGACGTGGCCGATGTGCGGCTTACCGTTGGCCGTGGGCGGGCCGTCGTAAAATACAAACTCCGCTCCGCCCGCCCGGGCCTTCAGCGTCTTGTCAAAAATACCGCACTCCGCCCAGAATGCGGCTACCGCCTTCTCCCGTTCGACCGGATTTTGATTGGAATCTACTTTCTTATACATACTCGCGTACCATAATACCAAAAATGCCGAAAATGTCAACAAATTCCTCGTTACCCATACAAAATGCTGAAAAAATACGAAACCGGATGGCAAAAATTTCCAAACCGAAATTCCATGAAAGCGCTTATTTAGGATGTGTCAACACTAAAACACACCCCTAAACCTGTTCAGCGACAAAGTCTGCTCCGTTTTTTTGTTCCTTTGAGCTACGTCGATCCGCCAGACACGATCTTCGATAAACGCGCACTGCGCTTCGCAGTTTACGGTATCCTTGACCGTCAATTTGTTTTCCGAGCAGACAAAAATGCTCCCGTTCAACTTACCGGCTTGCGACAAGCCGATTTTTAAGGCGCTGCTTGAGAATTCAAAGCGGGAAACATCCTCGCCGCCCATCGAAATATGCAGGTTCGTTCCGAGCAGCGAAAGGCCGCCGCCCGTTCCCGCGTGAACCAGTCTGAGCAGCTTGCATTGACGTGGGCGCAGCGTGAACGCGGTGTCCTTGCGGACAATGCCGACATATTCGTTATCCCAAAAGCTATACGCTTGATAATCGCCGGCCAATTCGCTTATGCCTATTTGGATGTCCCTCGATTCGTCCGACGCGTTCCAAAGCAGCAGCACCAACGCCGTTCCGTAATCCCGGATTTGCCGGTATCCGAACCTGGCGTAGGTTTTGTCCGCGCCGCCATAGAAAGGCCTTCCGTATTCCCGGACCGGCGGATACATCGCTTCCATATCCTCAAGCATACTTAAGTATTCCGGTGTTTGGATCGGCTCGCTCGTCAAAGCATTGCCGCCGGAAACACCCACAAAGCTGTTCCATGTACGCCATTCGTCGTCCGAAAATTGACGGGTAGGCAAATCCGCGCGGTAGCGCATATAAAAAACGTCCGGGTCGCTTACAAACCACTTTCCGTTGAGAAACGCGTTGCCGCCCAACGCATAGATACACTTCCGGACAGGCGCGCACATCGGGTCGTCAAAGGACGGCCCCGCATCCGGCCCGATCCTGCACGCGTCGGCAAAGCCGACTACTCCGCGCGTGGCCTGCGAACACGCCAGCAGATAAATGTCCCCGCCCAATATTGCGCGGTACAAGGCATACAGGTCCCGGTAAATTTGGAGCCGCGTTTTCGAGCCGTCGTAAAAGCGGCATTTTTCGTGCAGGATATTAAAATCAATCTTAAAATATTTGAAGCCCTTCGCCTTGAGTTTTTGCACGACTTCGGTAATAAACCGCGCGCATTCGGGCCGCGAGGGATCCAGCCAATACGCATTCACCCCCCAATTCCCCGCCGCGCCCAACAGGTTCCCGTCCTTGTCGCGCTGAAGCCACTCCGGATGCTCTGCGTAAACCGCGCAATCCGCCCGGATCCCGAGCGGCGCAACCCAAACGCCGGCCCGGAAGCCGTCGTCTTCGATACGTTTGACCGTCTCCTCCAAGCCCCGCGGGAAGCGCTCGTTCTCGTTCCAGTCGCCGCAGCATATCTGATAGCCGTCGTCGATTTGGATGACGTCCGGGCGTGCCCGGACGCCGATTTGTTTAAACGAACCCGAGACTTCTTCCACTTTTTGCGCGCTGACGTTTAAAAACAAATCGTACCAGCTGCACCAGCCGAATACCTTGGATGCCTTGCGCGGCTTTAAAAACCCGGCATTGAGATCGGCGAACAAGTCTGCCGCCTCGTCATAGCCGGCAAAAATAACGCTCATTTCCTGCGCGTGCCGCGCCGTTCCGGCGGGCAAAACGACGTCGTTCATTTCGCTGTACGCACTTAAACAAATACCCCCGGCCGGTCCGGGGGTAACTTCAAATTGCAAAAACGCTTCCGGCTCGCCGCTCGCGCAAAATACCGCGCCTGTTTCGCCCGCGCCGGTATATAGCGCGGCAAAATCCTCAAACGCGCGGCGTTCCTTGATTTCGTCCAGCGTTCCCGCGCCTTTATACGCGTCGTTAAACGCATAACCCGATATGGTCCATTCATCTTGCGCGCCGACGCAGGCAAGCCCCGGGCAACTCAGCAATTCTATGCTGCGCAGCCTTACGTCCGAGCCGTTGCCGTTGATCGCGGAAACGGATACGGTGACACGCTTGCCCGAAACCTCAATGCCCCATTCCGCGCCGAACCCGCCGCAAAAAGTATTTTTATGTCTCCGCTCCGAAGAGCTTTTATAGCACTCCAGCTTCAGAGGTGTTTCCTCGTCCCCTATCAAAAGATTTATGATGGGATACGCCGACTCTATACGCATACCCTCGGCTTCAAGCGTAAAAGACTTCTCTTGTAAAATCAATTCCATTGAACGTGTCGTCCTAATATATTTCTATGAGCTGATGACATTTTAAGCCGTCAACGACAAAAGACACTTGGCCGTTTTCGTACGAAAAATCAATGTTCCCGCCCGACGGCAGTTTGCGCACGCCTTTGACCGGCTTTTCCGTCCTAATCCGCGCTTGGATGCCGGACAATACGGGGAAATCCTCCAGCATGATCACGCTGTCCCGCGCAATCGGCGGCGCGTAAAGTAAATGCAGATAGAGCTTTCCGCCCTTTTCCGTCAGTCTCGACCTGCCCAAACTCATCAGCCCCGATATTTTGAAAGCGGGCTCGTACACCAGCCTTAACGCGTTGACAAAAGTTTCTTTGATATACGGATTGCCGTGCGCGTGGTAAATCCTTCCGGCCTCGTGCGCGAAATAAACGATGCCGCCTCGCTTTACGACTGCGGGATAAGGCGCAATCTCGTCCTTATCCGGCGTATTGCGGTGCGAGCAATAACGGCCGTTCGTCCGCGAAAAGTACGGCTCCATTACACCCGCCAAAACCTCGAAGTTCGGCGCGGCGATCTTGTGGCACGCCGAATAGGATAAAAACGGCGAGGCAAGCCCCGACGGCCTAATTTGGGGGCCGCAGACAATATAATCAATGTCGAACGCGGGCGCGGAAATATATTCTATGCCCGCGTCCAAAACAAACCGTCCGTCTTTCAACGCTGTGGCTCCGCCAAAAATCAAGGCCTTACCCGCCGCGGTAAAGGCGTTGATTTTTGGCGCCAAACGGTCGGACAGCGCCGCGCCGTCGCTAATGACGATGCAATCGAATTTTTCGATAAGATCATCATTTTCAAAAACAATCTCGTAGTCGATTTGATTTTCGAGCAGCATTTTGCTGATGCCGTCGTCGGATTCGTTGCCCGCAAGAACAAACCCCAACCGTGCGGCGGAACGGCAGCCGAAGCAATATTGCTCGATTTGCCTAACGTATTGATAAGCGTACCCGATGTTTTTGTACGTGTCCCGGTTGATTCTGCTGCTCGGGTGCAGCTGGTCGCCGATGTTGCAGCCGATGCCCAGCATCAGCATGGCGGCGCATTCGTACTTGAGCGCCTCCGCCGGCTTAAAGCCGCCGAATTCGCCCCAGGAATCATGGAATTTTCCTGTAATCCCCACAATATCCTTGCCGTAAACCGAGAAATACTTGGCGCGGTTGTAGATCTTGTCGTAGCCGCCCACCGTAGGCAGGTCCTCAAGCTCAAAATATGTCATGGAAGGATGAAACTGCGGATATGCGACTTCCGCCCCGCCCGAATTGCAGAACAATTGGGCATCCGGAAACCTCTGATGCAAAATAGCGCGGCATTTCTCCATCAGTTCGATCTTCGCGTCGACCATATAGGTAAAAGCGTCGCGGCCGTTCGAGGGGTCAAGGCCGCGTTTCCGCATGCCTTTTACGCACGACGGGCAGACGCAAGGGATATCGAGACAAAAAATATCATAAAACAAACCGTCTATCCGGTACTTTTGACAAACCTCCTCGGTCAGTTTCAAAATATGATTTTGATATTCGCCCGCAAGGCAAAGCAGTTTCCAGGTGCACGGCTCGCGCGCGTCGTCCGGGTTTTCTTGCCCGTCCCCG
>Ga0123353_10008678_pt1 | contig 13904 bp, 8 predicted proteins | sample TergutLab28metaG_3_FD_92763 | JGI IMG/M metagenome (GOLD analysis project Ga0123353, IMG submission 92763) | Labiotermes labralis P3 segment gut microbial communities from Petit-Saut dam, French Guiana - Lab288 P3 | ecosystem: Host-associated > Arthropoda: Insects > Digestive system > Gut ... | reverse complement strand
TCAGCCTACACAACACAACAAGTACTCGCTAGCTCCTGAAGATGGACGTATTAACGTCTGAAACATGTTGAGCAATATATAATAAAGCAAGTGTCATCTAGTTGGTCAACCTTTATACAAATAGATCTATAACTTTCATAAAATTTAACACCAGCTTATTACTCAACTTCTATTTTTGTTAATTAGTGATCCGACATGTTTTGACCCTACCTGCTGGCCATCTTCAGGGAGCCCGTAGGTTTTTTGACGTGTGCAGCTTATGCGTCAACCTATATGGTATAAATTCTACATATATGATTAAAATTATTCGTAAGAATATTAAATATCACAATTCTTAAAATCAGCTTGAGGTTAAAATAGCGTATTTATTCATAACACTAAAACGAGATACGTGAAATTTGATCCCAGGACTACATTTGAAGAAAAGCTGAAACGTAGAAGATTGGACACGACATGTTACATCAAAAGCTAATTAAAATTATGTTATAATCTATTTTAAACACAAACTGATTTTTTTTAAGAAATGAAATATTTAATATTCATAACAATAATTTTTTATCATACGTTTAGTGTTCCTACAATATGAGTTGTTGAAAAACTGTGCACTTTAAAAAAAATTACGAGCTCTGTGAAGATGTTCAGGAGCTACGGCCGAAACATGTCGTAGCATTAATTAACAAATTTAAAAAAAAAACGCTGAGCAGGAAGTTGGCGCTAAATTTTATAAACGTAATATAGTTTCGCGGAAAATGAATAATATTAAATATATTTTATAATTTCAGGAACGACAGAGAGCGTCAGTTATTTTTATGTGTATCGAGTTTCGTAAGATTTAGGCCGTTAAAATTATCTGATCTAAATTAAAACTAGGTGGCCGAACTAAGTTTAGAGAAAATATGCAACATAAAATTTAAAGAAAATACATTCACCAAGTCTTTCGTTTTTACTTCGTGTATGCATACTTGGAACCGCTGAAAAACCGACAGTTTTCGACGTGACTACGTGACTACGTGACTACGAAAACACATACACACATTAGATGTCCATTTGCTTCACATTCTGGTGATATTTGTGTTTAAGATTTGGATGCTTAGTAACAATCCCGACTCAAGATTTTCATTGTTTTCTTTATTTTCTCCTGGAAAATTAAACGACATCATCAGATACCGCGGCTTTCCAAAAGCTGTGCAAAATTTCGCATAAGCCGAAGCTCGGAATATCACACACCAAATAACAACACACACATTTACTATGATTTCGCTGATTTTCGTGCAAACTTGTATAAATTTTTACAGTTCCTACTCAGTTTCGTATTGCGTCTTTCAATGGTTTTTATTATTATTAACTTTAATTATTAATTAATTATTAAATAATTTTTAATTTATCGTATTGTCACGTAAATCTAACTTTTTAAGGTAGTTATAAAAGTTAATCACTTCAATAACATGTTGATACTACTTTGAAAATTAAAAGCTTTATCACATAAAACATCTGAAAATTTTCATAAATAAAGAATAAATAATAATAAACGAAGAATTAGTTTGTAATACTTCAGCAACATAATTTCACGACTCCAATTTCCAAGAGAGTAGAAGGAACGTCGTGCGAAACGAATGATTTACGTAAGGTAGCTACCACATGGCAGGAACTGGAAAAACAACGAAACCTGCAAATTAAAAACGCAGAAATTACAGGGCGAATAGGAGAAGTAATAATTTCTTCCGAAAGTACAAACCTCGGTTTGACGTCTCCTTTCGTCTCTGGCGCCCCGGGCGACTGCTTAGCACGATCGCCCAAAGCCTGCCTTGGGTTTTAACAATCAGGATAATTGACCATAGGTTTATCTCTTTGTATGGATTATTTCTAATTTTTTCCCTAATAAAATTTTTCGAGTAGTTACTTTATACACCGCCACGTTAACCTTTTGGCGCCGGTATTATTTTTTAAATTTTAGCACATTCTGTATATAAAATGTGAATAATACAGGAACCAAATACATTAGAATTATGAAACAAAATGCATTTTGAAGAGAAAAAAATTGAGAGTATATACCATGTTTAAAATATTCAGTAACTATATTTGTTGAATAAATATATAAAATGCAACTTTGGAAGTTAGCGGTGCGGTACGACCACTATAGTTGACATTAGGCGTCAAAAGGTTAAATATTTAAAATATTTACCTTCTGCCCACATAGTGCTTTCATCTCAGAAATAGCAGTGAATATTTCCTTACGCAACTCTAAGTGACCGGTTGTAGTAACCTAGGCGGAGTATGTTTACTGCGCGATACGGTCTGAATATTCAAGTGTCATACAGGTCAAACGTAGGTCTCATAGCATTTAACGGTTATTCCTCAGAGCACTTTACGTCTAGGTTAGAAATAAAGGACAATTCCGTTACAAGTACTTGTTATAGAGGGTCGGAAGAGACATCTTATTGAGCGCAGGGGCTTGGGATGCTCGAGACCTCAGAGATACTGGAAAGGGACAGACTTGAAAACAGAAGGGACTTTTGTTGTGTGAATCCTGTGCCTGTGTGTTGACGAATAATAATATGTCCGAAAGTCCAAAATGACGGTTTATTAATGGGGAGGTTCACTGTATATTGCTTGTAGTAAAGGTCGAGCATGTGGGAAGCATGAAAACAGACAGGCATATAAATGTTTTATAGAAAACCTAAAGGAATGAAGACACTTGGAAGACCTGGATTTCGAGAGGAAGATAATATTAAAATAGATATTAAAAAAATAGGAGAGGAGGTTGTAAACTCGATTCGTCTACCTAGGTAGTTTAATAAAAGGACTGGAGGCGGTCTTTTGTGAACGCTACGCTGGACCTTCATGTTCCATAAGACACTGTCCACATGAGCGAGGATTATTTTATGAAAAGTATGGTGATTCATAAATCAGGAATATAATTATACTATTAGTGGAACCGAATAATCGAAAAGTCGTGGTCGGCGAAGTACTGTTTCATATCTGTGAGGTACCAAGTTCAAATCTCAGCCTGGTGTCAGAGAATCCTGAAATTTTCACGATTTTCTTCAGTCCTTCTTGGCAAATTCCGAAATAGTAGCTAAAATTAGGCCATAATTCATTCCTCCAACACTCTGCAGGTTTTTATTTACCAATCAGTTCATCCTCTAATATCCATACTTAGCTACAAGATCCATAATTTCAGAACTCAGTTCTGAATTGGAGCAGGTATAATTCACAAGGGATTCTGCAGAAGTATGTTCTTCATAACAGAAAACGCAAGGCATTAAACCTCCAGTACCTGCTTCTTTGGCCAGTAGATCATGTGCGAACTCCTAAATATAAAGAGTGCAGGAGGAAATATGTCCGCGGAAATAGTAGCTGTAAATAGCAAAGTTCCAGACATACCTATGTTTACTGCTTTTCTGAAAAATATTGTAGAATCCCTACTGCAGTCGTAATCTGATGTTCTCGAGATCACATTGTGGGGTTTGTAGTGGCTCAGTCAGAACAGACAGTGATCGGCTGGGCGAGCGAAATATCAGAGATTGATTGTGAGCAGTAGCAAAGATTTTCAAAACCATAATTCTAGGGGATCTTTGCCCACGCTCGGCTAAAGAAGCGTAAGGCTGGCCATTCACCTCCAACTAGTACTAAGGTTAAAATGTGTGAACTATACCTCCACTCCCCTTGATATCTTCATGGCATGATGCTTAACTAAGCACAAGGACAACGTTGTTTACCTTCATAATCAACCAGACTAGTTTTGCTACAGGTTTGTGATTAATGCAGGGGCAGTTACAGCCGGCACTCGGGTTTTCTGCGTCAAACCAACCTGCAGCAACATGGGGAGGTTGTAACAGAACCCATTAAAACTGAGTTTATTGTTTACTCACATACCAAATAATAATATAATGAATCATGATGTTAAAATAATGCCACGCAGAATGTTTTTAGACAAACGTTCTTTAAGATACAGTAATTATACACCCCACAATTTCATCTTAGTAGATGCAAGTGGGAGAAAAACTGGCCATTTACAATTTTACATGGTCTGTAACTGCAAGTGACACGACACGCCAGGCAAAACAATTGCCCAAGCCCAGTATTTCACCTTGTTCTGACTCACAATTATGATATTCCTGTACAATATTTGAGGTTTCAGATTAATTTTTAATATCATTTAAAAACTACGTTCCTGTCTCAGTAAAAATACAGCATTTCTCCTTTAAAAATGCTAATCGACTAGTGTTGTTTAGGGAAGCAAGTCTAAACTCTGCTTACTGTGAGAATCGTACGAAACACAAAGATACACCATGTGTGAGAGAGAGTGGGCCCCAAGGAGTTCTGTTTAAAGCAGTTGGTGCCTCTAATTATCTGCGTGCTTTAAAGTGTTACGGAACTTCTTTCTTGCAGCCATACATTTGGTGCAAATTATTCTAACAATTGTATGGTTAACATACATTACGGAATTTAGTGCCGAAAAAAAGAGGATTAGAAGTTACAATGTAAGGCACTAAATACGCCTCTTAAACACACTAACATTCGTCCGTCGCTCACACCTTGTTTAGTCACATTTACACTTATGGTGTGCACTTACTAACATTTAACAATAGCTTGACACTTCTGATTTATTAATTTTACTTAAAATAATTTTGGACTAGGAAAAACAATGATTTACTATGCTGTTCCACAACGACGATTCTTATCGTCACGTTAATCCCAAATATTATCTCAAATAAGCGACTTGCTTGTACTGAAGACAAGTCTTGTTGCCATGCGAAAAGCATTTCATGAATAATGTACAGTATCGATTATTACATTCTCAAGCTTTTATAACAGTAATGTTACTCGTTCTGTTTGGAAATCGTTGAGTCGATTAACACTGAGGGCGAAACAGAAGAACCAACATGGTCGCTTGGAACGTAACCATGATCACTACAAACATAAGCACAGATGTTTGTACGATGTGGTGGAATTAATTAAGAAGCCGACAAGTCCGACATATCAAATTTGCAATGTCATGCGAATATCTGTAAAAGTATGATTTTCAAGAAGTATAGAATATATGCCGTTGTTGGTTTTGTGAATCTCGTAATTATAGAAACTTGTATTGAAATATTTATAATGGTGTATATGTTGTAGCATTTATTTTGGGGTTCATGAAATTGTTGACTTAATTTGTGCCAAAAAGGTATATGTACCTGTCTGTGGCAACCTAGCTCGTCACAGGTGCTCGAAAATACTGGAGGTTAAAATTGGTTCAGGCGTTTAGGATAATCATGGACTATGCCGTGCCAAAAATTATAGTAATCTGTCTATGGCATTGGGCTAAGGGGCACAGAGTTTTTATTCCGTGGAATTATGGTTTAACATTTAGGCCTATGTTAAACAAAATACACCAAGGTTTACTTCCTTAGAAAGGTCTCGTTCTAGCGAATACAGAAAAGCGTATACTCGTATAAACGGGATACTGCAATATGTCAAGGACTGAAAAGACAAAGAAGAAACGATTCATGAAAAGATTAGTCAGAGGTGAATATCACTGCAAGTGGCTCACTTGAACAGTTATTACAAGCATATTAAGAGAGGCTGGAATATAAAATCAAGGACTAAAACGGAAAAAGAAAGAAGAGAAACAGTTTCATTTAGTTTTTTCTTCTTTTTTCCAAGGCCTCGGTTTGGCAAGTATCAAGTTACAACATCTGGTTACGTGTGTTCAACCCTACTGCAGTTTTCACACAGATTAACTGTGCCATATGAAGAATAAAGATATAAATTAATTATCGGTTTTAAGGGAGTAAAGGAGATGAAGTTATGAAAGGGAAAAGAATGAGAAGACAAAAGATGAAGGTGAAAGTAAAACGAAATTATTATCTTTTGATTGCATCATTAGGTTGAAATATATTAAACAGAAGCGATATGTGACTTCTTACACGTTTAGAAACAGAAAATGTTAATTTTTATGCAGTCCTAATAATAATACAACAAGAATTTAAAATACACAGCTAGAACTTTTAGAACTGAAATATGTTTTACATTTCTTTCATCAAATATTAATTCATAACAGTACGTGATATTTCTTGCAGGAGGTGGGGTCTGAATTTGGAGGTTTATTTGGACGAGCTTGAGGCATCAGATGGCTAAATAAACAGACAGTAAGAGATTAAATGTATAACCGTTGCACGGAAAGTGACTATATTGTATCGGAATGTATTTTATAAGATAGATGTGTTGAGATAGATTGACGCATTAGGCAAATATGTATGGCAGATAATTAGGACATCGGGCCAGTAAGAGAGCAGTGTTAGAGCAGAGTAGATGAAGGGCGACAGGAATATTTAGAAGGAGTTAGACTAGGCACGTAGAGGGTAACAATACAGACTTGGTAGTTCTTACAGTTTGTCAATGTCAAAATTAATAGTTTTTGTTCATCCATGAGTAGTGGAAACTTTAAACTTTGACAGTTTTGGACCTCTTCAATCTTGCGAGGGATGATGCATGTTAGTCAGGCTTACACATTAAGAAAGACCGGTAGGATGCTCATATGAGTTCTATACAGGTCAACAGCACAGAGGGAAGCATTAAGTCATTAGTAACCAATGACGAAAGAAAATTAAAAATTTCAACTGGGAACAGTGAGAAAAATTCAAGTACTCACGTCAACGAGGAGAGGTCGCTTGGATTAAGTCAGGTGAAGTCGAAATTTGCGTTATTCCGATTCGGAAAGTCTAAAAGTTTTATAACTGCGAACTCGCATTACTTAAACAGGATACTGGTGACATTTGAAATTGAGATGTCTTTTTTATTTTATTTTAGTGAAAAAAAATTCCGGTACAACGGACATTAATAAAAGAACGACCGTAAAAATTTTTTTGGACAGTTATAATAAAAAAAAAGGAAAGAGTAATTATCAATTATTGGCCAAATTACTTGCTAATTTTTAAATCATTTACATGAGTGTTTCTGGTCCTCTGAGCAAACACATTCCCTGAAACCAAAAGAACTTCTACCGGCTGAGAGCTAGAACGGATGCACGTGCACGTGGAATTTATTTCTGTGTTTCCTGTAACTTACCATGTCTTCCTCGCTGCACGCGATCAGTCACCAGTTTCGCCAGCGCAGAACGTCACGAGAAAACACTTATTCTTTTTTTTCAATACCACACGCAGATCTTCAGATCACTTGAGAGTGAAGACTGCTAAGAATTTCTTACACTTTACTACCAACTTCCAAAATGCAGGGTGAGGTATTCGTTACATTTCAGCACACTCTCTTACCGCCTTACAATTGCAGATGGGTTCCTTCACATTGACGCACACTTTGCTGCAAATTTAATATATCTAAGAGTGGTTTATTATTGAAATTAACATAAACTTGGCTATTGTATTTTTAAAATCAGAGTGGCATATTTTTTTTTTTAAAATTAACATCCACTTTGCTAACATCTTCTCCAGTGCAGGGTGGCCTTGTGCGTACATATGCCCTCCTACACCTTATTACATCTTAAATATCGAGTGATTCACTTGTCTAATGAACGGACACTTTGCTACAATCTTCTCAAATGTAGAATACCCTGTTTTACAGAGTGACAGACACTTCGATACCGTATTCTTAAGTGCAGCGTGGTTTATTTTCCAGATTAAAGTAAACTTTGCAGTCAGTCTTATTAAACGTAGAATGGCTTATTTTTCATATATTCGTTTACTTTGTTACAATCTTTCTAGACGCCGAGTGATTTTATTGTTCAAAGTAACGTACACTTTAATTCCATATTCTCAAATGTGGATGGTCAATTTTCGAAGTACGTTTCACGTGATGAAGTAGCAGCAGCAGCCTTCAAGACAGTTTCTTATAAGCGGTCCAGGAGAGGTCCCTTTGTTCTATCCATGAGAGCTGCCCCACTTCATAATTCAGGTTCACTCGGCTTGTATTGACGTTGCTCGAGATAGGGATACGTGGGGGTGGGAATTTTCAACAGACGCCAACCGACGCCGTTGTACTGCGTCGCAACAAGGATGCAGCACGTACCACGTGCGACTGCGCAATAAGTTATTGAATGAGAAGAGAAGGGCGTGATGACGTGTCCGTACGTCAGAGAGACGGGATGATTTAACATTTTGATCCTTGTGGAGGTCTTATGTAGTCGCATAACATCTGCGAAGTCCGACGAATGAATAGTAGTAACTGACTTCTGAATCCGAATTTGTCACTTAGGTTGTGAGCCCAAGATTCAGAGCGTTATACTTATTTCTTGTTTACTTACAGACTTCTCTACGGGTTAGGATTTTACACTATCGCATTAAGAGAAAATAATTCGAAAGATGAAGAAGACGTAGCATGATTTCAGCTATCGTTCTGGCATTTGTCTCGACCAGTGGTTACCTATATTTTGGGCATGAGGGCCAAATTAAAAAAAATTAAAGAGTCGCGGGTCATATTATAATAACATTTTTTAACCTATATATCAAACATAATGCCATGTCGTCAATAGTGACAATAGTGGAAGTTAAAACTTCTTTACAAAGAATCTGAAAAAAAAAAACTTAATTATTCTTACAAAATTTGAACGTTAAGCTTTCCCAATAAACACTTACTGCATTGTTTCTTCAAAATATTTGTCTTTGAAAAGAATTTTTACGAATGTAATACCTTCGAAAAAACTTAACGTTTGTCGCGCGTGGTCATCACGCACTGGAAACATTACGAGATAAACTGAGTCTATAGAAGTGAAGAAGTGTAATCTCGCGAAATTTACTTTGTAGGTTTTCGTCGCGCTGTGAAGCTAAAATATCCAATTAAAATTTATCTGAAACGCTTTCCATATTTACGTCAAACGGTGTTGAGAAACAACTGAAAGTGTTCTCATTTTCTCTAAAATCTTGGAATTGAGAGCTAAAGTTTTGTCGAAGAACCTACATTGTATTGGTATATTTCTTAGCGTTAACATACTTTTCTTTTCTTACAATTCAGAAGTATGCCTGTTTATTGGACAGCAATTGGAATTCCTACAACAGAAGCTTATTCTCGAATGATTCTGAATCCAAATCGCGTGCCTTATTGCAAAGATAGAGGACCGGGGGCCACACTTTGCTGATTACTGGTCTAGAGGGATTAAGGAAAACCTCAAAATACGTATAAGGGTAATCTGTTCTGGGGCTGGAATTTAGACAGGAGGCGTAAGGAATTCGATGCAGTACCGCTTGTGCCGATTGAAGGGTTTAGTTCTTATTCTCAGTTCCTACAGACAAATACACGATAGAAACACAAATTAAGCAATGACCGCTCTCTTCCAAATTATTTCCAATTCATCACCACCACCATCATCATCATCATCATCACCACCACTACAACCACCACCACCACCACCACCATCAATCATCATCTAGCTAAGATGGCGATGAGCAACTTGTTGACCCGTTCCGGTCTCACACATCCAGAAGTCACTGTAATGATCTTCCATGGTTACTTCTGCCTTTTGGCTTGATGTTTTTAATCATCCTCTGTAATCTATTACGAGACATTCGCTTTATATGTTACAACCAATTTCTTCCGTATTTCTGTATTTTGTCCAAACCTGGAGTTTTATTGAGTTCCTTTGCAAACTCTGTGTTTGTTTTATAATCTGTCCAAGTGTATCCTGCTCTTTTTCTCATATATTTCATCTCTGCTGCTGTCATTCCAATTCATTATTCACTAATCAACCTATCATTTGACGCTATATAATCTGAGATACGGACAGCGTCATGCTGTAAATAAATAACATGTTCTACAATATTCTCATCTATAATCCAGTTCTTTTATAACGGCTCCATTTAACAGAGATAATTTCATGGATGAGGTATGGAGTACGCATGGACGATATAATAAATACATACAAAACTTAACCTGAAAATTTGAAAGACAGAAGTCACTTCTAGAGGTAGGTATAAATGTTCGAACTGAGCTATTAAACAGGTCTTAAAGGGAGTGTATGGATGTGAAGTGGATATGTCTGGCACAGAATAGGGTCTAGTGGTGGATTTTTGTGAAGAGAGTAATAAACTTTCAGGTTCCACGAGATAAGGATAGTTCGGTATCAAGTCTACATGTTAAACCAACCTATACTTCTTTGTGTGACCCCTCTGAACATTGTAGGATGCTCCGGGATCAACACAAAAATATTTCACAGATGATTAAGGCAGATGGATTTTACAGCTATACACATCCCGTTATTTAGTGACTAGTTCGAAAACGTAGAAAATTTACGGTCGTTGCATATGAAATGTACTGCCTCGTTATGACGATTTGATTAATGAAATCTAACATTTTAGGCGCGTTCGCGTAGGCGCGAAAAGCGCCTATGAGCCTGGACATGTCCTTTTTTCTATCCGTTCTTCCACATGTACAGTACCAGCGGCGTTGACTAGACTACTGGATGGATTTCTGTAAAATTTTATATTGGGCTTATAAAAATCTGTCAGAAAACCCAAATTTGGTTACAATTGAAGGAAAATATCGAGCACTCTACATAAAGGCCTAAGTAGGCGTTATGGTTTCAGGCGACATAAATTCGCTATAAAAGCATACTTATGCTGCACTACATATTCTTATATTGTTGAGGTGACGTAACTCAGCACTGCACACAAAACGCGTCGATACATTTCGATTGCAATATCGGGTACACTAAAGCACAACTACATTATGCTATACGTAAATTGCATATATCTTATATCTATATATAGGTGAATATATAAATCATGAACTTCGTAGTACATTTTCTCAATTCGATGACCCACCTTAGTCAATAGGCCTAAAAATGGAGTGGGATTTCCAGTACGGAAAGATACTTACTTTGTCACCAAGTCCAAAAGTTCCTTACGACCAGTTCCGTCATACATGCAACAAGCAACGGGGTTTCTCTTCCTGTCAGGAAAGACCGAAACTTAAAGCTCATAACTAAGGTTTATCTTGTGTTAAGATTACATATGCATAAAGTTTTACCTTTACTTCGCTGTACACTACTTCTTGGTGTCGTGTTTAAATACAGAGGTAACATTTTATACCTTCAACCAAATTAATCATTAAATTTATCTAGGTATAATGCGTATTTAAGCATTCCCTTCCTACCTCACAGAGAACACCATTTTACAACTGCAAAGACAAATAAGTTACTACCATTTAGGGTAATAATGGCTGCTTGTGAGAATCATACCCACATACATATTCTGTGGACAAAACACAGGTATGTGTAAGGTTATATAGGCCTATGTGGTGTAAATGTGTATTTGTGTGTGTGTGTGTGTGTGTACCGGCAGGCATATCATTTCATTTCAGGCATGACCTGTTTAAGGTATATCTGGACTCAATGCAAATATAAATCTGGGACCCCTACCTACGCGTAGTTCTGTACTGACAAATGGAGGTAATGAAACGCAAGGATAAACACACGAAATATATTTTTAAGAAATCTGAAACACAGCCACTTTTTCGGGTCCCTACGAACGGTGGTGTCCCATGCAGCAGCATGGATTTAGAGTGGCCCTAGTTAACAGGGTTAAGTTTTGCTTTTCCCTTTGTGTTTTGAATTAGGCTTAGTTTTCCATAGAATTTTGTTTTATAACACATCCAGACTATCCCTGAGAGCGGAAATTATGTTTCAGATCCATGCAAAGCAAAGAGACAAGTAACTATTCTAGCATATAACTCTTTGGCGTGTGTGTCAGATTTTTGTATCTTCGCAAAACTAATTTGCGTATTAGCTTTTCCGTGTCTTTTACTCCCCCTTACCCGGGGGTAAAAAAACTCGAAAAGTGCTTCGCAGATTCTCATAAAGTTTAATTATAGTGCGTTTCAGTAAAATATATTAATGCATTACAGTTCTGATTAAAATCTGAAAGAAACCCTTTATATGAATACCCACACGATTTTCTGAGCGCATCTGAAAATTAATGCGCTCTAATTGGCGCAATATGTCTGGAATGAAATATGTTCCGAAAAAACCGATATAGCAAAATAAGACACGCTTTTTATTCCATGTGTTTCTCCAAAAGTCTTAAATTTCTCGAAAAACTTATGGAAAACCAAGCAAAGAAGTTAACATTGTAACGCCGTTCTTATATTTGAAATGTGTGACCTGAATAACCCCATGAATTACATGCTAAAACTCAACTCAACAATCACATCAATTGCACATAACAATAAACTTTCAGTTCACAGGAAATTACACGTAAAAACGCAACTGAACTTACGTGTTAAACTTTGCATCAGTCAACACTACGATCCTGAAGAACATTTGTGAGTACCTACATACTGCGGTAGTCTGTAAATGGGCCAGAATCACCGCGAAGCACTGGACACAACTTGGTGGCTGTCACTGGCGCAACAAAGTGAAAAAGGGTGTGTGTTCTCTGCCTTCGAATTTCCGCTGTTGCCAACCATTAGATCAGTCAGTTCCGCTACCGCCAATGTGCGAGATAAGATTATTCTCACAGCATATAACAGATTCCGGTCTGTTCTTATATAGTATGTATAGCCCGTCGGCTGGTCACACACTTCCCCTGAAAAGTCATTAACCATGTTCATACGATCTCGCCTCTGGAATCTACCCACAGCGGGACTATCTATTACACACTGTATTTAATTTATTGAAGATTAATTTTAATATTATCCACCAATTACACAAGATTTTTCACATGCAGTGTCGCGGTTCCGGTCCTGAGTTGAAGTCTTCGAGCGGATATTGGCTATCTTGCCTGATTATTCACGATTTTTCTGTCAGTCAAGGAAATGCCTGGATAATACCTCAAATAAGAATCCCAAAGACCCGTACAATATTCTTACCAATTAATTATACATTACGCATCCCGGTATTCTAACTTCTATATTCGGCGTAACACACAGCGTCGTTAAACACACAATGGATAAATGAAAAGAGCTCCTGCATGTGGTCTCTTTCCTTATGATTTTCCGTCTAAACATTTGTTTGCTTTCCTTATCTACCAAATGCGTGAGTCGAAATGCAAATACCTAATCCTGCTGTATTTAACTGACATAATAATGTCTGGTGAAGAGAAGGGTACATGAAGTTTTACAGTCCACTAAGATTTGCTCCTTCAAGGTGTTATTTCGCCTGTCTCACACCCAAATACTCGCCTTTAACACCCTATTGTCAAATGGAAGTTTGAATTACAAGCCATACTTTTTTTGCGTACAACCACGGTAATCTAATACCAGAGAATTCCGAGCAGGTTGTTGCAGTTGTTACGCTCTGTACACGTACTCGGGTAAAGTCTTGGCCGGACCACTGGCAGGTATCTCTAAGGGGTTTCGTTGCGTTCCTTAATCCTTCTAGGAACATTTCCTTCATTATGCCCCGAATTTTTCTTTCAAAATTCTATCTATTTCATTCTTGTAAATTTATCATACCGTTTGACAACATATATTCCGAACTACTGTAGTAAAATAAAAGACAAAAGGAAAAGAATATCTGGTGAAATGCTTGTTGAAAATTTTACTGTGAAAATGGAGACAGCATGTTTCCTTAGAAACGTTTTTACTCCACATCCCAGTAGACCTTGACCTTAAGGTTTCCTGTCGAATATCTTAAACCCGAAACAAATTATCGATTGAAAATAAGGAGTGCCTTTATTATCTGAAAACATTAAAGAAAACGACAACAAATATTTTTATGCATGATGTGTTACATTTTATTTATAAATTAGTTAGTGACACTGTCAGTGGTTGCACACGTTGAATATTTAGATAATAGCGATTAGCGAATTAGGGTATAGAAGGAAACTGTAGTAACCTAAATTAAATTAGTGTACTTGAATAAAGGTAGACCAACTTGATGTCACTTATTTTATTATGTCAATTTATTGCTCAACATGTTTCGGATGTTAATACATCCATCTTCAGGAGCTTGCGACTACTTGGTGTGTTATTGC
>Ga0123353_10008676_pt1 | contig 13907 bp, 11 predicted proteins | sample TergutLab28metaG_3_FD_92763 | JGI IMG/M metagenome (GOLD analysis project Ga0123353, IMG submission 92763) | Labiotermes labralis P3 segment gut microbial communities from Petit-Saut dam, French Guiana - Lab288 P3 | ecosystem: Host-associated > Arthropoda: Insects > Digestive system > Gut ... | reverse complement strand
TTCCGTTGATAAAGAGTTTGTAAAATCCCAAACCACTCACATATATGACGGCTTTTACCGGTTTTTGTGCAACATCAAATTCTTTACGGAAATAACGAGCAGCAAGTCGGGTGCGTCCCCCTGATACATCATTCTTAAAACTTTGATCCAGACCGGTCCATCTGGCTTTCCAGTCGTCGGGTTCCAGCAGTCCCATACTCCACGACGCAGGTTCGCTCCAGCCGGATCGTCCACGATTTGTGGCAAGCAGCACTTTCCAGAAACAGTCGTTCCGACTTTCAAGTTTCTTTCCGCCGTAAGGAACATTTACAGAAATACCGGATTTCACAGTTTTAGAATCCCACAGATCACCTTCATCAGCATTGAGTTTTTCCAGCGACGAGGCCACTAAAACCCGGTATGCCGTTTGAAGTATTCCCCGTTCATCGCCGGATATTTCCCACGAGAGACGGGGCGTCGCCTGATCAATACCCTTCGGATTGATCAACATTTCGCAACGAAGGTTTGTTACGTCAATTGCTGTCTGTTTGCCGCAGGCAGCCAATAAGAGCATCATACATAAAATAGAACATAATTTTTTCATTACCGTAATTTTTTATCAAATTAAACATGTTGCAAAGTAAAGCAAAATAAGTGTTGTTGAAACGACTGGGAAAGTTTTTTTTCTTGAAATACCTGAAGCCGGTTCATCAATCTTCGGCTTGGGTAATTATTGTACCAGTTGCAGTATCTCATCCAGATATTTCCGGTCGTTCGACAGGCGCGGCACTTTGTTTTGTCCGCCAAGTTTGCCGCGCTGTTTCATCCAGTTGTAGAATGTTTCTTTGGGCAGGGAATGGACAACCGGCATACGCAATGTGATGTTTTTGTTGCGTTTGGCTTCGTAGTCGGAATTGAGCGAGCATAGCGCCATATCTAATTTTTTAGTAAAAATATGCAAATCTTCCGGTTCTTTTTCAAACTCAATCAGCCACTCGTGCGCTCCGTTGTGATCGCAGTCCATATACACCGGACCGGCGGTATACTCTGAAACGATGGCATTGGTTTCCAGACAGACTTCTTTCAATGCTTTTTCGGCATTATCTACAATTACTTCTTCGCCAAAGGCATTTATATATTGCTGGGTACGTCCCGATATTTTGATCTTGTGTGGGCTGGTTGAGGTAAACACCACCGTATCGCCGATGATGTAACGCCACAATCCGGAATTGGTAGTGATGACGACGGCATAGTTACGATTCGTTTCCACCTGATCAATAGTCAGTACCGCAGGATTTTCCTTTTCAACATCTTCGACGGGAATAAATTCATAGAAGACGCTATAGTCGAGCATCAGTAGCATATCATCGCTCAGCGGATCGTCCTGCAGGGCAAAGAACCCTTCGGAGGCATTGTATGTTTCGAAATAGTGCATGTCGGGCGAAGGAAACAGCAGTCGGTACTGTTCGCGATATGGCTCAAAACAAACGCCGCCATGAATGAACAGCTCCATATCAGGCCATATTTCCATGATATTTTTCTTACCGGTATAGTTGAGAATATACTTCATTAGCGCCATGTTCCACGAAGGAACTCCTGTAAATGCAACGACATGTTTTTGAACGGATATTCTGGCAATCTGTTCTAATTTTTTTTCAAAATCAGCCAGTAATGCAATTTTTGCCGGTGGCGTGCGAATCAGGTCCGCCCAGCGGGGAATATTTTCGATCAGTATTGCCGATAAATCACCGTAACGGGAATGATTTTCCGCTCGGTTGATTTCGTGGCTTCCGCCAAGAGTAAGGGTTTTAGATGTAAAAATTCTGGTTTTCGGATTTTGCAGGGCATAAAACGCCAGCACGTCATATCCGCCTTGAAAATGACAGTTTTTTAATGCCTCCCTGCTTACCGGAAGAAATTTGCTTTTATCGGCGGTAGTTCCCGATGATTTGGCAAACCATGAAATGTCGCTCGACCATAAAATATTTTGCCCGCCATTGCGAATGCGGTCAATATACGGTTTGACATCCTCGTAGGTTTGCAGTGGCAACAATGACTGAAAAGCAGCGATATCATTTATCTTATCGAATTGATACCGCTTTCCCCATTCCGTATTCTTTGCCTGACGAAGTAATTCGAATAACGTTTCTTCCTGCACTGAAAAAGGATGGGTCTTGAAATAGTCTATCCTCTTTAACCTTTTGGTATTAAATTTATTAACAATTGAATTGATAAGCTTGATCATGCTATTATTTTGATCATTTTGAACATATCCCAAATCATTTATTCAAAATGCAAAAATACAATATTTTTTATGATTTCCACTAATGAGACGTTATGAAAAAGGCGGTGAGGATACTGTAACTTTTGATGTGTTATTTCGTAAAACACAATATCGCACCGTAAAAAATAAAAAAATAAAGTTAAATTAGCCATGAATAAAGAGGAAATTGAAAAAGTTATCAAAAAGTACAGAAAGTTAGCCGGATCAACTTTCGATAATGAAAAAACACATCATTATGAGCATTTTGCCGACTATATCGAAGAAAATATTGAAAACTTCGAAGAAGATGATTATTACGACTCCGAAGAAGATTTGCTTGACGCCTACCATGAAGTGGAGTCGGAGATCAATGCTCAATGGGATACTATGTTCCCTGAAAACGACGACGACGATTAAACATTCGCATCATCTCTTTCGCGAATTTCAACCCTTCGTATTTTTCCGCTGATGGTCTTGGGTAATTCGTTTACAAATTCAATTATGCGGGGATATTTATAAGGAGCTGTAACCTGTTTTACATGCATCTGTATTTCTTTGATTAATTCATCGCCCGCTCTGCTTTTATACTCTTTTGCCAGTACGACAGTCGCTTTCACCAATTGACCGCGTATTTCGTCGGGCGCTCCCGTAACGGCGCATTCCACAACCGCCGGATGGGTCATCAGCGCGCTTTCAACTTCAAACGGACCGATCCGGTAGCCCGAACTTTTAATGACGTCGTCGGCGCGACCTACAAACCAGTAATAGCCATCTTCGTCGCGCCATGCTATGTCGCCGGTATAATAGATGTCATCATGCCATGCTTCGCGGGTACGTTCCGGTTCGCGATAGTATTCCTTAAATAATCCGACTGGCTTGCTGTTTTTCGTATGAATCACGATTTGCCCCTGTTCGCCGTCTTCCGCTTTACTTCCGTCCGGACGCAACAAATCCACTTCGTACTGAGGATTGGGTATCCCCATTGAGCCCGGTTTCGGCTCCATCCATGGAAATGTACAGACAAGCAATGTGTTTTCTGTTTGTCCGTAGCCCTCCATCAACTTAATTCCGGTCATTTTGAGAAACGAATCAAATACGGCAGGGTTCAGCGCCTCGCCTGCAATGGTGCAATATCTCAGCGATGACAGATCGTATTGGGTCATGTCTTCGCGTATCAGGAAGCGAAAAATTGTGGGTGGCGCACAGAGCGAAGTGATCCGGTAGTCCTGAATCATCCGCAACATATCAACCGACGCAAATTTCTCGTGATCATACACAAACACGCTGGACCCTGCAATCCACTGCCCATAGAGTTTTCCCCATACCGCTTTCGCCCAGCCCGTATCGGCAATGGTCAGGTGCAGACTGTCCTCCTGCACATTGTGCCAGTAGCTTGCAGTTACAATATGTCCCAAAGGATAAGTGAAGTCGTGGACGACCATTTTGGGGTTGCCTGTTGTGCCGGAAGTAAAATACAGCAGGGAAATGTCATCGTTAGTGTTTACATGTTCGGGGCGAACAAAGGGTTTAACCTGTTCAATTTGTCTGTGGAAATCATCAAATCCGGCGGAGATAAAGGGACCAATCGAGACTGTTTTTTCGACGGTGGGTGATTCCGGCAGCGCTTCCACAATGTGCTTTTGTATTTCTTCTTCGCCCACACAGACAATCATCCTGATACCGGCTGCATTGGCGCGGTAAACAATGTCTTTTTTCGTCAGCAGGTGGGTAGCCGGGATCGCAACCGCTCCTAATTTATGTAAGGCAATGATTGAAAACCAAAACTCGTAACGTCGTTTTAATATCAGCATCACCATATCGCCTTTTCCGATGCCGAGAGACTGAAAATAAGAGGCTGTCCGGTCGGAGTATTTTTTAATGTCGGCAAAGGTAAAGTCAGTATGTTCGCCCCGGTCGTTTGTCCAGCAAAGGGCTTTTTTGTCAGGTTGTTCTTCCGCCCAAATATCCACTACATCATAACCAAAATTGAAGTTTTCAGGTACTTTTACCCTGAAATTCTGTTTAAAATCATCCTGTGATTCAAATGATGTTTTCGATAAAAATTTTTCTAACATAACACTTCATTCATTAATACTTTTTCAGATAATTACTGCAAGGAAACAGACGTCGCGTCCATCCAGCGCTTTCATACCATGCGGCAGTTTGGAATTGAAATAGATACTGTCGCCGACTTCCAGAATAAAATCTTTTCCGTTAATTTGAAGCAGCAAACGTCCGCTGATAACATAATTATATTCCTGTCCGGCGTGTGAATTAAGATAAACCGGTTCGTCGTCCGGTTTCGAACTGACGGTTACCATGAATGGATCGGCTTTCCGTTTTGAAAATCCGGAAGCCAGCGACTGGTATTTATATGCTTTAGTTCGCTCGACCGCTTCGCCCTTGCCTTTGCGGGTAACATAATAGGCATTCATTTTAGGCTCGTTTCCAAACATCAAGGCAGTCAGTTCAATTCCATATCTTTGAGCGATCTGATGCAACAAACTGACTGATATATCGACGTTTCCGGTTTCTAATCGGAGATAATCTCCGGTAGAAATGTTGCATACGTTTGCCATTTCTTCCGGTGTAATTTCCAGCGCTTCGCGCAGCCCGGTCAGGCGTTCGGCGATTTGTTTGATTTGTTCGTTCATTCTATTCTGTTTTTATTGATAAGAAGGGTCAAAGGTATAAAAGATCGTATATTGCGCACGTTTCTTCAAAAAGTTTTTTTAAATGACTATTTTTGCAAAAAAAATAAAGAAAACAATTTCAATGTCTTTCGATAAACTTCGGGTTGGATTTTTCCTGTTTGCATTGTTGACGGCAAACAGAGCTCATGCACAGTTCTACGAGTCGGGAACAGAACCATCTTCTGTCAGGTGGCAACAAATACATACGGAACATTTCCGCGTTATTTTTCCAAAAGGCGCCTCGCCTGACGGGCAACGCGCCGCTAATGTACTGGAATACATCTATCAGGCTGAAGGTAAATCACTGGAAAACTATCCTGCGAAAATTCCCGTAGTGTTGCACAACCGTACCGCCTTTTCCAATGGTTTTGTATCGTGGGCGCCCAAACGTTCGGAATGGTTTCTCACACCGCCACAGGACAATTATACGCATTGCTGGCTGGATCAGTTAGCGTTACACGAATTTCGTCATGTGGTGCAAATTGACAAGCTCAATCAGGGATTGACCAGAGCGCTGGGATTTGCTGTTGGTCAGCAGGCTGTGGGCGCTGTGGCGGGTATGTTGCCGCCATGGTTTCTCGAAGGCGATGCGGTGGCAACCGAAACGGCGCTGACAAATGCCGGTCGCGGTCGCATTCCTGCCTTTGAGATGCCGCTGCGTACCATTGCGCTTTCGGGGAAATATCACAACTATGATAAGGCGCTTTTCGGTTCATACAGAGATCATGTCCCAAACCATTACGAAATGGGATACCAGATGGTTGGATGGATACGCGAACAATATGGAACAAAACCCTTTGAAACATCCGTTAATACTGTGGCGCGCAAACCGTATCTTTTTCCGTTTTATCCGTTCAAACTCGGTATCAAAAAAGAAACTGGCAATTATACCGGACAGCTGTATCAAAATGCCTTTACCAATTTGACAGACAGATGGAACGAACAGGAATTGAAAACAGGTTATGAAAACGTCACTCCGATCGTACAGCGCAGAAACCGTCTGTACACCAATTATCTTTCGCCGAAATACATTGACGATTCAACGTTTGTAGCGCTTAAAACAGGCATGGCGCAGATCGCTCAATTCGTGAAAGTGGATAGAAACGGACACGAACAGATCGTTCATACGCCGGGCTTCATTAATTTCAACCGTGTGTCGTATTCCAGCGATTTGCTGGCATGGACGGAACAGATTCAGGATGTGCGCTGGAGTAACCGCTCGTATTCGGTGGTGAAACTGTTTAACATGAAAACAGGAATAAAACGGACACTCAGGCAACAAACGCGATATTACGCTCCGGCGATTTCGCCCGACGGCGCTGCGCTTGCAGTAGTGAACGTTCCGGTGGAAGGCGCGTCGTCTATCGTGATCATCAGTCTCTTTACCGGTGATGAAGAATATCTGCCAAACCCCGACAACGCATTTCTGCAAACACCCGCGTGGTGCAGCGACGGGAAAACACTGCTGGTAATCGTCAATAAAAATGATGGTAAATCTATTGCTAAAGTTGATGTGGCTACCGGTCAATTTACCACCGTATTCCCGCCCTCGTACCACGATATTTCCAATCCTGTAGACGGCGGCGATCACGCTTTCTTTACCGGTTACTACAACGGGATTACCAATGTGTATGCAGTGGATTACCGCACGGGAAAAGTGTTTCAGGTGAGTTCGGCGCGGTTCGGGGCATTCGATTCGCAACCCGATATCGCTGGCAACCGGCTTCTGTATTCGAACTATTCCGAAAAGGGATATGACCTTGTTGAAATAAACCTGAATAACGAAAAATGGATACCGGTTGACCGTCTGACAGACTATTCGCTGAAACTGTACGAACCGCTTGCTGCACAGGAAGGTTTTAATTTGCAGGACAGTATCGTTCCCGAAAGGGAACATCAAATTATACCCTATCGCAAATGGAAAAACCTGCTCAATGTGCACAGCTGGGCGCCGCTGTTTTACGAAGTGGATGTGAATGACGTTATTTCTACCGAAATCTATCCGGGTCTGGTGCTGCTTTCGCAGGATCTATTGGGAAATCTTACTGCATCGGCAGGGTACTCGTGGATGGGTTACAACGCTTTGCATGCGGGGTTTACCTGTAAGGGACTTTATCCGGTATTCGACTTCAAGATCAAATACGGCGGTAAAAACCAGATCATCCGTCCGGGCGATGTTTCTCAGAATCTTCCTGCGCACGATCGCATACAATTTAATGTTCGTTCGTTCATTCCTTTCTCGTTTACCAGAAGCCGGTGGATTACAGGTGTTACGCCTCAAATCAGGCTTCATTACGATAATAGCTATCTCTATTCGCTAACATCAAAGGAATTTCAATACGGAATGTGGGAAATGGATTACAGCGTCAATATGTACCGATACCTGCGAATGTCGGAGCGCGATCTTTATCCGCGTCTGGGAATTGTGCTTCAGGGGGCTTATAAACATGCGCCGTGGAATGAGCAACTGGGATGTATCTACTATTTGTTTGGACGCACGTACCTGCCGGGAGTGGCGCAACATCACAGCTTGCGACTGTCGGGTGCGTGGCAGTCGCAGAAACCTGAAGAGTATTTATTCGGCACATGGATCAGGTTTCCAAGAGGATATCAAAATTATTACCGTACAGAAAAGTTGAGCATCGTCACTGCCGACTATTCCCTGCCTATTGCGTATCCCGATTGGAACGTCAGTTTTCTGATGTACTTGAAACGTCTTACCACAAACATCTTTTGCGACTTCGCTCAAAATCAATATCGAAAAACAGACTCTTCCAAAAATTTAAAATGGTATCGTGACAATATGTACAGCATGGGCGTTGATCTGCTTGCCGATGTGCACCTGTTACAAATCTCTTTCCCTATCAACATGGGAATACGTACCGTGTACGCGCCCGAATTTCACGACGTACAACCCTCGTTGATCATGAGCGTAACGTTTTAAACGATTTGTTCAATGGTCAACTCTCGTCTCATCTTTCTCAATTCGCGGAGATACCATTGCAGCAATTACAATATCGCCCGTTACATTCACCGATGTTCGCAACATGTCCAACGGCCGGTCAATGCCAAGTATTAACGCCAGACCATGCGCGGGAATACCCACCGACGAAAGTACCATCGTCATGATCACATAACTGCCGCCCGGAATGCCGGGTGTTCCGATAGACGAAATGGTGGTCATCAGAATGATGGTAAGCATCTGCGTTAAAGATAAATCCAAACCAAGCACCTGAGCGATGAAAATGATGGAGATAGCCTGAAAACAACTTGTTCCATCCATATTGACGGTTGAGCCCACGGGCATCACAAACGAAACAACCTCTCCGGGTATCCCCAGCTTGTGTTCGGCAATATCCATCGTCACCGGCAGAGTAGCAGAACTCGAACTTGTAGTAAACCCTACCAATTGAACCGGATACGACTCTTTCAAAAAACGCTTGACCGGAATTTGTGTAAACACTTTCATGATCAGCGGGTAAATGATGAACATGATGATGAGCATTCCTGTAACGACCGTGAGGGCATAAAGCCCCAATGCGCCAAACAGACGTACATCGCCCGCTGAACTTACAACTAATCCCGCCATCAACGCCAATACCCCATAAGGCGCTGCCCTGATGATGTAATCAACCATTTTCAGGATGATGTCATAAAGCGAGTTAAACAGTTTCAGTACCGGTTTTGTTTTCTTTTTCCCGACACTTAGCGCTGCTACGCCAAAGAACATGGCAAAAAATATGACCTGCATCATCCTGCGATTGTCGCTTATGGCGGAAAAAATATTGTTGGGGATAATTTCGTCTAAGAAAGTAAGCGGTCCTTGCTGAGTGGATTGCGAACCAATAGTAATAGTAATCGTATCGCCGAATCTCTCCTCCAGAGCAAGGGTTTGACTTGCATCGAAAAACTGTCCGGGTTTAATGATGGTTACTAATGTTACACCCAGCAGGATGGCAATGATACTGGTAATCACATACAAAGCAATCGTCTTCAATCCTAATTTTGAAAATGTGCTGATATCTGACATACCTATCACTCCTTTGACTAACGAAACAAATACCAGCGGAACTGCCACCAACTGCAGCAATCGAATAAATAACTGCCCCCAGGGTTTTACCCAATCTATAACAAATTGCTGTCCGTTTACGCTCAATGCTACCAGTCCCGCAGCAATCCCTATACACATACCTGCCAGAATTTGCAGGTATATTGGGAACCTGATTTTCACTTTACACCCAACTTATTAGCAATATTCTTCGGGATGGCGTTCTTATGCACCATGATACTCAAGGTTTTATACAGAAAAAACGCTTCCGAAACAAAAAAGTACCCGTCGTATTTACTGTCATCGGTACCCCATGAATTTTTTACTTTATAGAAACTGTTGCCATGCAGGTCTTTGGCGATTCCCGTAATGTGCATACCGTGATCATCGGTAGTTTGGAAATTATCGTATGCAAATTGACGCATTTCCTGCGTGATTTTTCTTTCTGTCACCGGTTTGTCTAAATTCATGATTTGCGTTTCACGGTCTCTTTCCGAAACGCCAATCCAGCGAGCCATATCCGAACCCGACATCTCTTCGATTTTTGTTACAGGCACCACAGCCACTCCCTTGCGATAAGCAAAACCCTTCTCGCTTATGTCGGAAGCCCAAGCCACTGAATAGCCAGTGTTAATCGCATTATTGGCTATTTCAAGCATTTCGTCCATCGGTACATTGTACGATAAACCCCAAATCCAGTTGTCGGGTATTTCGAGGATAAATGGCTTATAGAATGGCTGATGCGTAAACGAAGAAATGGATATATAATCATCCATGTTCAGCCCCAGTGATTGCATAAAGGTTTGCGGGGTATATTCCTTGCCGTTGTAGACAAATTTTTCAGGACGTTTTCCAAGATAGGCATCCAGGATTCCTTCAAAAGCGGTCATCCATGCCGTTGAAAGATTGGATCGTTCGGCTGTTTTCATGATGGCGTCGGTATATGCTTTTACGGAAGCGTCCAATTCGTTGTGTACATTTTTGTCCTCGCCGTAATTCAGTCCCTGATATACCTCTTGCGGAACTATTCCAAAGTTGCGCATCACCCATACCACATCTTCAAATGCACCTCCGGGAGCGAGATTCAGACTGCCGTGCAGACGCATGTATTTCTCAGCCTTGGCGGGATAAGTATGGCGTACGATCCACATCTCTGAAAGGTCGTATTCAGGCTTTCCCATGCGCAATATTTCGCTTTCGAAAAACGACAAACCCGAATATGACCAGCAGGTGCTCGAACGCGCCTGATTTTTTACAGGTGTAGCCTTTACTTCTTTGACGATTGTAAACGTATATGCCTCCTTCTCATTGTTTTGAGCAAATAAGGATATACTGATCAATAAAATGATCCCTAAAAATAAACTCTTTTTCATGTTGATGACAAAATGATGATGATAAAAATAAAATAAAATACAACCGCAAAAGTATCATTTATTTTTTCATGCGCAAAATAATAACCGTTATCTCCGGCGACACACCTATTCGTCCGGGAAAACCGATGACACCCAATCCACGGTTGACATACAGGTATTGCTCATTGATATGATAAAGTCCTGACAGATAACGAAAACCCTGCAATTTCCCGAAACTGTATCGTTTTTTTCCTATTTTCACGCCAATTTGCATTCCATGCGTATGTCCCGAAAGGGTAAGCGTAATATCTGTTTTGTCTTTTACTTTTTCGTGCCAGAACGACGGATCGTGCGACAACAGCAGTTTGAACGGTATGTCGCGTTTCGTTTCTAATGCTTGTTCGAAATTAGCATATTTTGGACGTCTTCTTTCTATTCCCCAGTTTTCGATACCAATGAGCGCTATACTGTCGGAATGACCTTTGCTCATCGCCAATGACTGATTATTGAGCAGCACGAATCCCATCCGTTCGATAGCGCGTTGGAGGGCATTGTGGTTGTTTATCGAGTCTATAGACGTTTTCCAGTCGTAATATCCTCCGTAATCGTGATTACCTAACACTGCATATTTCCCGTCGCGGGAGTTCAGCTGCGAAAAGATCGGAATCAACGAAAAGGTTTCTTCAGCAAAATTATTGACCATATCGCCGGTAAACACAATCAGGTCAGGTTGCTGACTGTTGATCAAATCCGTCGCTTTTTGAAAATAGTCGAAAGAACCGGCAAAACTTCCGGCATGAACATCTGATATTTGTACAATTTTATAGCCATCGAACTCAGCGGGAAGATGATCGAAGGCGATTTCTACACGCTCAACGGTACAGTCATACTTGCCAAACAAAATTCCCCACATCACAAGAAATATAGTAACGATACCCGACCAGAATCCACATTTTGCTACAATATGGCGATGTTTCCGACGATGAGTATGAATGCCCTGAATCATCCGGTCGAACAACAGGAACATGGCATATACAAATTTAGGAAGATATAACACCGCCACGCATCCAAAAAAATATGAATACCATGTTATGATCCGGTAATCGCTTATTTTGCGATCGAGGATCATCCCGCATAGAATCACTGCCGCCGACGCCGACAGTAGAACGACCATTACGCGACGAATGGCTTTCCTGTGAAGAGAAGCATATCGCGGAAACGTCTTTTGTAGCCCTCTTTCGGTAACGAAATCGAGCAATATCATGAAGAAGATGAACATGAAACCCATGTAGATTTTTGATTAACGATTACTGACTTTTATCGCTTTGCATACATTTAAAAACCTTCAATCTAAAATATCCGGTCGTAATCGTTTGGTTCGTTCCAAAGATTGATTCATTTTCCATTCGTCAATGGCGGCTGCATTGCCTTGTAACAGAATGTCGGGAACTTTCCATCCGTTAAATTCAGCGGGGCGCGTGTACACAGGCGACGCCAGCAGATTGTCCTGAAATGAATCGGTAAGCGCCGAACTTTCATCGCCAAGAGCGCCCGGCAGCAACCTGATGACAGCGTCGCAAACGACCGCTGCAGCCAGCTCGCCGCCCGTAAGAACGTAATCGCCGATGGATATTTCTTTTGTGATGAGGTGTTCGCGAATACGATGGTCAATCCCCTTGTAATGACCGCACAGGATGATAATATTTTCAAGCGTCGAAAGGCGGTTGGCTTCCTTTTGATTGAACGGTTCGCCATCGGGCGAAGTGTAGATGATTTCGTCGTATTCGCGCTGACTTTTCAAAGCGGAGATGGCGCGAAACACCGGTTCAATCATCATAACCATCCCGGCGTCGCCGCTGAAAGTGTAATCGTCTACACGCCGATGTTTGCCGAGGGCATAATCGCGGATGTTGTGAACTGTCAATTCTACAATCCCCTTCGCTCTGGCTCTCTGTATGATGGAATGGGCAAAAGGGCTATCCAGCAATTCAGGTACAACCGTTAGAATATCTATTCGTATCATGGCACAAAAAAAACCTGCCCGGAAAGACAGGGTTTTTATAAATTGCAAAAACTGACGAGGTTTGCATCACGCCTATTCTAATGATCACTGTGTTTTTACAATCGCTTTTGCCGTGTAGGTCTTTGTAGAACCATCCTCTGCGGTTACTGTGTATGTTACTGCTTTTTCGTTGGAAAAATCCTGAGATTCGCCCGATGCTGGTTTTACCGTTGCCTTTGGGGAGATTTCGATGCTCGGAGACAGATTTCCTATTTCCGTTCCTTTATCGTATGAGAACGAAAATTGCGTGCCGCTGAGTTGCCACGTATTGCTGCCTACCTTGAACGATAAAATGTCTTTTTCACTGCTCAGGTTATCCTTCGTGCCTCCACAAGATGAGAATCCAACAAAAACTACTACTAATACACTAAATATGAATAACTTTTTCATGCTGATAAATTTAAAATTTAAGTTACAAAGATATATTAAATTATTGATATAACGAAAAGAATTATCATTTATTTTACCACAAGATGAATAATTTTCACGAAATTATCTTAAAACATTATTGCGCTTGAAAAATATAAGTGATGCTTCCCTTCTGACTTTGCAGCGACGATGTATTAAAGCGCGACCGTTCGGCGTGGCGTTTGGCTTCCTCAACAATACACAGATCTTCCGAATTGGATTTGCTTTTATTGATTTCGCAGGCGACTACATAACCGTTGCCATTTACCGTTATATCCACCACAATCTTCCCCCCCGAACGGCATTTATACACCGGTGCAGGCATCAAGGTATGACGACGTCCTGTCAATTCGTACGATACCGTTGTCGTACCTGTATATATAGTACGTTCACCCGCAGCGTTTTCCGGATATTTATCATTGTAGATGCGGGCTTCGTTTTCAAGCGCCTTTTCTTCTTTTGGAGCAATCTCAGCTGGCGTATCCTGCGGGGGAGGATCGGAGATGTTCATCTCGGTTTTAACGTCGCGGATCATCTTTTCAATGTTTTCAACAGCACGGGCTTCTGCCGTATTGACGGGAATAGTGCGCACGCTGTATTCTCGACTCAAGGCTTGTACATATTCCTGCGAATTCATTTGCAATTGCGGCTGTTCCTGTTCATCGGGCGCTTCCTTTTCCATGATCGCTCGTATTTGATTCAAATCAAGCATGATTGCATATTCCTGATCCACTGTACTTCTGATTTTCAATACCAAAATGAACGAGATGATCAGTAAATGTATTGCAATGGTGCTCAGGATGCCTATTTGATGCTCCTCCAACCACAAAAGAAAGTCGTTAACTACCGACATCATTTTACTATCTTACGGTCTTACTATCTTACGGTCTCATTTAAACAACGAATCCACAAATTCAAATTTGTTGAAAATCAGCAAATCTTCCATTTTTTCGCCCACGCCGATGTATTTGACCGGTATTTTGAACTGGTCGGAAATTCCCAGCGTTACTCCTCCTTTTGCTGTACCATCCAATTTGGTCAGCGCAAGGGCGGATACCTCTGTGGCAAGGGTAAACTGCTTTGCCTGCTCGAAAGCATTTTG
>Ga0123353_10008675_pt1 | contig 13909 bp, 19 predicted proteins | sample TergutLab28metaG_3_FD_92763 | JGI IMG/M metagenome (GOLD analysis project Ga0123353, IMG submission 92763) | Labiotermes labralis P3 segment gut microbial communities from Petit-Saut dam, French Guiana - Lab288 P3 | ecosystem: Host-associated > Arthropoda: Insects > Digestive system > Gut ... | reverse complement strand
TGATTGCCATCTTCTCGAATCCTTTCTTGATGAAGTCCTTCGAAGAGTTGCCGACCATCCTCGCGATGTTCTCACTGTACTGTAAGTGAGAGTCGATACCGCCCGTGACCTTGTGGCTCACGTATGCCGTTGCCAGGTTGTACACGTCGTACTTCGTCGGTCTGTTGAAGTTCTCTATCTCAGGGTTCAGAACCTTCATGTTGCCCATGATTGCTTCGACGTTCGCTTCCTGAAGACCGATGCCATACAGGAGGGCTGTTGCTTCGTCGATATACAACGCTTCGCCGTCCATGTCGCTCATTGCCTTCTGAACCTGCGGAACGCCTCTGAGGACGTTGTTCAGCAGTCCGCTGTACCCGTTCATCATCTCAGCCTCTGCTGTCTTGTGATTCCAGTAGACCTTACCGAGAATCGTTCCGAACGCCATGTAGTTCGTGCATATCGACCTGATTGCAAAGAACTCCATTCCGAATCCCGTTTTGCCCGTGTGTGAGTTGAACACTCTGACACCGAGGATGCTCTGATTTCTCATGTTCTCCTGCATGTCCTGAAGGAGGTCGAAGGAATACTGAGGACCCATCAGGTAGGCGTGTGCGTTCATCTTTCCGCTCTGCACGTGTACGCGCCCTGCTACGCGCACTCCGAGGCTGTCAATGGCGTTAGCCACTGTCTCAAGCACTTCGCTGTGCTGTACGGGGTTGTATATGTTGCTCATCACGGAGTACGGCACTTTCGTGTCACATCCTACGACTGCTCTGAACTTCTTCATATCAACGATGACCGTTTCGATGCTACCGTCTGCGTTCGCCTCTTCGTATGTGAACGAGGGAACTGCTGTGAATACGTTCTCAGGGTACTGGTATCTCAGTTCTTCGGTTGACGTGAACGTGAGGTCGCGCAGGGTCTTTGTCAGGGACACGCCCTTGTACCTCTGCTTACCCATCTTTCCTATGCTCGCTGGTGTGTACATGTCGGTGGGAACCCGCGCTCCCACCATTTTGTACAGGTCTGATGCCGATACGCTTATTGCTTCCATTGTTTTTGTTGCCATTTTTCATACCTCTTCGGGGACTTCCCCATGTATAGGTAGGCTTAATTAGTATATATACTCTTCGTTAATCTTGCACCTATGGTAGAGTGAGGGAACAAAAAAAGGGGTTTATTGTTGCTCCATCACCTTCTTATGAATCTCTGGCTGGCATTGGGGACAGTATGCCTTGAAGCATATCTCCCCGATACATCCGCTATCCATCATCTGCGTACCGCATTTCTTACAGAGGATGGGAGTCATGTTCACGCCCACTTCACGCTTGTATAGTACCATCAATTCCACCACGGCACGAACACAATGTTCCTATTGGGTTCAAGATGCGTTATGTTGATGTTGATGAACTTCCGCTGGTCGTTAGCATGTTTTATGTTGAAGAGTTCCTTCGCACGTGCGATAGCTCCCTCCTTCGTTTCATGTGCTTCTTCATGCTTTCCGATAAGCCCGAAGTCCGGACCAACTTCTATGTAATCTATTCTATATACTTCACTCATGGTTTCACTTCCTTCCTTAATTCGTATTCCTTCTTCACATCCTCGAACACGGTATCCAGAGAACCGCCCTCAAACTTGCTCACGAACGCTCTGGTAACTCCCTCTTTGCCAAGCATCTCGACCATCTTATCTATCTTCGCTTCACGGTTGGTTTGTATCACGTAGTCCTCATAGCCTTTCCACTTGAGGCATACACGTATCTTCCCCTCTTCCGTGAACGCCGAGGAACCCGTTACCTCGAAGTATTGCACGAGTTCCTTCTTGATGGTCTCAAGGAGCCTCTCCTGGAGTTCTTTATCCATCACGGGGACCCCCCATGTTCTTCCTTGTTATAGGAAGCTCCAACGTTAACGGCTTCGGATATGCAATATCCTGGGAGTTCTGGTAGTTGATGTATATCGGGCGATACTGCAAGCTCTCTTCTTCGGTCATCTTCTCGGCATTGGCGAGCATCTTCCTCTCTTCCTCGCCGAGCATGTTGCGCAGAAGCCACGACGCCGTTGGCATCTTCGATATACGGCAGTACCGAACCGCTTGGAGGATGTCCTTGCGTGTTACGGTGAATATCTTCGTTCCAGGAATCATCTCGTACTCTTTGTGCCCTTTCCATAGCTCCTGGAGGGATATGTGCGGAGGAGGTTCGATTATCTTGAACCTCGGCAGCTTCTTCATGGCTTCAAAATCTACCATGTTACTTCCTTCCTAACGAAGCCGTGCTTCTTCAACCATGCCTCGGCACTCTTGATGTTCTTATACTTCTGCTTCTTAACGCACGTCCCTCCTTTCGGGGTGTTCGTGAACACGGTGAGAACGGGTATGCCGTCCTCATCCACCTTGCACATGTGGGCGTGAATATCCTTGCCTAACTGCACTATATCATCGCTCATTCGCTCACTTCCTCGTAAACTATCCTTTTGTCTTGAACGTTGCCGTTGTTGGTCATATCCTCGCCTCCGTGTTCACTGTATCCACATATCCGCATTCCGTGCACTTCATAAATGTCGCATCTATAATCGCTTTCGTGATGAGTTTTGCTTCCGTGGTGCCCAATATTCTCCACGTGTAACCTTCGCAATTCGGACATTTCATTGACATATAGGTGAACCTCCTGGGAATTACCACTTCTTCGGTGCTCCCGTGCCAGATACGTTGGCGGGTCTATCTACGCCTCTGTTCATCCCGGTGTCGAGGTAGTACGTCAAGCCCATTTTCAGGTTCTTCTTTGCGAATATCTTCGTTATGAATCCTCCCTCTGCGTCACGTATCTTGATTGCATTCTCATCCATGCTCTTAAGAACGTCCTTTATCGGAGACGATTCGGTAGACGTTGTGTGAAGTGTCTCTGATTCATCGCCTACGATTGTGTAATTCATCGTCACCATCTCCACAAGCTTTCCTTTAATGTTCTCTTTCATACTTATTTCCCAGTTCTTTAGACATATCCTGCGGTCTACGATGTCGTTCATGCCTAAATTCTCTCTGTTCTTTTCGTAGTTGTTCTTGAACTTGGCTGTCCCTGTGACGACAGAGATGTCTATTCCCGTTTTCTTCTGGGAGTTCTGTGCTATATCGCCGTTATATTCATTGAGTCCCATTGTCTTTCACCTTCTTCATATAAGCATCGCGCCATACTATGTTCATATCCTCATGCCCATTGCGATACATGTAATCGGTCACACGTTCGTCGAGTGCCTTGTAATCAATCTCTCCCATCTCGTGAAACCAATGACGTAATGCCTGACCGAGTTGAGGGAAGAAATTGATAATAGGAGTGTAATGCCAAAGGTATATCTGCATTAGTGAGGGCATATTATCCTTTATCTTCTGATGAAGAACGCCCTTGAGTCCTGATATGGATGACTGGTCTTTGTTGTACTGGATATAGAGGGTGGCTGTTTGCGATGCTATCGCTGATTCCTCTCTAAAGTATTTTCTTGCTTCGTTTACACAGTGACCGTATGCGTCTCCATATATCTCCGAGATTATGTTAGGCTCCCATGATGACATAGGAGGTTTGGGTACCGTTAACGGTACTGGTTCGTCTGACTGATGGAGCGGGAGTTGTTTACCGAAGCACTCTCCGCAATGTGGCAATCCATCATACTTCGCAATTAGCACGGAATCTATCTCTATACCGCATTTCGAACAGTTCATTTTCATACCTCTGGAGCATTTTCTCCATGAGCAGTATACACTTAATTAGTATATATCCTTATTCATCAGTTCGACATTAGCGATGACAATGCCTGTGGTAAATCCACGTTAGCAATCTTTCCCCATGTATAATCCGTATACCCTTCGGGGTAGTGTCGTGTGTACTCTGAGAGGAATAAATACTGAGGTCTTACTTCGTCATTGCTTGACGGAGATTCGTTATCTATAATCATGTCGTTCAACTCATCCCTGATTTCAGACAATGTACTCACGGGAGGGAACGCCGCCTCCCATCCCATGTTTCCGACTTCTTTCATCGAGAACTTGATTGACCTCTGCATATCTTCACGATATGACACAAGTGTCTGTGCGATTATCAATGCAACGTCGCCGTCCACTTCGGGTATGTTAAGTCGCCTTCCTTCTCTTTCACCGAAGAACTCAATGGAGTCGGATGTCGGAGGGTCTGTACCTATCGGTATTGGATAGGTTGCCTCTCCTCCGCTGTGTCGGATGGTCTGTATATTGATTACTGAGTCTATACCGTCATCCTTTATCTCTGCGCTTCCGAGAACGGCTGAAGAAAGTTCACTGTCTTCCGAATGAAGTGAAATATCACCGAACGGCGAGGGTGCTATGTTTCCAGCTACTGGAGATGTCGGCCTGAAATCAACTATGTATGCGTTCTCCCCTTCGAACCAAATCTTACACCCTAACCGCAATGCACATATCTGTAAGACCCTCCATACATTCGTTCCTCTCGGAAAGAATACTGCACCTCCCCAATCGTTATTGGCAGGGTCGTATGACTTGAATACTGCCTCGCTTCCGAATGTCAGAGGGGTGCTTTCCTGACCATACTCCTGTCCGATTAGTATGCCTTCTATAATCCCTAATGGTAGTGTGGCTTCGGTGTAATCCGATTTGGTAGTTGAGGAGAGATACTGTTGAGATTGCGCAATCGCTTCTATTTCACACACACGGTCTGCGCCTTTACCGCCTACTCTGACCTTTGAAACTATGAAAGTGGAACTCCCGTATCCGTTGACGCGTATCATCGTCTTGGATGGAATTATGTTGTCTATGAATCTATCCTCTGGAATCATCTGTGCGAGTCTGCGTTGAGAGATTGTGAGGTTAATGGTCTCGAACGGTTGGGTTACGCCTCCCGTGACCTCATACGAATTGACGCATGAGATGTTCTCTTCGGGGTCTGCGCTCTGTTGCATCAGTACATACCACGTGTTTCCCTCTCTCGTAGAAATGAGGATGTACATCTCATCCAATGGTGTCGCTACCATTTTTAGACCACCGCCCGATGTACCAGCACCACTATATAGCCTCCGCCACCCGAGCCACCTGCTCCGTTTTTGACTCCGAAGGTAGTGCCGGCACCGCCTCCGCCACCGCCATTAGAGCCACCATAACCGTCACCGCTGTTGATGGTATCTCTTGAACCGCCAGTCCCACCCGATGACGTTCTCGTGACTAAACCTGTTACTACGGATGAGCCTGCGCCTCCGCCACCGCCACCTCCCCATCCGATGCCTAAAGGTGGCCCGATACCTGTTTGTCCACCTGCGCCTCCTGCTCCTGGATTGCCAGAACCGTCACCACTCCCGCCACCTGCGCCTCCGTTTGTGTTCAATCCGTTTCCTGTGCCACCTGCTCCGCCATCTGATACGCCCGTCAGATACCCTGCTCCGCCTGTGCCACCTGCTCCGCCTGGCCTTCCAGTTGAGCCTTTTCCTCCTGTCGCTATATGCGTCATCCCTCCGACAATTATCTGCGTGTCTCCACCATCTTGACCATTGTCCATTCCTGCGTAACCCCCCGCACCTAAGCCTCCCCTACTATATGGTAGAGATGCGGGAGCGTTACCTATGCCATAATCATAGCGGAATGTCCTGAACTGTCCTCCGCCACCGCCACCGCCACCGTCATATGCTCCATACCCTAATCGTCCACCGCCACCGCCTCCTTGAATGAAAACCGTAACACCAATAACGTTCGAGGGGTTGGTTATTACTATATTTCCAGTCGTTCCTGTGTATATATCCGCCAGAAGTTCGGTGGTTTCCGCACCCCATATGCACCAGAACTCAGTGTTACCTGATATGGGCGTGGACTCACCTGGAGCGAATATCTCGCCCGGGGTTGTTCCGTATCCTATAAAGACATCACCGCACGCTTGCCAAGCGGGTAAAAGCGGTGGGAACGTGAATGTATCGGCCACCTGGTATTCTCTCCACTCTAATGGGCATATTCCGTTAGCGTGTATCGTTACTGTGTATGTCCATGCGAGATACAAAGTTAAGTTTCCATCTACGGTTATCTGTTCTCCGAAGTTATACTCCACTGGACCTCCGCGCACCGTTGTCCATCCTACGGCAACCATGTCTGACTTAGAGTTGAGCCAATTTTCAGCAGGGGTCAGTAGATTCACTGCTTCACCCTTCCTTGACATCATCAGTAAAGATATGTCATAGTATTGGTCATCGCCGTCTGCGATATACGTTATTGTTCTGACGTTCTCAGGCGTAGGAGGAACGAACGTCGTGAATGCTGAACCCACATAACACTTGACGCTTCCTGATAAGTCTTCGTTCCCCTCGATGTCTTCATTCATCTCACAGTTTTTTATGTATACGTTCTCTTCAAAGGATAATTGAAAACCTGTAACAGATAAATAGGATAGCATTGCACCGTCTGACCTGAACTGCCATCGGTCAACGAATGAGTTTATGAGAACCTCGTGCCATTTGCGGTTAGACCACTTCGTTGAATCCGTCTGCCCTGAATAGTCATCAGCAGGAACCCATTCGGGAGGATGAGCACGTCTGAATTTGAAGTCAAAAGTCTCCACCGTTCCCTTGTCCATCTTGAAGTTGTTCTCAGAAGTAAAGGAAGGTATTCGCAACTCAGTTAGCGTTGCTACCATGCTATCCGAGAGCGTGAATGATTCGAACACGATTGTCGTGTCGCTGATTTGAAGTTTTAATGAGTTCACCATTATATCATCCGAACCAATGTATTACTACGTATCCGCTTCCTCCGTTGCCTCCGTCTGCGCCAGTTTGTGCAAAACCGCTTCCTCCTCCACCGCCACCTGCTCCGTTATATCCTATGCCACCTTGGCATGGACCCCCCCAAAGGACTCCACATCCCGTACCGCCTCCTCCGTTTCCTGGCGACGATACGAGCGAGGGGTTTGCGTTAGATGTGCCAACGCCTCCTCTCCCTCCTGAATTTATTGCGGTTAAATTATTTATACCACCGATACCCCCCGCTTGTCCAGGTGTGGCTACCCCCGTAACGATTCCAGGCGGAGAACCTGTTCCGCCTCCACCATATCCTCCCGTTCCTTCATTTGTTCCGCCTCCGCCACCGACTGCTTCTACAAGCAATGAACTCGATTGGATTTGTGTTTTTGCTCCAAATCCTCCTGCACGTGTACTGCGATTTCCGCCACCGCCTCCGCCACCTACCGTGACGTTTAGATTGGCGAGTGATGCTACCAAAATATTAGGCACATAAATATGCTGTCCGCCACCGCCTCCGCCTCCTGCACGTGTACTAAATTGGTTTAGAGAAGCGTAATACCCCCCGCCACCGCCTCCGCCTTGAATATATATATGCGCTCTTAACGCTCCCGAAGGTATTGGAACCGAATAAGTCCCTGCCACGCTTCTGACCCATGTGGATGATGGTGTCGCCCATATAGCATATAGATTTAACTCTCCGTTGAATAGTGACGGCTCAGTTAAGTATAACGATGACCCTGATGAGAGAGGTGTGATAGATGAGGGTGATTCCAACGCCCATGTTGTTCCGTTAAATTTGTAAATTCCCATTTGATTCGAACCGTCCTGTTGAGTTAATACGGCTCTTCTGTCTACCGCCACACCTATGGTGGGTATGCTCGCATAAGTGTCGTATAAACCTATGACCACTACCCAACCGAGGAATACTGCGGGAGTACCATCATTCGCCCAAGCAATTGGCAGACTTTGTAATGGCACGTTGACGTTGAGTGGATACGCCATTTCTTTATGCCTCGTAGCCTTTGTCGTTATTGAATTGTATCTGACAATGACTCTCGGAGGCTGTGAATATGCGAGATTCATTTTCCCTACTTTGAAAGAGATTGACTCTCTGATGCTGTCTGTCTCTCTGTAATTGTACGTCATACCATTAAGATACACGTTGTAGTCGTGATTGAGTGAGAGTTCCCGATATTCAGGTGCAGGAGTGTACTGCATCCTGAATCCGTCCGAATCAGATTGCCATCGGTCTATTGCTCCCTTCACCTTCACCCACCATAATACATTAGTCCACTTTGTCGAATCCTGAGAATTATCGTCAGGGACAAGTGGTGAAACTCTCTTGAAATTCGCATCTATCGTTTGCGTGACCCCTAAATCCATTGCGAACGCTCGCCTCATTGTATTTTTGATTATGCCTATCCTTGTAACGCTTGTGTCAAATCTTCGCTCTATCTTCTGAACGTCACCGAAGTCTATGACCTCTGTCACGGGGATGTCTGTTGTGAGGTCTTGAGAGTCGAGTGTGTATGTGAGTGTGAGCATACTGCCTCTGCCGTCTTCGATGAACAGAGGATTGATAACGACATCCCGATTCTCTCTGAGTTCTAATGTTGTATCCGAATCCAATCCTTTCGGCGAGAATGCCATGTCCCATGAATGATATTCTGTATCGTCTTTCCTCTTCACCGTTCTACCGCTGGCTCCCGACCATGATGAGAAGTTGTATCCCGTGTTAGGTATAGCGCGTAGATAGATGTATGTCTTAGCAGGTGCTATTGCTAATGTCACATCGAACGATGTGGGCATATCGACCCATGACCCTGACGGCGTGAGTCTGTATTGTACGTTGCCGTTGAATGACGGTCCTCTTATTATCCTAACGGATGCCATCAGAACGTACTCCTGCTCCTCCGAGCATTTGTTTCTCTGTCTATTGTATTGACTATGAGTTCAGTCATCTCTGATGTTGACGGGACTGTGATGTAGAAATTGTTCGTCGTTCCTCCGCCTCCTCCGAGGACGTTCTGTGCGAATCCCTGAGCCTTAGAGCGAGGGACAACAAACTCATCCTCACCACCTTCACCGAGAATGCGTAATTGTCCGCCAGCGGTAGAGGGGACCATGCCTCCCTCAGCCATGCTCATCTGTGCAATGCCACCAGCCACCCCGCCCGCGACAGCTGTTCCTGCTATGACTCCGAGAGCTATCGGTGCTGTTATGGATGTTCCCGTAATTGGGTCACGCGGTAGCACTTGCGCTAACAACTGCGCTATCTGTATGCCCAACATGGCTCCGAGGATAGCACCGAGTATCGGAAGGTGTGTGAGAAGGAACGTCATTATATTGAGTGTGTGTCTTGTGAGGGCTAACAATATCTGTAATAGTTCCACGCCGTTATCTCGTATGAACTCAATTATACCTATCAGCGTATCTGCTATCGCACCGAGAGGTCCGTCCTTCATAACGTTCAATGCACTTATGACTGCGTTGAAGAATAATGGCAGAGCCTCGTTAAGAGCTACCGCCATCATCGCACCAAATCCGTCATTTTCATAAGCGTCCCACATTATGCCCATCACATCCGTAACATTGGCGAGGAGGTCAATCATTATCGGCAGGAACTCTATCATAAGTGCAGTGCCTATGGGAACGAAAAAGAGTTGCATTGCAACTTCGAAGAGTTCAAGTACCGCTTTCAGCCCTGGAGAGTAATCAACAATCATCTTCCAAATCTTTTCTATGAACTCTAACCCCATGTTCATTACGCCCATGAACGCGCCTATGCCCATGCCTATCCCTGAGTTTATCGCACCGAGCGTGTTACCTATGTTCTTATTGTCTTCTTTGTCCTCGTCGCCTAAAGTAACGGGCGTTGGTACAGGCGGTGTAGTAGGCTGAGGTGCTTGACCTTGTGTGGGAGGCTGAGATTGCTGAGGAGGCTGTTGCTGTTGAGGTGCGCCCATGCCTATCCCTGGAGCAGTCGTTCCCTGCATCTGTTGATTTAACATATCAACGCTGGACGGGTCGAGTTCCAGAATCAACTTCCCCTTAATCCCAACTTCCTCATACGCCATCGTTAATCCCCTTCTCCTCCGAATATCTTCGAGATGTTCTCAGCGAGTTTGTTCCTGTCTGTTATGCGCACTGCTTCATCAGTAATACGTATAAGAGATATATCGAATCCGTTGAGTTCCTCGAAGTCTTCTTTCCTGCCTCCGTTCTTCAGATATACCCCGTATGCGATGAGGTAGTTCAACCGAGGGTCGGTTGTGCCTTCTCGTATCGCATCGCAGTAGAGCATCCACTCTAATTTTTGGATTCCGCTTGTTCCGATTCCGCTAAAGGGGTACTTGTGTCCTCCCTCAGCTTCCTTATCTCAGCGTCTATCCGTGCGGTCAGTTTCTTGTAATTGGCTACGTCGAACCTGTCCATGAGCCTCAGCCAATTGTCAAGTGTATTGCTCTGTGATGATGACATGTGAGGGCTGGCTACGACATACCCTAATCGGAAGTATATCATCTGCGTTCCTGTCTTCGTCGATGCCGTCTTATTTTCAGGGTCGATTACAGTACACATGCCCATGCGGTCGTTCATCTCCATCTCACGCCTTACTGTGAGTTCTTCCAGCACAATCTCTCCTGCCTGACCGTACTCGGAAAGGTCTATCGTCGTCTGCCTCCTTATCGGTTTCATTCTCTGTTCTTCGTTGTTTCTACCCATCTTCTCAATCTCCTTACACTGTTGTAGGGAATATGTTTTCTATCGAACCTGTCGTGTTCTTTATTTCAATCTTGAAATTCCTCGGTGTGAGCGTTGGAGCGTCTACCATTTTATTGTTGGCTTTTGCGTCCATTGTCATCTGCTCAACTATTACCTTCTCCATCAGTATCTTGCAGTAGTTACCGTTCTCCGTGTCCGATACGATTGCCATCTCAGGTATCGGATTCAGGTTCTTTTTCTTCGGTTCCGTCATCTGGTCATCGTACCCGCCTGAATACAGTCTCGACATGAATATGTGAGGGTTGTTACTGTACATTGTCGCATTCGTGCTGAATGTCACGGCCTTCTCGAAGTAGTTGGATGCTTTTCTTGAGCACGTGTTATACTGCAACTCTGACGCGTTATCCACAGAAAATCCCAAAGACTCGACATTAGCTATTTTATCGCCCGTCGGTATCTCAAGGCATGACCATTCCACCTTATCTGCATCGTATCCTTCCCAATCCGTTGCATCGAGAGTTTCAAAAGTATCTTCCTGCCACTGATACGCTCCTGTAATGGTTACGGTTAACGTAGAGGCTCCTGTGTCCTGCTTGAACGCCATTGATTTGCATACGCACCCTCTGTATATCCTCGTGACATCCGTCGGTCCGTCTACCATGCGGTTCAGTATTCTCTGACGGCACTCGAACGACGGAGGACGTTTTCCATCCCATTTCTCGAACGTATGGACTTTGGTCGTAGCGTTATACGTGTACTCCTCGAACGCTAACGCGAGTATCCATATATTGCTGTAATCCAGAATCGTGTTGATTGTGAATGAACCGCTGAATTTACCTGCTGATTCGCCTGTACGGAATTTCGTACCTATGCTGTTGAATTTCTGCCAACTGTTGTTCGGTGTGAATGTACAACCTAAAGCATCCCCTATCTGCATAAATTGGAGACCGTCATCACTCACGCCGAGACTCTTCTCTAACTTTCCCACTAATGATGTCCTTATCCCTGTCATGGTGTTATCCCTCAGTCTCTTTTATCGTTCCTTTGTGAACCTTTATGCCTTTCTGCTTTAAATACTCTTTACGCGAGATGTTAGCAAAACCGTCATACGGTAATTTAGCTACCTGCTTTACGAACTGTATCTCAATCGTTGTTCCGTAGAAGTTGGTCATCCCTGGGGTCTTCTTCTTTGACCTCAGTTCAAGGTAATCCCATCCGTTGAGGTTCTTTGATTGCCCTGCACGTCGGTAGTATTTGACGATGTTTATTATTTCATTGACCCAAGCCTTGTTCCTAAGCCATGACTTGTTCAATATTGATATGCCTATGTTGTGCATCTTCTTATCCGACTCATAATCTATGCCCATTATCGGACCTTCGGGATACCCTAAATCGTATATGTAAATTGAACCTCTGCCGTCTGGACCGTTGTCACGTGCTAACCCTCTTTCATCGAAGTAGATGTATCCTGGATGCTCCTCAACATCGAGGTTCCATTCTTTGTCAAGCACGTATGCGAGGAATGCCGTATCATCAGGGTATTCTGTGTCACCGCCGAATAAGTGATATGGTATCCTCTGATTGTCTGTCATGTTCACCGTCCGTATGATGGTCGAGCGATTGTCGGTCTCTGCTTCATTGCCAGCATCTGATTCGCTTGTTTCATCATGCTTTCTTTTCTTTCACGAATGCTCCCTCCGAGGTCTCCGCCTGTTCCGAGTTTCGTTACATACCAATCTGTGTCGAGTACCTGTGTAGCCACACGTAATGCACATGCCCTCTGTATTGAGAACGGAACATCGTCAACGATACCGTAGCGATATGATATGCGGAACGCCTGACCTCTCGCACCGAGCATACTGATTACGTACATCTTACCCATATCGTAATCAAACCATACCAGTGAACGCTCTGTGTCATCGTATCCTCTCTTCACACGGTCTGTCCAATTAACCCAGTTACCGCCGACACCTACACGCGCCCATAACTCATCCCCCTGTTCGGGGTCCCAAGGAAGGATGTTGCGTTGAAGCATCACGTAGTTTCCGCCCTCTTCTACCATGCCTGTACGGAAACCCCATGAGGCTCCTGCATCCTGCTGATATGTCATCATCTGCACAATCTTATCTTTAACCCTGTGAGGTCTCCACGTGTTGCCTGTGAGTCCGTCTATGGTCTCCTCTTCGGCGAGAATCATTGAGTTAATGTAATCAATTGACTGAACGCCCATATCATCAGGCATCTTCCTCTTCTGTAATCTCTGGTCCCACATGCCGAGGGTTTCCCATACGTATTCCGCCGTACAGTATGTCGGTGACGGATAGATACGTTTTTTCTGCACAACATCTAAATCGGATTTATAACATGCCTCTTCGATTGTCGGTGCTTTCGATGTCACGCACCCTCCCTTAAGTGTTTCTCCCCCCCGTCCGTCATCCCATTCTTCCGTCGTTTCATTAATAGGGATGTCGGGACGGTACTTCCTGAGTGTGTCGTTACCCTCATCCCACTCCTCCTCTGAGGGCTTCTTCGGATGAGATTTAGGATGCTTACTACCGTGAGGCATGACCCTTTATCGTAATTAAGAATAATAAACTATGCGCTCAGTCATGCCCTAATCCTCCGCACTTCTCACATACATGACCTTCTCCGCCTGTTCCTCCGCAACTATGACACACGGATTCACGGAGCATACGTTCCTGATATTCGTCTTCCGTTTCCTCTTCATTGGTGAAGTATTCTAAGTCATCTTCCATGTCTTCATCATACTCTATGAACAATGACCATCCCTGCTTAATCCCTATCTCCACCATCCGTCCCATAGGCGTAGGAATACGCCATATCAGACCTAACTTCTCAATGTTCTGCATGAGGGTACGGAATGCTCCCTTTTGTTTGGAGGAGATGAAGGACAGCCACAATACGCCGTCTTTAAACCAAAGGTATGAGTAGTCGTTGAATAGGTCTTCGGTGAAGCCTATATCAACGGCGAACTGTGTTTTACCTGGAACATGCTGTCCTTCTTGAATCGTCATTATTATTCCTCCTCTTCCCATGTGCGCGGTTCGAGTACCGCATCCTCATCGCTTATGTCTATCCAACTGTGGTCAATGACCATAGGTTGCTCTCCCTCTCTCAGAGATGAGTTGTATAGCCTCACGGCTCCACCTCCTCTGCTCTGATGATGCCCTGGAAACCGCATGTCTCACACTTGAACACTTCGACCATGCGACCCCCAGACACGCCCATGTAAAGGGTGTAGTCCTCGCTGTCGCATTGAGGACATGCGACGGTCATGCGACCACCTCATGCCTCATCGCTCTGCGGAACATCTCGCGCCTCACGTACACGTCTTTCATGTCATTCGTCTGCGTCACGAAGGCATCACGACCTTTGCACTCGCAGAAGAACTCTAAAAACCAATCAGCACGGTCGGGGTCGGTTGT
>Ga0123353_10008674_pt1 | contig 13910 bp, 3 predicted proteins | sample TergutLab28metaG_3_FD_92763 | JGI IMG/M metagenome (GOLD analysis project Ga0123353, IMG submission 92763) | Labiotermes labralis P3 segment gut microbial communities from Petit-Saut dam, French Guiana - Lab288 P3 | ecosystem: Host-associated > Arthropoda: Insects > Digestive system > Gut ... | reverse complement strand
GAGCAAGGTGGAGAACGGACAGAGTCAACAAAATGGGAGTCGTCTGTGCCCTGTTTTACGGAGACCAATGGGACGACTACTGGAAATATGCAAAATAGTGCCTACAGAATTTGCACGCACCCGATAGCGAACTCGAATTTGGAGATTTCTCGCCATTTCTCGACACCTGCTTTCGGTATGGATAAGCGAGTTGAGCAAGATTCCATCAAACATCGGCGGTACATACAGCACCGGCTTTTGGGCGGCAACGATGAACATATCGAGAGCAGCATCATTGTCGTCAAGCCATTGCCGTACAAACGGAATCGCCTCTTCGGAAAAAGGAAGCCTTGCTTCCGTCCTGGACGCTTCAACGACTTCCTGCTCTTCCGGTTCAAGTGTTTTTTCGTATGTATGCCACGCAGTGAACGTGAGTGTCGGTTCAATGTCCGTCGGCAAATCAAGATACTCGCAAATGCGGTGCCAATGTTCGTCTGTGCACCCGAAAAAGGGTTGCCCGAACGTTTCGGCGAGCAGCCGGAAGCCGTTTTCTTCCGGCGGCACACCGGGATCGAGTTGCTGTTCGATAACCGATTGATAGTCAATGCCGTAAAACTTCGTGGAGCGGGGTTCGGTCAGATAAGTCGTCTGTGGCGAAATGGCAAATGGCGGGATCACGAACAGGAGCAGAGCGAATGCGACCGCAAAGACGAACAACACCCACGCGCCGGCACCCAACCCAGCCATGAGATTTTTCATATTTGTGAGGTTCTTGAGAACGTCTCGTAAATTTTTCGGACGTTCCGGTTTCGGCAACAAAAATTCCACAGGATAGATCACTGTGAACCCGACGGCGAGCAGGAACAGCAGCAGCGGAATGTCTTGCAAAAGCAGAACATTGACACCGCCGAACATCCAAAGTAGTAGGATGTTACCCAAGGCGTTCCAGTACCACTTCGTTTTCTTTTTCGGCGGTTTGGGGGCGGGAGGTTGGTCGGTCATGGGAGACTCCTTTGGGTACTTCGTGGATAATTTTACCACAAAGGACACAAAGAAGGTTACACCGCTACGGCAAAGCCTCAACCGGCAACCGTCGCCGAATGTCATCCCCTCGGGGAGCATCGCTGTACCCGCGTCCGTCTTCGTCAATGCCATTCGGACCGACACTGTACAGCAGAAAACCCTGCTCCTCCAAGACGTACCGAAACGACTCGCCGGCAGGATTACTGGAAAACGGATCAAGCGGCATCTCGTCAATGGTGCGTCCCAGCAAGTCGTCCAGTGATTCGGGATACTTTTCGTTGTCCCGATGGTAGGCTTCCAAGGCGAACACAAGACGAGTCAACGAAATACCAGCTTGGTGCTGCTTGGGGCGCACCTGCCACCTATCGGCATCGCTGAGCAATGAATCGACTGTTGATCGGCTAACCGTGATTGAACTCGCACCAGTCAAGCCGTACCAGCCAAATATCTTGAAAAACTCTCGCAAACTGAGAATATCCCTTTCGTCATTGGGGATCGGAGCATCGCTAAATACCCGTTGCTCCAGTTCGTCAAACCGCTTGTTTATTTCGACCATTCCATTTCCCAACCGTGCAAGTCGCATCATTGCTTTCTCGTAAAACCCAACATGCCTTTGTCCGCCATCGGCTTCCACTGCGTGCTGTCCATGCATAAGTTCCCGCCAGAAGTTGAGATACATCAAACGTTCATTGCGAAGGATCAATCGGGTTTCGTCCTCACCAATCGGTCGCATGAACGGTGCGATCTCTTCGAACCTTCGAAGGATTTCGCCGGAAGACCAATCGGAATGGAGCATTACCGCTTCGGCATAACGATTTCCGCCTTCCGTTGTGCCAAACGATGACATCTGATCCCAAACTGCCCGGCGGCGGTGCTCGGTAAGGCGGCATCCTACCAGCACATCTTCCCAAGCCTTGTCGATTTCGCCGAGTGCCAACCGGTAGCGGGTGCGAATCCAAAGGTTGCCCGACATCATTCGTTGGGTCATCTCGTTGGTGTACACGGTGTCCACGATACCATCGAACATCGGCGGCGCATACAAGGCGGGCTTTTGGATAGCAACGACAAACACATCAAGGGCAACCTCATGTTCGTCAAGCCATTGCCGCACAATCGGCATCGCTTCTTCCGACCACGGCAACATCGACCCTTCCCAAGTTGTTTTCACGATTTCTTGCTCTTCCGGCGTGAGCGTTGCGGTATATGCGTTCCAACCGGTGAAAGTAAGCGTCGGTTCAATGTCGGTTGACAGTTCAAGGTACGTGCAGAGGCGGTGCCAGTGTTCGTCTGTGAATGTTTGTCTGCGCTCGACCAGTTTGTCGAAAAGAGGGCGACCGAACGCTTCGGCGAGCAAACGGAAACCGTTCTCTTCCGGCGGCACACCGGGATCAAGTTGCCGTTCGATGAATGCGCGATAGTCAATGCCGTAATACTCCGTTGCCAGCGGTTCGGTCAGATAAGTCGTCTGTGGTGAAATGGGAAATGGCGAGAACAAGAGCAGGAGCAGAGCACACGCTACCGTACAGGCGAATGCTATCCAAGCCAAGACGGCAAGTAACAGAACAATCGTGTACCATGACGCGTGCCATAACCGTTGTAGTCCCCGCCAACACCAGTTGCATACGCCCTGAAAGGTAGGGAAATGTTTCTGCAATTTGGGAAAAATGGGTGGTTTGTTTTCGGTTGGTGTTGTACTTGAAGGCGGAGTTTCCGGCAGCACTTCTCTCAGAATAACTGCCGGAATATAGAACAGAGGAATCCAGATGCCGAGGATAAACAACAGCATGGGAATGTCTTGCAGGAGCAAAACATTGAGTCCGCCGAACGCCCAAAGCATTCCGAGGGCGACCAGGACATCCCAGTACCATTTCACTTTCTTTTTCGGCGGCTTGGGGACGGGAGTATCTGCTATCATGATAGGTCATGATACAATAAAATGGCGATAAGCGTAAGAGCGGGGTGGCGTTAGAGCGCCGGTTCCCAACGGAGGGGGCTCACGCACCGAACCGGATGGCTCACGCCCGTCCGCTCTTTATACACTACGAATACATCCTAAACCGATGCCGCGCCCACGATGGTCGGAACAATGCTATGAACGTCAGCACGATCACAATGGGACCAATAAAACTTTCCGGAACAAAGACCCAAAGCAAAATGCCAAGTGTCATTCCCCAAAAGTGTGGAAATTGTAGCCAAAGTTCCGTCGGGTGAACCCAACGTACCGATAACAACACAAAGATCGGGATCACTAATGTCAAACTGATCCAGAGCCAGAAATGTTCGGAAAGATATGACATCCAGCCGCCTGTGTTGGGCACCGACGTTAAACGAATCGCCCGAAGGGTTCCTTCTTCTGTTCCGAAAAGACATTGCGAGTCTTCCGACATTCGTCCCTGCCAATAAACTTGCGAATTCAAAATTGGCACCGGCCGCTTGGGGACCGAGTCCATTGTCGAAGCAAATTTTTCAAGCACCGTTTGTTCCATCGTCACTCGCAAAGACTCCTGCGTCCGCGTTCCCATCATTTCCGAGAATAGACGGACAATTCCTGAATGTTCTGTTCTGTCCGAAGTCGAAACCACACTCCGGGCAATCAACTTGGGGCGCACATTGTGTCCCGCTACCGGCAGATGAGAAATTTGAAAATCAACTTTGTCCGCAACGATATTCCACTCCTCCGACCAATGCATGAACCAACGTTGCATCTCTTCTTGCCGGGTCGAAACAGGCAGGGATTTTAGCACCTCATTCAAATTATGCTGCCGGATGTAATTGACTCCAATCACCGAGAGGGCAACTTCGATCCCCGAGATCGGTTCATGCTCACCCAAATCGCTCTCTTCACTGCCGAACGAATGCCGATCATGGATCGACGCAACTTTCATCGGGGGGAGGTTTCCTTCAAACGCAATCGTCCAAATCGTTTCCTGTACGACAATGCCTTCCAAAATTGGAAATTGGAGCGACGAGATAATTTGTTTCCGATTCCATTGTTTGAGTGACTGGGGAAGCGACGCACGGAACAGAACACTTAATCGCTGGGGATAATTGCTTGCTCCGATGTTCACTCGCCATCGGTTCCCTTCTTCGAGTCGGGTTCGCCCTAATAATAATCCTGCGGAGGATATTTGAATTGGTTCGTATCCCTCCGGCATTTGCAAAACGAAATACTCTTGCCCTCGATTGCGAAGATCGACGGTTACCGTACCGAAGATGGAGCCGTCTTTCCTGATCAAAAAGCCAATATCGTAAAAGATGGCGGTCAATCGCGCTTCGTCCCGATTGATGGTCGCCGCAAAATTGTTGTCTATGGACTGGAGCCGCAAACGCTGTGCATCCGTAGCCTGTTCTTCCGTTTCGACCAAGTAACTCAAATCCCAGGGAATGATTACGTTGTTTTGTCGGCGCGGTAAATCGACAAAGAGTTCCGACTCAAATTGCTCCGATTCTGCCTGGAGAGGAAAAACATTCGGAAGTGCAGCCGTTCCCGTTGTGTTCAGAGAAACCGTAATGTTGACGTGATGTTCTCCTCGGATCGGTTCATCGAACGACACGACCAATGTCTGCTCTCCACCGGCAGATTCAAACGACCAACTTGCGGCAGGTTCAATCGGTTGAATGGCACCGCAACGTTCATCCCATCGAAAGCGCAGCGAGCGGAGTTCCCCGTCCGTTACATTTCCGGTGTGTTCAAGCGTCATCGTCCATTGATCATCGTTATCGACGTGCAACGATAAGACCGTTTTACACTTAACCTTTGGACGATTCGGAGAGAGGGTAAACTGCAAGGGGGCAAACTGTACAGCATTGGTTTCCTCCGCTTCGGTCGCTTCTATTTTTTGCCATGTTCCCAGCGGAATGGATGGGGCAAACCATTCGGGCACCGGGGGCAACACATTCGCTTTCGCCCAGCCGCTCTGCTCCGGCGACGAGAGTTCTGCGATGACTGCCTGTGTCCGAAACAAGTTGAGCGAATGCTCGGTCGTCTGTGTCTCGTCGAATGTTACCATAGGAATCGGTTGCAGTGACAGTTCTTCCCGCGAGTAGGTTTCAAAATAGCCCCGGATGGTAATCGTAGGTCCGGTAACGGGGTGTCTGAAGAACACCAGGTATTGCTCCGGCATTGTTTCCGGGGCAATGCGTTGCCAACGGGATTCCACGACGACACTTTGGGAATCTTTAACTTCGAGGGTCTCGATTTGGATCGGACGGTCTGCCGTAAAACACTGTTGAAACACATCGGAGGCTGCCGTAAAATTGCCGACGATCTGACACCGCGACTCTCTGCCGTCGAATTGGACGAACTGAGAGATTGCAACATCGGGATTCACTTTTTTGGTGCGGATGTTCAACGCCCAATCCGACTCCGTTCGGTTGAGATCATACTCGGCATCCGGTGTGTCCGATGGAACAACGAGCGATGATCCGAGCCAGCCTGCCTCAAACCCGCTACTGCGTCCTTCAATCGGCAAAGTCAATTCAAGGAGCGGGTGATCGGCATAAACCGCAAGCATTGATCTTGTGATCCGAGAATTGAAAGCACTGAACTCTGGAAGGCGCAGGTTTCTGGCACCGTAATACTCTCCTTGCACTCCCTGCAACACAAAATCTGCCCGCAGTGTAACAGTTCCTGACACGGGCGACGGGAACGAGACACCGTAAGGGACCACCGAGAGTCCCTCAAACGATTGCGTGTCTGAACTCGTTTCTGACCGAGGAATGACCAAGTGTTCGTCGCACCGAAACTGCCCTCTACGATTCCATCGCGGGTCGGTTAGAATCGTCAGGTGTCGGATACTTCCACCCTCAACTCGAAAACGGAATAACGTTTCAAGTTCAATCTGCAAAGGTTTGATGCGTAACCGAAAGTATTGGTCGACTTCGCTCACCGTCGTTGCGCTCCGATGGGGATCATCCACCCACGCCAGCGATAGTTGTTGCGTTGGTCCCAGTTCGGCAATGACAACCGACGAGAGTGATGTGTTTGCCGTAACCGCCCCCAGTGCATCCGGAACGCTCACGGGAGGAATGTCCAACGGCACATTGAGCCGTAACGTCGAAACCGGAACCTTCGGAATCGCAAAGGTAATATGAGACGTTTCGCCGTCACTATGCAATGCTGCCTTGGGGGACAATCCGATTTCCAGCGTGTGCCTGCCCGGCGTTTCGTTTTCAATGACAAACGAAAGAGTATTGTTTGGGGCATCATCGTTCCAAATCGGTTGAATCGGTCGGGCGTTCCAAAAGAACTTTCCCTGGACGGCAGGTAACTCCGGCAATGTAATCGTTGCACTGGACGAATCGAGATAAATATCGTACACCGCTTTGAAATCGTCCGAACATTCGAGGAGCCCGGAAGAGCCGCGAATCAACGAACCCTGATAAGCCGCTTTGGTGATGTTCCATTGAGGCAACGTTTCCAGAGCGAGTGACCGGACGTTGTCGTACAACAACTTGTAAAATTCCCGAGGCACCCAAATGGTTTCACCGACAATTTGCCCTTCCGCATCGGTCGGATAAACAATCGGGTAGGGTTCCTTGCGAGGAGCATCCAGAATCCGTTCCGGGAGCGTTTGTGCCGAGACGAAAACGCATTGACTCGCAAAAACACTCAACAAACCGAAAAGCAGAACAGATCGGACTAACAACGGCGTTTGAACGAACGAGGCTGAACATTCGGTCGAATCGTGCCGGGCGGGATGCTCTGGAGCCGGTTCATTTGGACTGACTTGCGAACGAATGAGCACAAATGCCAACGAAACGAGAACGCCTAGGAACGCTCCACTCGGAATGCCAATGTAACACGGTGCGACCGACCGGGCAATCAATTCAAAAATGACGAGCAGAGCCAATAGAACTATCGGCGAGGAAAACGGCTTTCGGCAGGTGAGGAGAACGACGGACAGAAAGGCGATCCATTGTAGTGCTGCAAACTTCTGACGATGCACAATGTAGAGCGGTTGTTCCGTGGTGATCGGCAATTCGTAGGCGTTCCAATCTGCGGTGTACGCTGTCCGTTGCATCATTTGAGTGGAAATCGACCAAGGGATCGACGAAAGCGTTGTTTCCGACAGCCAGCGTGGGACGGGAACCCACTGCGACGAAGGGGATACGGAGTCGAAAACCTCAAACGGTACTGCTAGGACACAGTGCCCCGCCGAAAGAGAATGAAACTGCCGGTTGAGCGAAAGTGTTGCCGGCGTTGTCAGGGCAAACACGTATTCTTTGAATCCATCTGTTCGGGTTCGAGTAGCGACTAAGAGCACCAAACCGGTGTTTTCAAAAAGTTTTGTCCGAACGTTGTCCTCACGAACCGTACTGGTAACATCAATCGGTGTTGCCGGCGTGATCCCGAGAAATGCCAATGCCTGTTTGTCAATGAGGAATCTCGTGTCGACGGTACGTCTCGTATTATCACTGGCGAGTCGAGTCCTGACGGCGGACAAAATTCTCTCGTTGCCGAGCAAGTCCCCCCAAGTTGTAGCAGACCGAGTTGTGGAGGATTGGTTTTGCATAGTGCTGGCAACTTCGGCAAAAAAATATTGTGCTGCCGTTTCGGCATCCGACCGCCGCTGTTCGCTGTACAACACTTCGTCCCACATCGATCCAAGGAATGCACGGTATGTACCCGAAAGCAGATAATCCAACGCTTTCGATAACGGAATGAGATCGGTCGATTGCGCTGTCGTATTGTTCGCGGCATACCGTAAACTGACATCGAACTCCGGCGGAAACCATGATGTCCAACTGCCGGAAAGAATCGGTATATCGGTCGTCGGATAGCGCGGTCGTAACTTCCGTTGTTGCACCAATGACAAATCCTGATAGGCATATTCGAGGGCAATGGCAACAAACCGCTGACCGGCAGGCAACGCAACGTCAATCGTTTTCCGGTCTTCGGTAAATTGCCAGGGGATTTGCTGTGAATCTCGCCATACGGCGAAAACGTCGTCTGCTTCGATACCCGAGGGCAAAGTGATTTGCATCGAATTTTTTCCCTGATTCTCGACGAGGAACAAGGCTCTATTTCGGACAATACCCTCCGGGTTGTGTTGCACGTCGAGCCGAAGAGACCATACCCAAGCGGAGTCAAACCGCTCGTCTGGAGTTAATCGTTGCAACATCAACGGAGAAAGTTGTGAACGGCGTGGTTCCTCTTGCGGATCATAGCGAAACGCTGCGAAGGTGTTTGGGTAACGGTCCCAGGCGGCAGGGGCAATCGGAATAGAATCAAGCCGCGCTCCAACAATGCGGTAGTCCAACTGTTGCGTCGACTCAATCGTCAGTTCCCCTCTCTGCGAAGAAGCGACCGGCACCGAGGCGAGGGGAACCGCTATCGAATCGCCCAACGGAATCAACGAACGTGCTGAAAAGGCAAAGGGGACCGTCAGCAGTTCATCAAAACGTATCTCCCAAATTTCGCCGCGATCCAAATCTTCCGCCAAGAATTGTTGCTCGGAGGTTGACAACAATTCCCTCAATTCGTCCAATGATGATTTGTAAGCCCGGAACGAACGGGAGAGATTGGATTCGCCGGGTAGCCACTCCCAATCAACTGTCGCAGTTTCCGCACCGGTCGAAGTAAAATGAACGAAAACGCGGCTGACCGAAGAATCAACCGGTGTACATCGGAAATTGAACGTCGGAATCAGTGCATTGTTATCAATGTCGATGCTACCCGAAATTGCCGCCGTGTAATTGGGACGCATCTGTTCCAACTCAAAACGAATATCCTGTGTTTGGGAATCCAGCGGATAAACATTTCCCATCAGCATTTCCCAGTTGCCGTCGACTGCGAAAGTTCTTGGAACATTGGATGCCGAAGCATCCGGGTCTGACCGGACTTGGCGTGCCCTCAAATCAAATTGGGTGGCTATGAGATGCGATTCCCCGTGCCGATGAGACAGTGCAAGCGGAGACAATTCCGCCAGTTGAAACTGGGTTTGCGCACTATTGGTGTATCGGCAGGATAATTGCAACGAAACGGGTTGCCGAGGAACTAGCGGACGATTCAACTGTACGGAAAGTGTCTGCGTTTGTGCGTCCCCTCCATCCCGCGAAGCAATAAAAAAAACCTCGCCGGGAATCGTGCCAGTCGACGAAGACGAAGTTACCGAATCGATGATCCAATGCTCCGAGATCGAAAAATTGAGGGTGTCCCGCACCCCTTCGGTAACACTGCAATCCAAATAGACGGTACCCTGAATTTCGTTGTCGCTCCAGCGAATCTGGGTGGCACTGTTGACCGTTACGTGAGGAATCGAATAGACGACTTCGAATTCGATCTGTGCATCATCTTGAAAAAATTGAAACACGAACAATTCCTCACTCGCCCAATCAAAGTTGGAGCGGGGCGTAACTTGAATTCCCAGTGGGCAAATCAGATTTCGCGTTCGGAGAGGAGGGTACGTTCTCACGCTGGCGCGGGTTCCCGTCCAAAAAACATCGGGCGAAGTGACTCGCACCCGTGGCAACACCCAACGCTGATTCTCCCGAAGCGGACCCAGCGATAAAATCTCGAGCACATCTGCATCCTCATCGGCAAACGGTGAAAGATCAATACGTACTTCCGTCACTTCGGGAGAAATGGGTGTTTTCGACCAGACAACCGGTCGGTTGCCGTATTGGATCACAGTGGGACGGAGCGGCATTTCCAATTCTAGAAGCAATTCCGCCGGTCGGGGGGTGAAATTGTCGAAAAAGACTCGTACCCGTGCTTCCAGACCTTCTTGCCGAGCGTGATAGTTAGTCTCTTGGCGGATCATCGGTTTCTGCCAGACTGAGGGGGATGTTCTGTCCGGCGCAATCGTCAGCGTTGTATTGGAGTGGTGCCCCAGCAAAACTCGCCAAGTCCTGAGTCCGGATTCGATATTGCCCTCCTTTTCGGCAGGAAGAACAAGTCCTCCGGTAGATGTCAGTATCATCGAATCGGGAAGAGCGAGTTGTAATTCAATACTCAAACATGGCGGCAGTGCAAGATCGAACACGATGCCGTTTCGGGTATCCCTTCGGCTTTGTAGTGACCAACGAAATTGGAGTTGATCGTAGGAATGCGAATCGGTTGCCGCCGGAATCAAAAGCCGATTGCCGCCGTCCGGTTCAGAAAAGAGAATCGCATCGGTATCATCCGACCAGCGCAATGAATTCACCGCCAAAGTCAGCGGTTCCAGTGGTATCGAATCGATCTCGTCGGACAACGGATGCAGAGTAAAAACGCCTTGTCCCGAAGTCAGTTGGCGACCTTCGAGTTTTGCGTTCAAAACGATGCGGGAAAGATGCGGTTGTGTGCGAACCAGTTCTTCGGATCTTTGCTCCACAAGGGTGAGCCAGTGTTCAATTTCTTGCCGGGGGACTTTGAGACTCGGCAACGTAATAAGAGAACTGTCGATGAGCCCTTCAGGAACGTACATGTTTCGGTACCCAACAACGTTTTCTTCATCCGCAACAACGAAAGTTGAAAGCATTAACGCACAAAGAAATGTGCATAGAGCCCCCCCCCACCGGCAAACGAATTGCCGGGTCGTTGTCGAATAACCGATTAGGGGAGTGGTGGGTATCATGCTATATGTTTTTTCCATGGTAGGCAACCGACCGCCGGGCGGTTGGTGCGGTACTCCGCACTGGCTTTTCGATGCCTAACTTTTACATCTGTTGATTATTTATCACCGAAGGTTCCTTGCTACCGGAGTCATCGACCACGACTTCGTGGATCGTCTGCGAAAGCGGAACCGGTGTCGGATGGGGATGCGACAAGTCTTCCATCATCGGGAACGCCGGAGGGATCCATTGCTTCTGACGATGCAGAATCCGATAAACGTATCCTGCCCCCAGTGCTAAAAATACTCCAAACGCAGCGGCATGAAGCCCCAACAACGCCAAGGGGGGTTGGTAAAATATAACGGAAACCAACACCACTCCGAGACCGAACAGTGAACCAGCATACCGGGATTGGGGAACATAAATCAGCACCAAACCAATGAGCAAGGCAATACTGCTCGAAACGAGAATGATCGACGAACGGTTGACGATGAAAAGCGTAACCTGCTGCGTAGGTTGGAGACGACTAAAAACATATTGACTCGACTTGGAAATACCCGCCTCGTCTATCGCCGAGTCGAGTTCAAAACCGAGGTCTCCCTTTCGGATTGAAGGAACCCGCCACCAAAACAGTCCATTCCAAGACCAGTCATATTCCAATGTCCAACCCGTCGGAGTTCCAATGATATGCTGGTTCTGCTGAAGAATGACTTGCCAAAACAGATACTGCACCAATGTTTCTTCTACGAAGGTCGGAAGAGTGACCGACACCTCACCATTGGGCAACTCAAACGAGTAACGATACTCAACGGATACCTCAATCGGACGGTTATATTGCTCCGGCATAATCGGGAGAGTGAGCATCCCCATCGGAGAAATGCTCGGTTGTTCAATCAACTGACGTGCCACCCGAACGGCAACCCGATAGTCCCGAATCGCATCCGGCGGAAGTTGAAGTGTTACCGATTCGTTTGTGCTCCGCAAAAGATACGTTGCCCGATCAACCCGAATCTCGCCGGTAAGCCACGTCTGGAGCCAGGCACGCTCCACAATCGTTGCCCCGGGAACATTCCGTTCGGCGGCGGAAACAAACAACGCTATTCTCATCGGCGATTGAACAGACCGGAATGCCACCGATGCATTGGGGGAAGGACGGCGAGGTTCTCGGAAAGGTTCCCAAAGTTGGTTCGAGTCGGATTGCAATCCCACGCGGTATCCGGACGGCGTGAAAAAGTGAGTGCGGTGGTCCGTTACAGGTACTTCCGCGACCGGACAAATAAAGGGCATCGAAAAGGGTACCGTATCGTCATTGGCAACAGCAAGCGGTGTCAGGGAATACTGAAACGATAACTGAAACTGGGACATCAGTGCTGGAAGTTGTACCAATTTTCGTACCCAATTATCGGGAACATTGTCGGAAGAAAGGGACATGGTGTCCCGAAGGTCCAACGTTAGGTTGTTGTTTAACTGGACTTGTACGTCACCGCTCACGTCCAACGTTCGCGGCACCAGCAAAAAGACCCTATCAATCAACCCGAAGGCAACATTATAGGAAAGGGTCTGCCGAACTTGATCGTACTCCTCAAACAACTGAACCTCCGTCCGCATCGTCGCCTGGGTCTTTTGTTGCTGAAAAACCACATCGGCAACAAAGAGGGCATCGGGCAATTCGGTGCGGTAAGAAAGTATCTCCGGTTGCGAGTCAGTCGTATCAATTCGCATCTGTAACGTCGCACGCCGGGTTGCACGAGTCAACCCACGCATGTCCTGTTCAACCGGGAGCACCTCGACATTGTGTGCCGAAATGATTGCGACATCTGCCGGTTCACTCCACGGTACTTGTTCCGGACTCGGTCTCGGTATCGGCAACACGAGTCGATACCGCTCGCCATCCTCGGCATCAATCGTCCGATGAGCACTAAAATCAATATCGAATGTACTTTCTTGCGAACTGTGGAGCGGAATTTTCAATTCACCCTCGTCCCATTCTACGCCGCTGGCATCGACGAGTCCCGCTGTTCCAAATTCCCATTCCCATTGCGAATCGGGAAAGCGGAGATAAAGTACATTCACTTTGGAACCGCTGACCGTGTAGGAGAGTTTGCCCATCATCGTTACTCTACCCTGGCTGATGCGAAATTGATAGTCCGGTCTGACAGTGATTCGGGTCTGCGGTTCTGACACCTGAACACGAAGCAAAAACGGTTGCGACATGAATTCAAATCGGGTGTCGCCGGTGCCGACGCTAGAACTGCTCCCTTCGGCACGGCTGATGCCGCGGATCGTCTCCCAGCGGGATTTCATCGCAGAATCCAAAGAAAGAACCGAAGCAGTGAGTACCCCCGATTGACGTTCGGCTCCGAGAACTTCAAAACCCGCCAAGTCTCGCCTGAATTCCGATGTGTCCCCCTCAAAGTGTTGCGTCGCTCTCAAATGAATCGACACCGGACCAACAATTTTTTGCGGAAATCGAACAACAACAACTGAATCTTCGTTGGTATCTTCGACGGCATAGTTGCCAGCGGTAGCGTAGAGGTCAACCATGTCCCGATCAAGCACGCTCCCTTTCGGAAGCTGAATCTGCAAGTGGTCGAAACTGCCGGTCGTACTGCTGACCGGCAATACTGCGTCATACAGAGCCGATGGGGCGGCAAGTTTAACATCAATCGCCGCCCGTTCAACGTAGAGTACGGGACGGTCATCGACAACTTCGACTTCCCTTTTTCTCCATGTGATTTCGGTATCCGTGCGGAGACCTTGTATGCTCAACACGGTCGATTGCCGTTCGGAGTCTTCCTGTTCGTCAAAAATAAACCCCCTGGTTGTTGCGGCATCAACGTTCAGCATCGGAACTTCGAGCAGGAACCGCGAGCGGGTGGACTGCGGAAAGGAAACTGACAACCGTTTTTCGCCGCCGCCATTCGCCGCAAGAGGAAACCAAAAGGAAAGGAAGATGGTGTGTGCCTGCGTGGTCTCCGGTTTTTCGGGTCTGTCCGAATCTTCCGATTCTGACGCTTGCGGCGTGTGAGGGGTTACGAGGGCGATATAGTGCCCTTCTTGGGAATCAAACGAGAGAGAGGCGGAGCCGGGACCTGTGTAACGGAACGATGGTAACTCCGGCAGGTCTTGACCGGGCAGAACGCCTTCCTTGAAACCGAGGGGCACCTGTACAAGTTGCAGACCGGATGTCGTAAATTCGATTTGTACGTTGGTCTCAACACGATTTCCGACAACAGTGCCGGTTGCGATAACGTTGCGGATGACAAACGGCGAAACCGGATTTTGCCGTCCCCTTACAAAAAAATCTTTAAGTGTATCCAGATCGGTGAGGAGCCAGGGACCGGGCAATGTAAACACTCGATTGCCATCGG
>Ga0123353_10008673_pt1 | contig 13911 bp, 9 predicted proteins | sample TergutLab28metaG_3_FD_92763 | JGI IMG/M metagenome (GOLD analysis project Ga0123353, IMG submission 92763) | Labiotermes labralis P3 segment gut microbial communities from Petit-Saut dam, French Guiana - Lab288 P3 | ecosystem: Host-associated > Arthropoda: Insects > Digestive system > Gut ... | reverse complement strand
GGATGCCCCAGTATCCGGGTGGTGCAGATGGTCTGTACTTCACAATCGACGCAAAAGGCGATGTTGAGTGGGAAAATGACTTCAATGGTACCCTGAACAATGTTGTTGCTTGCAAGCACAATATACTTTGGGGTGCCGGCGATATCTTCTACAGTTCGGTAGACCATGACTTCATAACGGTAGAAGGAATGCCGGGTTTTATCGCCAAGTTCCATGACTGGTGCCACGGTACGCTGGAAGTCCGCAACAACTGCGGTTGGCTCGACATCCTTTGGCTTGGTTGCTCCGACAATTGCGGCATCGGCACAGGCATTCAACTTGCCGAACCGGTGTTGTTTGAGTGCGACAATCCCAAATGGGTAGGAATCCTTGCAGACGATGATCCCGAAGGCTATAAATGGGATTATGACTCCGAGGGTGTTTACCGTGCGGTAGCCCGGCATTCGGTTTGTGAAGGTTGTGGATCTTACACTCTGATAGAATGCAGTGCTGACTACGTTGCTGGTATAGAGTGGAAGGAGTATTAAACCGCTTGCCTTGCACAGGACGCAAGTCCTGTGCGGTGCCGGAGATATCCTTTTACGGTTATTTAGCCGGTTTGACCGTGCGGGGCGTGAGCCCCGTGCGGTTTTTAGTTTTTAAAGAGTCAATTCCGCTATCATATCCAGCGTTGCCGCTTCTACCGCTTTTTCCCACTGCTGTTCGCCAAAACGCGAAAGATACGGTTCCCGCTGATACGCAAACAAAAGTCCGCGGGAATTGTTAATCACCGCGCCCAACCCGTTTTCATCGAGAGATGCCGCAACGTCTTTTGCTGTTCCGCCCTGACTTCCGTAGCCCGGAACAAGAAACCACGAATACGGCATCGTCTTTCGCAACTCCGCAAGTTGTTCAGGATAAGTCGCACCGACTACCGCTCCGACACTGCCGTAGTGTTCGCCCTGCTGCACCGTTTCTAAAGACAACTTATTGACATAACGGGCAATGCGGTGATAGACGGTTTGATTGCCGCCGGTGTGCAAGTCCTGAATCATTGCGCCGCCCGGATTCGAGGTTTTCACTAAAACGAAAATACCGGCATTGCGTTCCATAGCGGTCTTCACAAAGGGTTCAAGCGAGTCATCGCCGAGATACGGCGAAACCGTTAAAGCATCGGCACCCCAAGCGGATTGCGCGCCGAGAATACCGGCAGCATAAGCCGCAGCGGTTGAGCCGATGTCGTTTCGCTTGCCGTCAAAAATCACAATGAGTCCCTTTTCACGGGCATAGCGGATAACATTTCCAAGCGCGGACATACCGGGCGGTCCGTATTGCTCGAAGAAAGCACTCTGCGGTTTGACCGCCGGTACAAGCGGTGCCGTTATGTCCATCACGGCGCAGCAGAATTTTTCAAACGCCGCTGCAACGCCGGAAGTATCGGCTTTGTCCGCTGTTCGGAAGACCGCCGGCAGCGATTCATATCGCGGGTCAAGCCCGACCGAGATGGGATTGCCCTTTTTCTTAATGGCTTCGGATAGTAATTTTGAAAATGTCATAATCGTATCCATTTTTGTGTGTGTATTGGGATAAGTCCGTTTTTATCTTTCGATAGGAAATTTAATTTCGAGCCGATTGGGACCGCGCTGAAGAGGAGGTTCACCCCCCGGAGGACGGTCCACGAAGAAAGTCATTTTATCGTCTGTAAATTCAACATTGATTATTGAGTATCGCGCTATTGTTGAATAAAAATTGCGGGCGGGGGCTTTATTTCCAATTGGTCCGAATTCTCTTTCGAGAACGGCGATAAATTTTTCCTCAGTCGGTATCTCTTTGTTGTTAATTTCTCCGGTGACTTTACTGTCTTTTCCGGTATTGATGCCGACAGAAAAAAGCCGGTCAACTCCAACGCCATGTGATGTGAATGTTATCGTTCCGCTGACAGTTATGTCTTTGTTAGGTTCAAACTTTTGGAAAACAACGCCGACTTCTGCTTTAGCACCAAACGCTTCAAAACTTCCTTCGTACTTTTCATTCGGTTTGCAATATTTGTAAAAAACAGATACCGATTTTAGCCGGTCAACAATGTCTTTTTTGTTAGAAACGATTGCCGCAACGGCTTCTTTTGTTTTTGGGTCATCAAGTTTGTAAGCGTCTTCCTTCAACTTGGGTTCCGCAACAAGGTTCATATCGTTCTGTTGGATTTTGTCCGCGCGCCAACCTTTATCAGCGGTTTTGGTCAATTCGATGTATCCTGTCAGAGGTAATTCTTCGTCTTTCTGGATTTGGGCATCATAAAACTGAAACTTACTCAAATTGGTAACCTCATCACATTCTTCTTCTAATTTGGTTCTGTACGGTTTCGGCAAATTGCGGATTGTATTTTTGGCAATTTCAAATTCTTGTTCGTAAGAATCTGCAATTCCCAGTTTTCGCATCCCTGTTTCGGTGTCAACGGATTGGTAGAGTTTCTCCGTCGTTTTAATTGCGGCGGAGAAAGTTGCAGAAGCGGAACTGGAGGTTTGCGTCGTCCAGTTGAAGGAAATCAATGGCGGGTGAGAAGGCAATTCCTTGGGTAACCCCTCTTTGATAGCCGTTTTTGCAACTTCGCCGCATTTTTGCATGTCGGTTATTGCCTCTTCAACTTTATCCGCAAAGTTCTTTTTATCTTGTATGACCGCCTCAACGGCTTGTTCCGTACTTGGGACATCGAGTTTATTAGCATTACGCGGCAACTTGGATTCAGGAATAAAGTCATCTATTGAAGAAGTATTGATATGAATATCATCGTCTGCCTGCCGGTTAGCACTACCCTTTTTTCCCAATTTGACAGTGCCGGACAAGGTCGTTTCTTCTATTTTAACCGGTTTGTAAAACTGAAAAGATGACAGGTCATCGGGTTCAAATTTGCGCAAATCGTCTTGATACGCCTTCGGCAGACGGCGATATTTTTCCTTTGCTTTGTCAAATTCATCGCCGCTGGAGTCGGTAATTTCCAGTTCCCGCAATCCATCTCTGATGCTAACGGCTTGGTAGAATTTTTCCGTTGTTTTGATATTTGCAGTGAATGTTCCCGAAACGGACCTAGAGCGGGAAACATCGTCTTTGAACCCTGTAATCCTGCGCCATGCGTCACCCCAGAATAGTTTGACCATTTCGCCTGCATTTGGTTTGTCCGTCCAGTCGACGGAGATACCGGTTATTTCCAAGGGCTGTTCAGCGATTTCTTTTTTTACGAGTTTTTTTACTCTATCGTCAAGTTTTTGGGACTCCGAATATATCGGCAGCCCTATTCCGACTACAGCCAGCGGAATCAATACGACGACGGCTGTCTTCACGACTCCGCCAATGACTTTCCCGAACACTGCGTTGGTCTCTTGCACGACGGGTACGGCAGCATTGTCCGAAGGTATGAGCAGGAACAGCCGCGCCGCACCCAAAGCAGCAAGAATCTGGACCGCAATGGCAAACAAATTTTCGAGGATAGAATAATCAGGGTTTCCAAGAATCGGAGATTGTCCCGGCAAAGCCGCATCGAGGAGTTCTGATGACAGTGCCGCTTTCATCGAATCAAGTCCCCAAAACGGGGGAGCAGAAAGCATTGCGGCAATCTTGAGATTGTCAGTTACGGGAATCAGCCCGCCGGAAAAAACAAGTTGAACAACGAGAATTATCAGCAAAATTATTATTCCCACTGTTCTATCGTTTGCAAGGGAAGAAACTGCCAGCCCGAATGCCGTTCCTGATAAGGCAACCAATGAAATCGTAACCCAAGTGAACATGTCTGCGTCCGGTCCTAGATTAGTCATCGGCATGACAACGGCAAGTACAATGCACGCCTGAATAATTCCGATGATACCCAGCAGTATGAACTTGGAAAACAGATAGGCAGCACTATTTAGGCGGTATCGACGTTCATGCTGATATATGTGTCTTTCTTGGACAATCTGCAAAGCAGCGATAAGAGATGAACACAAAAATGCTGTGAACAGCAAAGAAAACGAAATTTTTTGCCAATTTATTGCGTGGGTTATATCATTGTCGCCGGCAATATCGCCGAAAGCAATTCCGATGAGCAAAGCAATGATTGGTGCAAGAACTATCAGAAACGATGTGACTAGAGGATTTTCAAACAAAAATGTGAACAGATAGCGGACCAGCAGCACCTTTAACTGTTCTAACATCGGCAGAGGCGGAACATTATTGCTTCTGTCTATGCCGATAGGACGTTTTGCCGTTCTGCTTGCAGAAAACGGATACGCTTCAAGTGTCGATATTTTTTGCGCTGAACCCGTTTGAAGAAACTTGTAAATATCTGTTATCGACCTAATTGTACTGTTCAACTTCATGAAGTATCTAACCGCTTCCGGCGGTGTACCGTTAAACACCAGAACACCTTGATTGATAACAAGCAGCCGGTCGCAAAGTTTTAAGTTTTCAGGATTATGTGTGATACAAACCGTCGTTATTCCGCGTTCTGCCTGTTTTTTAAATTCCCGCATCATTTCCTCTTCACTGCATGGGTCAAGTCCCGATGTTACCTCATCGAGAAACAGCGCGCTTGGATTGCTCAAAAGTTCCGCGGCGAGCGCAACACGTTTTTTCTGACCGCCCGAAAGATTTTTGATGACAGTATCGGCATTACTGTCGGTCAGACCAGCCCGGTCATTGACTTCCTTGATTTTATCCGGGACTTCCTTCTGCGAAATACTCCGCAGTATCGCTGAATACTTTAATGCCGACTTCACCTTTAAGGATTCATGCAGAATCACGTTCTGCGGCAAATAGGAAATCTTGTGCATGGGATAGTTGTTAGAACTGAGACCATCGTATGCAACATTGCCGCTTGCAGCAGTATTGACTCCGCAGAGAATCTTTATCAGCGTCGACTTGCCGGAGCCGCTTGGTCCGATGATGCCGACAAATTCACCGGGACGTACGTCAAGGTTAATGTTATGCAGCAGCGTTTTCTTGCCGGAATTGAAGGGATTAAGTTTTTTGTCTCGAACTGCATAACTGACATTGCGGAGCGAAATCGCCAAACCGTTTTGACGGACTTGCGGTACTGCCGGCTTTTCGGTGTAAAAATAACTTGACGTGTTTTGAACGCTGCTCATAAAATTTTACAAAATAAGTGTTGCGGCAAGAACGGCAATAGGCAGTTACCCCGTTAGTGTTTTATTCCATTCAACGCCGAGCATTATCACGTTGATGCCCGAACCGATGCCCAGCAAAGCAGCACGTTTTCTGTCTGCGAGACCTTTTCCCGTTCCTATTGCCGCCGCAGTCGGCAGCGCAGCACTGCCGGTATTGCCGAGATACTGTATCGTTGAAAAGTTGATTTCCGGCGGCAATTGCAGCGTTTCAAATAAAAGTTGCTGATGCGCCTTTCCGACTTGATGGCAAAATGTCACTTCGATGTCTTCTCGCCGCCATTGAACTTCGGATAAGAATTCCTCGAAGGTTTCCGCCGCTGCCGCAACTCCTTCTTTCATCAGGGTTTCCGAATCCGTCTGCATCAGCGGATTCATTGAGGGTTCATCGCCCGCTGTGTTGTTGTGTTCCGGCACACTTCGGCACAGCGCGCAATGTTCCGTTTTAGCAATCGCCGCACCGCCCAAGAGTTTGTTTCCCGTTTTGCTTATGCTTTTGTGAACCAGCAGTACCGCCGCGCTGCCTGACCCGATGGTCAGCGAAGCAAACTCTGTCTTGATGCTCTTGCGGGTAATCGACAAATCCGTATTCAAATGCCGGACAGTGGTTTCCATCAAAGCGCGGGAATTTTCCGTGCCGACAACAATTCCCGCTTTGATATGTCCTAACTCGATTTTGTCGGCAATCTGAATAATGCCGCTCATGATGCCGAGACAGGCGTTAGAAACATCGTACACAAAACCGGTTTGGGGCAAGCCGAATTCCGCACTCAACGCACTGTGAACGCCGCAAGCGGTAGCCGGTTCGAGATAATCGCGGCAAACGGAGCCGTGAATCAATGCGCCGATGTGCTGCGGATTGACACCGCTCTGTTGAATCAATTTTCGTGCGGTGATGGTGCTTTGCGCACCGATGGTTGTTCCTTTGTTCCAAACGCAGCGTTCTGTGATGCCGGTCAATAATTCCAAGCGTCCTGCCGGAAGGCGCAGACGGGAATATACCGGTTCGAGTTGTTTTTCGAGCGTCCCGGTGGAAACAATTTCGTCCGGCAAAGTGCAGGCAAAAGATTCAAGGCAAACATTCTGGTATTTCATTACGGACTATTGTAATGGAAACGAAATAATCGGCAAGGGCAAAAAGTGTCGCGTCCGATTTAACCGGTACTCCGATTACGTCTCTGCCGTCACAACACCGTTGACTTTCAATTTAATGGTTTCGATGCTTTCGAGTCCCTCATTATCGACAACTTTCACGGCAATCGTGTGAACGCCGGCTTTGAATGTGTGTACCTGTTTGCCCAACTTGTCGAGAATCTCCATCGGGTTAAATCCTTTTTCTTCGTTATAATCGAAATCCCAAGAGTAAAATTCGATGCCAGCCTCGCTGTGCCCCTCCGCCGAAAACTCAATCTTTGTGCTGCCCTTTGCGTCCCTTGATAATTCCTGCCATGTTACTGTGATTGTCGGCTTCGCTGCGAGCGGTACAATCTCGTCAACACACAGCAGCTTGATAATAATGTTTTGATGATTTTTCAATCTGGCAACCTCTTCTTTGGCTCCCTTGCTAAACGAAAACGCAATAAGTGTACCGACCGGTTTGCCTTCGGCTATATTTGTGTCAAAAAGACGCTGGTCAAAACGCTGTACTGCCGACTTGAAATTGTCAACCACATTGCGACCGATGTTATCGCTGCGCTTGACTTGAACGGGAGAACCATCAGCCGCTTTGCCGTCCAGTCCTAAATCGCCGCGCTGTTTCTTGTTGCTTATTCCGCCTTGCTGCTGGATTATCCAACTTTCAAATTCAAAAGCGTCTTGATAACGCAGCGTATCATAATCGTATCGGTACAACTGAACAGAGAACGTACTCAATAAATCCTGCTTGAACAAGTTTCTCTGTTTTCCGAGCCGCAATTCCGAAACCTTGACCGCCGCTACCGATTGGTCGATTCCAATCCATTTTCGGTTCAATTTTTCGGCAACGGCAATAGTTGTACCGCCACCCATGAAAGGGTCAAGAACAACATCGCCCTCGTTGCTTGCCATCTTAATAATACGCTCCATCAGGGCTTCCGGCTTCTGCGTGGGATAGCCGATTCGCTCCTTATCTATGCCCTGTAAATTTTTTATGTCGTTCCAAAGGTTTCCCAAAAGTAATCCCTTTTCGCTGCTGTGTTCTAAATACCGCTTGTAATTTGGTATTCCATTTTTGCTGATTTCAATAAAACCATTTTCAAATAAAAGGTCGAGTTTCTCGATGACCGACATTCTTTTTGCTTTTTCCTCGCCAATCAGACGATTAACTACTTCTTTCGGAACAGACCAACTTCGTCCGGCATTTTGGGGATGATAACCTCGCCATTCAATATCGTTTGGATTAACTCCCGGACCGGTTAAAACGACCAAACGATATTTTCCTCTTTCGTCTTCATAACGATATGATTCAGCCGTATATTTTTCTGAAAGTTCCACGTAAACCGGAAGGTATGTACAATCCTCTCCTTTTGAATAATACCAAATGGTATCGGTAAGCACGGCAATTTTTTTCTTCGCATCATTATGGGCATTGGCTCGTTTCCAGATAATTTCTCCTCTGAAATTCGCCTCGCCGAAAATCTTATCAAGAATATGCACCCGAATATATGCATCGGCATGCCAGTCGCAGTGCAAAAATATACTTCCGGTTGGTTTGAGAAGGTGGTACATCAGTTCGACACGCTTTTTGAGCCAATCGATGTAATGTTCGATTCCGCCGTCCCAGCGGTCTTTGAAACTGCGGACTTCACCCTCATCGCCCCAGATGATTTCATAATTCCGGTTGCTGAAGAATGGCGGGTCGAGATAAATTAAATCGACGGACTCTCTTTCCAGTGTCTTCATGACTTCAAGATTGTCGCCGAGAATAAGTCGATTGTTCGGTAAAAGTGTTTTGTCTGACATAACAATATTGAATTGTAAGATTAATTCCAATGATTCTATTCTATCCGATAAATAAGGACAAAGTAAGAGAGCCGACTAAAGAGGCAGGGACTTTAGTTCCCGCGGATATTTCGCAATCTTCCGATTGCGACACTGTTTATGCGCCTGTTGTATTGCATCACCGACAAAAACAATATAGAATTGACGTAATAATTTCATAACACCGACAATCCTTTACCCTCGAAAAACAATGAAAAACTATATCCTGTTCATTTCGCTTTGTTTATTTTTATCCGTTGCCGTTCTTCAAGCCGGCGAGGTATCACTTCAAAAAACCGACTTCGGCTGCGAAATAAAAATTGACGGCGCGCTCTTTGCCGGTTATCGGACGGACTGCAACGGCACGCCCATCATCTATCCGATTGTCGGACCCACCGGCAAAAAAATGACCCGCGATTTCCCGATGAATCCCCGTGACGATAACAGCGAAGCGAAAGACCATCCGCATCACCGCTCGTTCTGGTTCAATCACGGTGCTGTCAACGGACTTGACTTCTGGGCATTGAAGCAGCCCATCGTTCATAAACAATTCGTAAAATCGGAAAGCAATGGAAAGACCGCCGTCATTGAAACGAAAAACGATTGGCTTGACAAAGACAGCAAACCCTTGTGCAGCGATACCCGCAAGTTCACTTTCGGAGAACTGAAAGGAAAGAACGGCATTGTGCGATACATTGACGCTGATATTACCGTCAAAGCGGAACAGGACGAAGTTGTTTTCGGCGATACTAAAGAAGGAAGTTTTGGAATCCGCGTTGCCGGTACAATGGATTTGACAGCGAAAAAGAGAAATCCCGATTGGGGCGGCAATATCGTCAACGCAGAAGGAATTAAAGACGGCGAAACATGGGCGAAGCGTTCCGATTGGGTCGATTACTTCGGTCCCGTTGAAGGCGAAACAGTCGGCATAGCGATAATGAATCATCCGTCAAGTTTCCGGTATCCGACATATTGGCATGTGCGGGATTACGGCTTGTTTGCAGCAAATCCTTTCGGCGAACATGATTTCCAAAAGAAGACGGAGCATACCGGCGAACTTAAGATGAAGAAAGGCGACACTTTCACAGTAAAGTACCGCGTAATTTTTCACAAAGGCAGTGCTGATGAAGCCGGTATAAAAGAATTGTTCGAGGAATATAAGAAATAGTATAATACCATATATTGGCGTAGGATTTTAATCTTACCTACTCACCCAAGATTTTTACCCGCAAACTTTGTATGATGCTCGTGCTTGCCGGGTCGTGTTCCTTCTTCTCTGCCGGTTTGTCCGGCAGATTATGATATATCACTTGCTGATGCGGCTGAACTTCCGTATTCCCTACGTGTTCCTGACGCACTGCCGGTCGAACAAAGTTGTGCATCTTCACCACCGGTTTCTTCGCCGGCTCTTCTACCGGTACTTCATGTGCCGGAGCAATACTACCGGTCATACCGCCGGTTTGCGGCGGACTCTTTTTCACCCCCAAAATTGTCTTGAAAGTTCTTTCCTTGTGCGGCGAGGTATTATACGGGGGAGTTATACTATCCGGTACCGACGGTTTTTCAACAACTTTCGCATGTCCGCCCTGCGGCTGAATTTGTCCGATGCTGACATTTTCCCCGAAATATACCTGCCGCGCTTCGGGATTAGTCAAAACCTCTGCCGGTGTGCCGTGACAGAGAACCTTTCCCGCTTGAATAACATAACTTCGCTCCGTGATTTGCAGCGTATCCTGAACGGAATGGTCGGTTATCAGTATTGAAATCCCTTCGTCCGCCAGTTGCCGAATCGTTTTTTGGATATTTGTCACGGTTATCGGGTCAACTGCAGCGAAAGGTTCGTCCAGCAGGATAATTTTCGGATTGGAGACCAGCGAGCGGGCAATTTCCAACCGGCGGCGTTCGCCGCCGGAAAGTCCGCCGGCGTAGTTTTTCCGAAGAGCGGTCAAACCGAATTTTTCGAGCAGTTCATTGCAGCGTTTTTTTCTTTCGGCGGACTTCACGCCGAGCATTTCCATCATGCCGAGCAGATTATTCTGCACGCTCAATTTTTGAAAAACACTTTTATCCTGCGGCAGATAGCCCATTCCGCCTTCTTTGCTGCGGCGGTACATAGGCCAATTAGTCACGTTCTGCGCACCGAGATAAACGATGCCGCCGTTGGCACTGATTAGTCCGCAGGTCATTCGGAAACTTGTCGTTTTGCCTGCCCCGTTGGGTCCGAGCAGTCCGACAATTTCGCCGCAGTTGACGTGAAAACTGACTCCATCGACAACACGCCGCCTGCCGTAGATTTTGACGAGACCTTCGGCTTTCAGAACCGGTATTTGCGATGTTTCAGAAAAAGACGGCATGTTTTATTAAGTCAGTGAAAAGGATATTATTTCAATGCGGGACTATACAAAAACTTGCCGATTGTGTCAAGAGAGATTCTGCATTTCCTTTGCGGCACATCTACTGCCAATTTGTCAGTTTTATCTGGCACAAAATTTGCTGAAATTGAACTGTTCGATTTTATAAAATCGGCTTCTTGAAAAGAAAGGAATATAAAATGGCTTCAGGTGAAAAAATTATCGGTATCGACCTCGGTACGACAAACTCGGTGGTTTCCGTCATGGAAGGCAAGGAACCCAAAGTTATTCCGAATGCGGAAGGCAATCGGCTTACGCCCTCCGTTGTCGCTTTTACGGACAGCGGTGAAACATTGGTCGGCGAACCTGCCCGGCGGCAAGCGGTAACCAATCCGAAGAGAACCGTTGCGTCTATCAAACGTTTTATGGGACGGCGGCATCATGAAGTTGCCAACGAGGAAAAAATGGTTCCTTACAAGGTGGTCGGAAGCGATGACAACTACGTCAAAGTTGATGTTGACGGCAAAGCATACACTCCGCCGGAAATTTCCGCTATGACGCTTCGCAAACTCAAGGAGTCCGCTGAAGCGTATCTCGGACACAAAGTTAGCAAAGCGGTCATCACAGTGCCGGCTTACTTCAACGATGCGCAGCGGCAGGCAACGAAAGATGCCGGTCAAATCGCCGGTCTTGAAGTAATGCGGATTATCAACGAACCGACGGCGGCTTCGCTGGCTTACGGTCTCGATAAGAATGTCAATCAAAAAATCGTAGTGTTCGACCTCGGCGGCGGAACTTTCGATGTTTCCTGTCTCGATGTCGGAGACGGCGTGTTTCAAGTGTTAAGCACAAGCGGCGATACGCATCTCGGCGGCGACGACTTTGACGAAGTTCTCATCAATTACGTTGCAACGCAATTTCAGCAGGAACAGGGTATCGACCTCCGCAAAGATGCGATGGCTTTACAGCGGTTGCAGGAAGCATGTGAAAAGGCAAAACGAGAATTGAGTTCGGCGCAGTCAACGGATATTAACCTGCCGTTCATTACTGCTGACCAGAATGGACCGAAACACTTGCAGGTAAAATTAACGCGTGCAAAGTTTGAACAGTTGACCGACCATCTTGTCGAAAGATGCCGCGTTCCGCTGATGAAAGCGTTGCAGGATGCGAAGTTGCAGCCGTCTCAAATTGACGAGATAGTTTTAGTCGGCGGTTCAACCCGTATTCCAAAAGTGCAGGAACTTGTCCGCTCGATTTTCAATAAGGAATTACACAAGGGCGTAAATCCTGATGAAGTCGTTGCGGTAGGTGCAGCAATTCAGGGCGGCGTGTTGACCGGCGAAGTCAACGAGGTTGTGCTTCTCGACGTGACTCCGCTGTCGCTTGGCATCGAAACGCTCGGCGGAATTATGACGAAACTTGTGGAACGCAATACAACGATTCCAGCCGAAAAGAAACAGGTTTTCAGCACTGCGGACGATAATCAAACGGCAGTCACGATTAAGGTTTTCCAAGGTGAACGTGAAATTGCGGCGCATAACCGCTTGCTAGGTCAGTTTAATCTTGAGGGACTTCCGCCGGCACCGCGGGGTGTTCCGCAAGTCGAGGTTGCTTTTGATATTGACGCAAACGGGATTCTCAATGTTTCTGCAAAGGATTTGGGGACCGGCAAGGAAACGAAGGTGCGTATCGAGCAGTCCAGCGGTCTTTCCGAATCGGAAATTGAAAAAATGAGGAGAGATGCCGAAGAACATGCTGCGGAAGATAAAGCACGGAGAGAGTTGGTCGAGAGCAAGAACAAGGCGGAGTCGATGTGTTTTGAGATGGAAAAACTTCTCAAGGAACATGACGGTTCGCTCAATCAAACCGATAAGGACGCTATCAATGCGGCAATCGGCAGAACCCGAGATGCGATTGCGACTGATGACGCTGCAAAAATCAAGAGTGCTTATGAATCGCTTGAACAGGCATCGCATGCTATGAGTAAAGCGATGTATGAAGCGGCAAGTAAAAGCGGAGAGCATAAGAGCGGGGGGCATACGCCCTCCGGTGCAGAGGAGAGTTCCGATGCCAAAGACGACGATGCGATTGATGCGGATTTTGAAGTTAAGTCGTGAAAAATTTAAACCGCTTTTTTCAATTTCATTCCGAGTTGCCGAAGTGCGTCAGGCGGAGAACTCCGATGTTTCTTCTTTTTGTTCGGTGTTGCGGTTTGTGTTCCGCCGTTTTGGAGCAGAAAATCGGACGGAACAGAAAACCGCTTGTTGATAACGGCAATGTCAAATTTATCCGGTTCAAAACCGGCGAATTTGCGGCATAGTTCGGCATTTTCCGGCGTGTTCGGATTTTTCAAAGCGGCGATAACGCCGGCGAATTCTTCGGCGTTGGCAATAGTTTCCGGCGGACAAGCCCGCACGCCTTCTGTGCAGTAAATCGGATAAGGGCAACTTCCGCTGCTCAGCCGCAAGTTTTCGACACAAACTTGGTGAATCCACTGCTTCTCTGCTTCGCCGTAAATATATTTCAGATTGCAGCCGGAGCGAAAAACGACATCGTCAAGCGAAAAGGCACTTTCGGGCAATCCGTCCGATGCGGTTTTTCCCATTTCGGCAGGCACGAACCGCTGTTTATTAACGGAAAAACAATGTGTGCGTTTGTTTTCCCAGCCCATCACGAATTGGATTATTTCGTGCAGCCGGTTTAGTGTGATGAAAGACGGCACCGCAAACCGCCGCCAAATTAAATTAGGGGTTTTTTGCAACGTAATTTTCAACAAGTATGAACTCATATATCAGTTTTTCGGCATATGGACGGTATTGCTATTGAATTTATGCCGGATGCCGGTGCAATCTGTTCAAAACACATAATCGGTAAAAGTGGAATTTTCGCTACATGTTCCGTGATAACCGAGAGTATCAATTTTTACGGCAGACAGGATTTAATCCGCTCCATTCGGTACCTCGGTTCAACCCTTGTTTTCAAAACGCAACTCGATATAATGATATGAACATCAACGCAGTTCCGTTCACGCCAAAATGAAGTACGCCAAAATCCAAGAAGAAGAGTTAAAAAACAAAGTCGAACAAGATTTCTTCGGCAAATATGATTGCACAGAAATCATCGAAAAAATCGACTTTGTCGTGAAGAGTCCGAACCGAACTCTCATCGAGAACTACTTCCTCTGGGCAGAAGCAAAAGCAGCGCAAACCGACATTTGCGATATGTTAACACAACTTGTGTTAACCATCGGCAAAGCGAGAATCTTCGACAAAATCATTCCGCCGCCGTTTCTCGGCTGCTTCGATAGAGAAAAAATCGCTTTCATTCCGTATCATGCCGTTCAGGAAATATTTTATCAAAACGATTTCAACTGGAAAGTTGCGCCGTCAAAACGCGATACGCCGGAGTTTAGACATGTGTACGAACTGATAAAAGGCATTCTTTACACCGTCATTCCCGCGAAAGCGGGAATC